>Ga0209541_10009872_pt1 | contig 15351 bp, 13 predicted proteins | sample RifCSPlowO2_01_FD_184027 | JGI IMG/M metagenome (GOLD analysis project Ga0209541, IMG submission 184027) | Groundwater microbial communities from Rifle, Colorado - Rifle CSP2_plank lowO2_0.1 (SPAdes) (version 2) | ecosystem: Environmental > Aquatic > Deep subsurface > Groundwater | place...
GATTGACGCCGAGCTTGCGAGAATCAGGTGAGATTTTTTGTTCCTTTTGCAGATTGAGAAGCATGTGGGGGAAGCAAAAGGCGAGACTGAAACAAAGGGCAGGGAACCGGCAATCTCTTCTGTTAGGAACGCAGTTGAAACCGCACTGTCAAAAATCAGGCTGAAGAATTTCGACGCTAAGGGCACTCTCGACCGGTCTCCCGACTGGGGAGAAGACACATTCATGGTTACCATACGCAACTTCAAAGGCGACAAGGACCAGATTTACACCAGCTTCGCCTACCTCCTTCACGATGCAGTGGCAAGCCTTGGCTACAGCCTGAACGGCGAGAGCGTTGGGCTTGAGGGCAGCATCCTCACAATGAGCTTCTCTTACCAAAAATAAGCAGCGGGATTAAATAGAAGCCCTTCCTAATTTATCCGGCGGGCATATGCCATTCCTGTTCCAAATGCAAGTTTCTGCTGGGCATGCAGTCAAGGCAGCAGTAAAAACAGGCGAGAGCCGGATTTTCGACCTTGCCCATGTTGCACTTGTGAAAAAAGAGAACCGGGATGAGGGGGCTTTTTCAATACGGATTATACTGCCTGTGAAGCCGGGCTCGCTTTCGGGCGGGCCGAGCGAAAAGCTGGTCAACGAGGCGGCAGACGAACTCCTGAGGCTTACTGGCGGGATTGCAACCGTGAAGAATATCGAGCTGAAGAAGACGTTCAACTTCCTGACTTTCAAAAGCGGCAAGGAAGTGGTTGCCGATTTGGAACCTGAACCTGTTTGAGATTCTCATTCCACTTTCGGAAGCTCCCTTTTCTCCTTCTTCTGCGAAGGCTTTGCCCTTGTTATGAAGTAGTATGCCGCCACGCACAGGAAGACAAGCGAGAGCGCGGCAAGGAGCAATGTTTTTGCGTCAGGCGAGCCGCTTCCCTTCGCAGCAAGAAATGTGTTTGCTGCCTTTATCGCCCGCTCCGAGGACAGAAGAGAATCCGCGTACAGGGAAGCGGAAAGGAAGCCCTCTGCCTTGGAAACTTCTGCCCCTATCTGCGCCGCGTCCTGCTGGTCTGCATCGGTTGCCTCCTTTTTCACCTGCGCAAGCGCTATTTTTGCCACGCCAAGCGAATTTGTTGCAGATGATTGCAGTGAGAAGTATGAGGATTGGAGAGTATCGTATGCGGATTGCAACTGTGAAAGGGAGGCGTTTGCGGCTGCAAGAGACTGCTGGGGGCTCAGGGTTGATTTGGATGATGATGCTAATGTTTTTTGCGCGTCATCCATATTCTTCTGCGCTTCTGAGGGAGTGAGCGGCAGGGACTTCTTGCTTGTGCCGGAAAGGGCGGAGTATTGCGAGGAGTACTTTGAAAGGAGCTCTTCCGCCTGCTTTTGGAGCGTGGTGAAATCAGCGCGCACTGCTTCTGTGGATTGCCTGTCAAATTCATCCTGTGCGCCTGCCGCACCTAAAGCCTGTGAGAGCAGCTGCAGCGCTGCGGAGGAAGCTTGGAGGGACTGCAAATGCTCGCCTTCAGAGTAAAGCTCCAGCGCATCCGTTATCTTCTGCTCAACTGCCGCGAGCCCAGGTGCACTTGATTTTTTCCTTGCCGCAGCGTAATCGTCCTGCGCGCCTGATGCCGCTTTCCATGCAAGCGAAGCGAGCGAGGTGTGGAACCCCCCGACTGCCTTTCTTACAGACTGCAGCGCTGAGGAGTAGCCTTTTGACTCTGCCTCGCCTGTTGCTGAAGTAATTGATAAGCGCAGCTTGGAGACTATGGAGGAAAGCTGCGCCGCCTGCCCTGCAGATGCGCCCTGCGAAAACTGGCCTGATTCGATGCCAGCCCCAACTCCTGACAGCTGCCGCACCATGCCCTCCGCTTCTTCTGCAAGCGATTCAGCATCTGATTTCTCCTGCTGGAACTGCGCGTAGTCCGCGTAGGAGTAGGTGAGCTGCGCGCCTTCCTGTAGCATCCTTGAAAGAATGGAAAGCGCCTCATCCGTCCTGTTCTGCGAGGCCAGGAGCCTTGCCTGCTCAAGTGTCAGGCTGTCCTTGCTGCGGCGGTATGTGCCCACCTGCTGCTCGGCTGCTGCAAGCGAGCTGGCAAGCGCTGTCTGCGGGTCTGAGATAATGTAGGAAACGGCGAATGAAACAGACTTGCCCTTGCGGAGCGGAGAAAAGATGAAAGAGAGGCGCGTTGCCCCGCCTGATTCGGCAGCTTTTATTTGCGACACTTTTTCCGTGCCCAATGATGAGACCGAAAATGCGGAGGCGCTGAACTGCTCCTCAAGCACCACGAGCGCGGTGTCACAGTCTATTGAGGGAGCGGCAATTTGAATTTCGTAGCTTGCCTTTTTCGCCCCTCCCTGCTGCGCTGCATACGTGCGCTCGCCCTGCGAAACTGAGAAAGGCTGGCGCACTGTGTAGATGAACTCCGCTGTCCTTGCACCGCTTTTCACGCTTGTTATGCTGCCCGAAAGATAGCTGCCCTCCCCTGAAGATGCTGGGAAGAGCGGGAAACGCCTGCCCGAGTACAGTGCGAATGCATCTGAAACAGTGGAAGGCGACCCGCGCTGCACAGAAAGGACAGGAAGGTCTCGAGTGGCAATGAATGAAACCGTTTCCCCAACCTGTGCTTCGGATTCCATCGCATCCTTGCATTCCACGGACGAAGAGGTGATTTGGGCTGGCGTTTCCTTCTTTTCAAAGAGGAAGGAGAGGCGCGAGTTTGCCGCAACCGATGGGAGGATGAGAGTTGTTTTCCCTTTTTCTTGGTAGGCATCGTCTATTTCGTCCCCGCCTGAGAAATCGGATGAATAGAGCGGAACCTCGCCAACCACCGAGAAGGAAACAGGCGATTCGGTTGAGATGCCGCTTGGGTTTTCGGTATAGATTGAAGCGGAATAGGAGGTTTCTGCGCCCAGCATGGGAGTTTCCGCAAGCGCTGCAAGGCGCGCATTTTTGGAAAGCAGGTAGGAGAGGTATGTTTGGGTGCGCTTCTCTTCCTCTGCAGCAATTTTTTCCAAGCCTGCCTTTATTTGCGAAAGATGCCCAACTGAGGACAGCATATTCAGCTTTCCATCCTGGAAATAAGCCGAGATGGACTCAAACTCAGGCAAAAGGAAGGATTTGTCCTGCTTGCGGAACTCGGAAAGCTGCGATGACGCCTTTGCGTAGTCTCCCTCAAGATAGGAATATTTCGCCTCCAGGCGCAAGACCACCCCAATTTTGAGTTCCTGCACCGCGCCCTTGATGATCAGCATGTCCTCTGCGGAGAGCTTTCCATTGGCAATCTTCTGGTATTCGGAAAGAATGTCACGCTCATATTCCACATCCAGCCCGTCTGACTGCGCAAGGGAAAGGAAGCTGGAAAACGAGCGGAGGGCGCCATCCAGCTCCTGGCGGACCGAGATTTCATATGTGCCGGAAGCGGCTTCTATTGCATCAGTTGCCTTGTCAAGCGCATTTCGGTATGCAACGAATTTTTTGCCCAGCGTTTGCAGGGAAGAAGCAGAATTGAACGATGCTTTCGCTTCGCCTATGAGTGAATTGGCACGCTGCGCTGCTTCCATGCCCATAGGAGTGGAAGGAAGCTCGGCTACTTTTTTTTCAGCCTCGGTTATTTTCTTTTCCGCCAGCCTGCCTTGCGCCACCACTGCCGCCTCTGCGCTTGCGCGGACCAGCTCTGACGAGGTGAGTGCATTTGATGAAACCGCTTCCGACACTTTTGCAAGCGCTATTGCATCTGCAAGGTAATTCTGCTGTTTTTTCTTTCCGTATGCTGTTTGCGACTCCGCAAGATAATCGCCTGCGCTCTTCAGGTCTTCCTTGAGCCTGGCGTACCCGGTGAGCACGCCCGAGTATGATGCGCCCACCAGCACCTTGCCGCTGTCAGCATCAGTTGGGACGTCGCCAATCAGACCGATTTCCTGCTGCCCAAGCGCTTTCACTGCGTCTTCAAGCTCATCTCTCGAGCCTGTCGCAGCAGAGGATGCCTCAGTGTATTCGCCTTCCATTGCAATGCGCGCCGACTTGAGGGAAGAATGCAGCCTTGCCATCTGCATGATTGAGGAAGACTCGGACGCGCTGCCGACCTGCTGCAGGTGGCTGGGGAACCCAAGCTCGGCAAAGTCGGGAAGATAAGGAGGCTGGCTTGAGCTGAAGTAACCGGCTATTTTGTAGGAAGAGAGCATGTCTTGCTGGCAGCGCTGCCCCTCCGAGAGGTATTCCCGCGCGGAGAAGTAAGCGTTGTTCACATCATGGCTGGAATAATTTTCCGAGCCTGCGCCAGCCACAGAAAGGAACGAGTACTCTTCGTCCGCCTTGCTGGCAACCGCGCGCGCTGAAGATTCCGCTGCAGTGTAAGTTGAGGATACTGATTGCAGGCTGGCTGAATATGCGACAGGATAGCTGGAGACATAAGGGGAGAGTGCAACCATGTCCGCTGCAACCTCAACTCCTGCGATATTCGGATAGAGGATGAAGCTGGTAAAAAGCCGCACCAGCTGCAGCATGTCGGTGTATTTTTTGAAAACCGGCTGCGCTGCCACGTAAGTGGAATGGGCAGCGCTGCTTGCTTCCTTTGCATCCAGAAGAGAGGACTGCATGGCGTCAATGCCTTTTCCAGCATCAGCGAGCTCTTCGCGCTGGGACAACTGCATTTTGGACTCGAAGTACGGCCTATCCAAAAGGGAAAGCCCCTGTGCGCCCATGCCCTGCTCAGAAGAGTCGAATGCTGGCCAGTATAGATAGCCTGCACCCAGGATGGCACTGATGTATGGGTTGGTGTGCTGGAACTGGTATGTTGACCAGAACTCGCGAAGCGGCCAGTCTGGGTAGCACTCGGAAAACGAGGAGACTTCCAGGGAAAATGCCAGTGATGAAAGTATGAGCAGGAAGAAAACGGACACCTGGTGCGCCCCCCTACGCCCCATGAAGAAATTCTGCCCGGAGAGGTTATTATGGGTATCGGGACAACTAGCTGCGCCGATAATAATCCACTGCAGCCCTTGCGATTATGTCCGCAGTGTCTAGGAGCTTCATGCCTTCAGCATCCTGCAGCACAATGGGGAGGTCAGTGCAGGCGAGTATTGCGCCCTCTGCCCCGCGGCTTTTCAGCGGTCCCAGAACATCAAGCAGCGTTTCTCTTGCTTTGCCGAAGTTTTTCCCTGAGAGTATTGCCATTATTGCCCCAGTTACCTTTGCTTGCCCAGCATCCGAAGGAATGACGATGCCGAATCCTGCTTTTCCGAATGCCTCCTGATAAATCCGGCTTTTGACGGTTGTATTGGTGCCGAGCAGCGCCCATTTTTTGATGCCAGATTTCTTCGCTTCCTTCAGCGTTTCTTCAACTATCGAAAGCATTGTTGCATCTTCCCTTAATTTTGGAACGAACTTCTGCACGCTGTTGCACGGGATTATGCAGAAATCCGCGCCTGCCCCTTTCAGTTTGAGGATGCCTTGTGCCAGAAGGGGAAGAAGTTCTTTCTCGCTTCCTTCCTGCCCAACCACATCCAAGATAGGCATGTTGTATATGAGAATTGGTGGGTAGTCTGAATCGCGCACCGCACCATATTTTTCCTGGCAGTAGCGAATCATCCGTACATATGTGTAAGCCGTGCTCTCCGGCCCCATTCCGCCCAAAACGCCAATCATGCTCTCACCTAGTGTATCGAGGAGAAAGAAGGCTCCCTCGAACGGATGAACATATCGATGTACGTCACCTGCTCCAAGGCCTCATACATGAATTTGTCGTTATCGTAAAGCTCCCTGACCTTTTCTTTCGTGTCTTTTGCAATGCTGACCACGTCCCTGCATAACTCTATCTCCCGAAAGGTTTTCCTGCTGTCTGGCACATTTTCAAGGAGCTTCAGCAAGTTTTTCGATAGGCTCAGCCTATCCTTCGGGCTGCCGTTCATCTGCAGCACGAGTTTTCTTGCTTCGTTCAATACCTGTTCCATATTTGTTCCCACTTTTTTCCCACCAAAGTTCTTTTAAAGCTATCGCTTATAGAGGAGAAAACTCTCCAGATTCCTACTTTACTCCCACTCCAACTGCCGATGCCCAAAAGAAGCCTGCGCTCCTTACTCCCACTTTGCCTCAAGAAGCCTGGCGCCAGCTTTCCCAAGCGCAGCCTTTATTTCCCCCGTGCCCTTGCCGCCGGGGTTGCACTCCACTATCCATTCTGCTGCTTCCCCGCGGCGCGAGGAGTGCGACTGCGTGGAGACGAGATCCACGCCGAGTTTTGCAAGTGCGGATGCTGCATGCGCAAGGGAGCCAGGGGAGTCTGCAAGGAGTATGCGGAGCCTGAAGAGCTTCTTTTCGTGCGCGGGCTCTATTTTCAGCGATTTTGAGGAGGAGTCAAGTTCGAGCATAACCTTTTCGCCGGATTTTAGATTGAGCGAGTCCCTTATAGACTGGGGTATGAGCACGCGGCCCTTGCCATCGACGGATGAGGTGCTTTTTCCAGACATGCGAATCACTCATTTCTGCGGCTCCAGTATTCTCACATCCACTTTCCCTTCTGTTTTCTGTTCCACTAATGATTTGAACTTTTCGGCATCAGCGTGCGTGCCCTCAAGGTAGTTGTAGTGGTAGGGGATTGCAACTTTTGGCATTATTGCTGTGATTGCCTCTGCCGCTTCCTCCTCGTTCATCGTGTAGGTGCCGCCTATCGGCACTATTGCCATGTCGCATTTGTAGTTTTTCATTTCAGGAATGTTGTCTGTGTCGCCCGCGATGTAAACGGAAGCGGACTTGAAGCGGATTATGTAGCCTGCCCCGCTTCCGCGCGGGTGGAAGTTCTTGTTCGGGTTGTATGCGTCCACTGCCTCAATTATCACGCTGCCGATTTTTTCCTTTGCGCCTACGTCGATAAGCCGCACGGGAAGCTTGCAGGAGCGGTGAGCGATTGCTATTGTGCTGCCTTTTGTTATCAGGGGTGCAGCTACGCAGTGGTCAAAGTGCCCGTGCGTGTAGAGTATGATGTCTGAGGGCTTTGCCCCGCGCGGGAGAACAAATGGGTCCAATGTGATAATCAGCCCGTCTGCCTCGAGCAGCACCGATGCGTGGCCGTACCATGTCACTTTTACGCCGGAAAAAACCGTTGAGGATGCCATGAAAATCACGTAGTGATTTTCAGACATGGAGCGGTTCGCCGCTCCATGCTGATATTTCTCCCATCCTCTAACGGGTGCGAGCTTTTTTATTCGTTTGGCTCAAGAAAGAAGCCACGAATCTGACTTAGGGTGCTTGATGTGTCTGAAGAGATACTTTACGATGTGATTGTTGTCGGTGGAGGGCCAGGAGGCACTGCTGCCGCCTCTTTCCTCGGGCTTAAGGGCAAGAAAGTTCTGCTTCTTGAAAAGGAGTCCTGGCCGCGCGACAAGACGTGCGGGGACGCGCTTTCCGGAAAGTCGGTCGGGATACTGAATGAGCTTGGGCTTTCCGAGCAGCTGGAAAAGGCAGACCACTCGGTGGTGAACGGGCTCACTTTTTCTTCCCCTAACGGCACGCTCGTAAGAATTCCATTTAACATTTCTGAAAAGGACATCAGCAAGGGCTATGTCTCCAGGCGCATGGTGTCCGACTACATCATGTGGCAGAGTGCAAAGAAGCACTGCGATGCGCACGATGGGATGTCTGTGACTGCAGTAGTGAGGGACAATAACAAGATTGCAGGCGTGAAGGCAAAGGGCAAGGATGGCGTGGAGCACGAGTTCCGCGGAAAAATAATAATCGGCGCTGACGGCGTTTCCTCGCTTGTCGCGCGCGAGATACGCGGCACGGACGTTGACCCGGACCACACCTGCATTGCCTACCGCGCGTATTACTCCGGGATAACGGGCATGGACCAGTCGCTTGAGATACACTTCGTGAAGTCCTGCATGCCGGGCTACTTCTGGATTTTCCCGCTTGAAAACAGCCTTGCCAATGTTGGCGTGGGCATGCTGATGAGCGACATGAAAAAGGGGAACGTGAATTTGCAGAAAGCCATGCTCGATGCGATTTCAGCAAACCCGCTTTTCAAGGAAAGGTTTGCTTCTGCAAAGCTCGTTTCGCCGATAAAGGCGTGGACGCTGCCTTTTGGCTCCAAGAAGAGGAAGGTGCATGATGACAATGTGATGCTGATCGGGGATGCTGCAGGGCTTGTGGACCCGTTTTCTGGCGAGGGGCAGGGAAACGCGCTGCTTTCTGGCAAGCTTGCTGCCCTGATGGCTGCAGAGGCGCTTGACGCGAACGACACTTCTGCCGCATTCCTGGCAAAATACGACAAGCAGCTCTGGGACGCTGTGTGGAACGAGCTCCAGTCAAGCTACAACATGCAGAAGCTCGGAAGGATTGAGTGGCTGCTGAATTTCGTGATTGGAAAAGCTGCAAAGAGCCCGAAAGCTAGGGAAGCAATAGCTGGAACGTTCACCAGCAAGGAGTCGAGGAATGACTATTCCTCGCCGTTGTTCTACTTGAAACTACTGCTGACGTAAAGAGGAGCGCCGCTAGCCGTTATCTTTTTTATTTTGTTCTGCCTTTTCCCGCACAGAAACAGCACTGTCCTTCAATCTTCCTTCTTTTCCTTTTTCTCCTTCTTCTCAATCTGCACTATCTCGTCCATTGAGACAGTGTCGTCGTGCTTTTTCATGTATTTTGCCATCTCGTCATCGTACTCCCTTCTCTTTTCCTGGTGAACGCGCTCCTTGAGATGCTCGAAGCGCTTTTGCTTTTCCTGCTCGTAGCGGTGCCGCACCTGCTGCTTCTCCTGCTCGAATTTTTGCGCCTTCTCCTCGCGCTTTCTCACGCGGGATTCATATGCTGCCTTCCTTTCTGCGAGTATTTCGTTGTATTTCTGCTCGCATGCAGCGCGGCAGGAGGCAAGCTCATGCTCAAGCGAGCGGATTTCGTTCATTATTGAGCGCAGGATGGAGCGCTCTGCGTCCACCTTTTTCTGCGCGGCTTCGAGCTCCTTGTGCTTGGAAAGCTCTTTTTTTATCACTCGCAGGCGCTTTATCAGGTCCTTTTCTTTTTTGGGCGTGTATGCCTCTGTTGCGATTGAGAACTCGATTTTTTCCGCCTCTTCCATGAGCCTTATTGCCTGTGGGGCGCCTTTCCCGCGCACAGACGGGATTATTGCCGCTATTTTCTGCCTCGAGGCAAGCACAAGCGGGTTTTTCGCCTTCAATGACTCAATTATGGACTGCCGTTTTGAGATAAGCTCGTCCAGCTCCTGCTCTTTTTGCGTTTTTGGCCTAGCAGGAGCCTGTTGAGTGGCTGCCGGAAGAAGGATTGTGGTTGGAGCTTTGCCTGAGTGAGCCACCAGCTTTTGCGCATGCTGCGGACTGCCTAAGTCCACCAATTCCTGCAGGCCCTTTGGCAGGTCTGAAAGCGAAATTTTTTCCTGTTTTTTCGTCGTGTCCATCAAATTGCCTTTTTGTTGTTGAATCTGTCAGTTTATATAGAAACCTTTATATATCAGAGCGCCGTAAAACCCTCAGAAGAAATGCCCGTCTTTTGTTCTGTCTCTGACAGAAAACTGGTCGCCTTGCCTGCGCATTCATGCGCAGGCCTTCTTTTCTTAAACCATCAGCTTAGGCGCCATGTTGCCGGGCATTCCAGGCGGATTTCAGCGTTATCTTCACTTCTTTTTATTATCCTTCTGTTTTCCGAGCGACTTGATGCTTGAGATCAGCAGCCACTCCCTTATCTGCTCCAATAGTATCAGCGCAATTAGTGCAAACAGGCGCACTCCCTTGTCTTCGCTTTCCAAAAGCAGAAAAATGCAGAATGCCATGGGCAGGAGGATAATCAACCTACCGCCCAGTGCTTTTGCGATTTCCAAAGAATTACCCCGATTTTGAGGACATCCGCCTTTCCAGACCAGAACTGTTTTGCGGCGTCCTCTTTCCATCCTCTAAAACATCTTCGCTGCCATCTCAATCATCCTGTTTGAGAACCCCCATTCGTTGTCGTACCAGGAGAGCGTTTTGCAGGTCTTCCCTATTGCAAGCGTGGAAAGGGCATCGTATATTGAGGAGGCTGGGTTGTGCACTATGTCCGAGGAGACAATCGGATCCTCGGTGTATTCGAGTATGCCCTTCATCCTGCCGCCTGCGGCCTTTTTCATTGCAGAATTGATGCCCTCCTTGCTTGCTTCTTTGGAAAGAAGGCAGGTAAGGTCGTTTATCGAGCCGACAGGTATGGGGACGCGGAGTGCGAGGCCGTCGAGCTTTCCCTTGAGCTTTGGTATCACCAACCCGATTGCCTTTGCAGCGCCTGTTGAAGTCGGGATGATGTTCACTGCGCCTGCCCGTGCGCGGCGGAAGTCCTTGTGGTGCGCGTCCAGTATGAGCTGGTCGTTTGTGTAGGCGTGGCAGGTGGTCATGAAGCCGGATTCAATGCCGAACGAGTCATCCAGCACCTTTGCAACGGGTGCGAGGCAGTTGGTGGTGCACGAGCCGATTGATACAATATTGTGCTTTTTCTTGTCGTATATTTCGTCATTCACCCCAAGAACGATTGTCGCATCAGACTCGCCGCCCTTGCAGGGCGCGGAGATGAGGACTTTTTTCGCGCCTGCTGACAGGTGCTTGCTTGCGCCAACCCGGTCGGTGAATGCACCCGTGCATTCCAGCACAAGGTCAACGCCCATCTTGCCCCAAGGGAGGGTTGCCGGGTCGCGGCTTTCGGTTACCGCTATTTCGTGCCCGTCTATGGTGAACTTACCCTTCTCGCCTTTTGCAGTGCCGGCGTGCCTGCCCTGCGTGGAGTCGTACTTGAAAAGGTGCATGGAGAGCGCTGCGTCGTGCGGGTCGTTTACCGCCACTATGTCGAATTTTTTCCCGACGTACCCGCGCTCGAATGCCGCGCGCACCACGAGCTTGCCAATCCTTCCAAAACCGTTTACAGCTACTTTCATGAATAACACCTCTTGGCGAGTAGTGGAACAAAAACTGTCTGAAACTTTAAAACGCCCACGCTTCAGCCGTGCTTTTTCTTCAGGTGGACAAGGAGCATGAGCAACGCCAGCGTCGCCACATTCGCTCCAATCAGCGGGATGTTGGCGATGGACAGCCCGTAAAGGAGCCAGAGGAATACCCCGGTTGAAGAAAGGGCGAGCAGCCCCCAAGAAAGGTCCTTCGTGTGTGCGGTGCGGTAGCTTTTCCAGACCTGGGAACAAAGGCGGCAGTGGTGCAGAAAGCCGCGGCAAGGCCGATTATTTCCGGAAGCTCCATGCGCTGGAATTGGCTAATAACTAATTAATGCTTGCCTGCGAGAAGTGATTGCGGATGCTTATGGCGAAAAATGAAGGCGTGGTGCGGAAAAAGGCAATCCTCATTGACGTGGACTACAAGATAAGGGGCGGGAAGACGATGGTGCGGCTCCTGATGAAGGGCAAGCACTTCTTCCGCCTTTACGACAATTACGAGCCCTACTTCTACTGCGATGCGCCTTCCTCCGCCGAAAAGGAAATAATGGCTGTGAAGGCGGTTGGCAGGGACAGGTCTGTTTCCCCGGTGAAATGCGAGCGGGTGACGATGAACGTGCTTGGGCATGAAAAGGAAATCTGGAAAGTCTATTGCGAGAGGCCTTATGACGTTCCGCATGTTAGCGGCGCGATTATTGCAATGAAGCACCCGTGCTACGAGAATAACATACCTTTCGGGCGGCGCTATTTGATTGACAGGGGGCTTTCGCCCTTCACGCGGCTCACCTATGAGCGGGAGGGGAAATTCCTCAAGAAAATGCTGAAGAAGAATGATGCTGCTGTGCAATTGAAGACAATGGCATATGACATTGAGACTTACAACCCCAAGGGAATGCCGCGGCCTGAGAAGGACGAAATAATCATGATAAGCTACCAGGTCGGCACGGGAAAGCCGCATGTCCTTACCAGCAGGAAAATTGACCGGGACTTCTGCATAATCTGCAAGGACGAGCGGGAAATGATAAAGAAATTCCTGGAAGCGGTGAAGGAAAATGATGTCGAGGTGCTGCTTGGCTACAATGACACTGTTTTTGACCTGCCTTATCTCAAGGCGCGTGCGGACGTGAATGGCATTGATTTTGCGATTGGCAGGGATGGGAACTCGTTTAGGATAAGAAGGCAGGGGATACGCGACGTTGCGGAAATAACGGGCAGGGTGCACATCGACCTTTACCCGCTTGTGCGCTTCATGGGGTTCATAGGCGCATTCAAAATCAGCAAGTACACGCTGGAGAATGCGTATGAGGAGCTGACTGGTAAGAAAAAGCTCATGGTCGGGAAGCTGGACATTTGGAAGATGTGGGATGACGGGAAGCTCAGGGAGGAATTGGCTGATTATTCCAGATTCGATGCACTGGCAACAATGGAAATCGGGGATGTCCTGCTTCCACTGCAGGTTGAAATGAGCCGCGTGACCCGCCTGCCGCTTTTCGACGTTGCGAATGCGACTGCCGGGCAATTGGTGGAATCGCTTCTTATGCACAAGAGTTTTGAGCACAGGACGATAATACCGAACAAGCCGGACGACGCTGCGGCGGCTGAGAGGGAGCTCGGCCCCATAAAAGGCGCGTTCGTGAAACTGCCGCAGCCGGGGATTTACGAGGACATGGTGGTGTTCGACTTCCGCGGGCTGTACCCGTCCATCATTACCTCGCACAACATCGACCCTTTCACAATAGGCCCGCCGAAAAGCGTTCCTGACTCGGAGTGCTTCATTTCCCCCAACGGGCATAGGTTCCGCAAAAAGCCGCGCGGGCTCATCCCCACAGTGCTTGAGGAAGTGCTGAAGATGCGCGGCGAGATGAAGGCGCGGATGAAGCGTGTGGAAAAGGACACGCCGGAGTACGAGATGGCTTTTGCGAGGCAGCAGTCTCTGAAAATACTTGCGAATTCCTACTATGGGTATCTGGCATACCCGCGCTCGCGCTGGTACTCGCGCGACTGCGGCGAGTCCGTCACGGCATGGGGCAGGTTCTACATACAGGACACCATGGGAAAGGCGGAAAAGATGGGTTTTAATGTACTTTATGCAGACACTGATTCAACGTTTTTACTGCGCGACGGCAAAAGCAAGGAAGATGCGCTTGCTTTCATGAAAAAAGTAAACGAGACGCTGCCTGGCGACATGGAGCTTGAGCTGGAGGGGTTCTATCCGCGCGGCGTATTCGTCACCAAGAAAGTGGGGGCGGCTGGCGCGGAAGAAAAGGGCGCCAAAAAAAAATACGCACTCCTAGGCGAGGATGGCCGGATAAAGATACGCGGCTTTGAGCTGGTGAGAAGGGATTGGAGCAACATTGCGAAGACAGCGCAGAGGAAGGTGCTTGAGGCAATACTCAAGCACGGCAGCAAGGAAATGGCTGTGAAAGTCGTGAAGGACATCATTGAGCGGCTGAAGGAAGGAAAAGTGCCGCTTGAGGACTTGACGATTTACACGCAGATGAGGAAGGACCCGAGGAAATACGACATAAAGTCGCCCGAGCTTTCAGCTGCCGAGAAGGCGATAAAGGCGGGCATGCAACTTGAGAAGGGCAGCATGGTTGGCTACGTGATTACGAAATCCGGCAAGACCATTTCGGAAAAGGCGTATGTCGCGGAGATGGCAAAGGACTACGACCCGAATTACTACATCGACAACCAGGTGCTGCCCTCGGTGCTGAAAATACTGAAAGAGCTCGGCTACTCGGAGGATGATTTGAAGTTCAAGGGCGAGCAGAAGGGATTGGGGCAGTTTTTCTGACGTTTCACTCTTTTGCTATAGAGTAGATGCCAGCCTCGGTAATTGCCCGTTCCACGTCTTTTGGATTGATTAAGCCGGTGCCCAATACTTCCACCATGCCTGTTTTGTGGTTCGCAATCACGGAGATTACATCACTGCCAAATGACGTTATATCCTTCTGGATTGCGCTTTCGCAGTGCCCGCATGTCATGCCATTCACTTTGAAAGTCAATGTCCTGGAAAGCGTTTTCAACATGGCAAGCGCATCATTTTCCGTCATCCAATCGGCAACGTCATTTGGCGTCAACTTCAAATTGTATGTGCGCCCATCGGTGCACAATTTTCCATCTGAGCCAGTCCCTCCAAAGCCGATGAATGGACCGTTGCGTCTGTCGAGCCAGCTGGCTTCCTGGTTTGGAACGCTTTTTGCCTCGTCTGTCCATTTGCTGATGATTTGTCCTTTCTGAATCCCGGTTCCCGAATCGATGCCATACCAACCTTCTTCTGATGGGAAAAGACTCGTAAATTTGATGTCACAGTCATTAATGCGAACTATTTTGGGTCCTTCACGAATGATGTTTCTCGTGCCGTCTTTCATGTAGATTGGAAGCTGTATGGCGATATTGGCTTTCCCCTGCAGCCCTGGAGGAATATCAAATTCAAAGCCCATGAAGGAAACCTTGTTGCCAAATGCCTTGCCCGGAGCCTCGTAGATGATGAGCGGCGCATTCCACGTAGACTTCAAAATGCATACGGACTGGTCTTTCAGGATACCCGAGTCTACAAACAACTCCTTGAATCTGGTTCTCGAGATAGCCATATTGGACGGCTTTTTTATCTGGTCAAAGCCCTGAGTCCAAGTCATTAGTTTTGACATAGGATGCACCTCTCTTGCCAGTATGGGAATAATAGTGTTTAAAAATATGGTAGCATGGGAGACGAGTTTATCCAAGCAAGTACAGCAGCATGTCGCCGAAAAGAATGGTGAACAGGAGCCCGAAGAAAAGGTAAGGAAGGAAGAAGGGCATGCCGGTGTAGACCGGGACCGACTTCAGGTTGGATTTGCGGAGCAGCGCGATTGATTTTGCAGTAATGAGGGGCGGGAGCTTCATCCTTGCCACCAGCCCCTTGTTCATTTTCTCAAGGGCAAGCACGTCCTCCTCCTGAAGCTTCCTCACCGGCACCATTTCCACCATGCTGTCCTTTATTTCGGACTTGAAAAGCGAGAAGAAGAGAAGCGAGATTGCCAGGAAGAAAAGGATGGCAAAATATGCTGGAGGGAAGGAGAGGGGAAGAGAGGAAAGCGCGTAGATGAATGCGGCGAATGCGAATGCCAAAAGCGCAGGGCCTGCCGCCTTTTCAAGAGTGAAACAGATGCTGCCTGCTGCGAAGCGGCGGGCGACATAGGGCACGAAACGCAAAGCCATGTGCAGTATGAACGCAAGCCCGGTTGGCGCGAGCATGGAGAGCATGAACGGATATGGGACTGGCTGCTGCGAAACGAGAAGGGGGGCTGGGAGGAACGGGATGGCTGCGGCGATTGCGCCAAGCGCGTATGCGTCGGCGCCTCCGAGCTGGCCCATCCTGTAAAGCATATAGCAAAGGGCAAATACAATTGCGCCGAATGCGAGCGCAGACCAGGTGATAGCAGAGTCGTAAAAAACGAAATTGACTGCAAT
>Ga0209541_10009873_pt1 | contig 15351 bp, 9 predicted proteins | sample RifCSPlowO2_01_FD_184027 | JGI IMG/M metagenome (GOLD analysis project Ga0209541, IMG submission 184027) | Groundwater microbial communities from Rifle, Colorado - Rifle CSP2_plank lowO2_0.1 (SPAdes) (version 2) | ecosystem: Environmental > Aquatic > Deep subsurface > Groundwater | place: Rifle...
AATGCGCCCACCTATATTTATCCTATGATTCCAGCGTATGCAGCTACGCTTTTGCATAAGAATGGATATGAAGTTGTCTGGGATGATGCGATTGCAGCTCAAACACCCTATGTGAAATGGTTAGAAGATTTTAAGAAATCGGATCTTCAGTTCATTGCCATTGAATCAAAGACTCCTACGATTAAAAAATATTGGGCCATTGTGAATGAAATGAAAAAGGTTCGCCCAGATATTACAGTGATTTTGATGGGAGATCATGTCACCGCTTTTCCGCAAGAGTCGTTAGAAAAATCAAATGTCGATTATGTCATTACAGGAGGTAATTTTGATTTGTCTTTATTGAGTTTGGCTAATCACATTTCTAAAAAAGAATCCTTATGTGGGGGTGTGTATTACAGAGAAAATGGAAAAATTCAAAACTCTGGAGCTTTTAAGCAAGAAGGAGTGTTTACCCATTTTCCCTTCATTGATCGTGATCTGACCCAATGGCAACGCTATTCTATTTACAATGGGAACTATAAATATCTTCCGGGAACCTATACGATGATTGGGCGAGATTGTTGGTGGAGAAAAGATGGGGGATGTACGTTTTGTTCCTGGACGACCATTTTTCCAAAATTTCAGATGGGTTCTGCAGAGCAGCTTTTAGAAGAAGTAGAACTCTTGGTCCATCGGTATGGAGTGAGAGAAATTTTTGATGATACAGGGACGTTTCCCGGAGGAAAATTTTTACACGAATTTTGTGAAGGTCTTATTAAAAAGGGGCTGCATAAAAAAGTTGTGATGGGATGTAACATGAAGCCTGGGGCTTTAGATCAAGAGCAATATGATGCCATGGGCAAAGCAAATTTTAGATTTATTCTCTATGGAATAGAATCAGCCAATGATAAAACTTTGGAGCGGCTCAATAAAGGTAATACAGTTCAAGATATTGTTGAGACCATGCGCATGGCTAAAAAAGCAGGTTTGGAGCCTCATGTGACATGTATGGTGGGATATCCCTGGGAAACAAAAGAGGATGCTTTGGAAACCATTCAATTAACCAAAGGATTATTTCAAAAAGGATGGATTGATACCCTGCAGGCAACGATTGTGATTCCTTATCCAGGGACAGAACTTTTTAAGCAAGCTGTAGAAAACGATTGGTTATTAACGACAGATTGGGATGATTACGACATGAGAAAACAAGTTTTAAAAGGCCCCTTGAGTTCGGAAGATGTGAGACGTCTTTCCCAGGGGTTGTACAAATCTTGTTTTACTCCCAGTTATATGTTTAGAAAAGTAAGCCAAATTCGTACCGTAGATGATGTTAAGTTTTATTATCGCGCTGCGAAGCAAGTGGTAGGGCATCTCTTAGATTTTACTCCTCACCAGTAAAGTATTTATGAACGAGATATTAAAAAGAGAAGTTAAAAATTATTGGAATTTGAATCCGTTATTTTCTTATGAATTAAAAGATCTTAAAAACGTACCTTCTCGTGATGTCTTTGATGCTCTAGATAACATTAAGCTCACCGATGTAGAACGATTTTCTTTTCATTTTTGGGAATTTGATCAGCATGCTCGTGAAAAAGTTTTGGATATTGGATGTGGACCCGGGTTTTTGGTTCGAAATTACGCTCGTGGTAAAGCGCATATTGTTGGTTTAGATATGAGTGAGGTATCCGCTGCAATCACAAAGAATTCTTTGAGTCTTTATCATTTACAAGGATCTGTAGTCGTAGGGGATGCTGAAAATTTGCCTTTTAAAAAAAAATCTTTCGATTTTATTTCTTCGTGTGGGGTGTTGCACCATACTCCGGATACCCAACGAGCTATTACAAAATTGAAGGTTGTTTTAAAAGAACATAAAACAGCTGTGATTTCGCTTTATTATAAAAATATTTTATTAAAAAAGTGGTTTTTCCCATGGACGTTGAGACTCATGCATTTGTTTCACATGGCTCCCCCAGGTCGTTCTTCTATGGTCCAGACAATTACTCCTGAAGAATTTGTAAGAACCTATGATGGAGATGGCAATCCCGTTGGGAAAGCTTATGCATCCAAAGACTATCGAAGTTTGGTTAAAGACTTTAAAATTTTAAAAGAAGAAGTGCATTTTTTTCCAAAGCGTTTTTTGCCTTTTCATAGATTTATCCCTAAACCTATTCATTATATTTTAGATAGGTGCTTTGGAACCGTCATCCACTTAAAATTAGAAAAAATAGATTAAATAACAGTGACATCTACGGAATTCTCTCGGATAGAAAGAGTACGTGTGAGGGTTACTTTTTTATGGGTATTTAAGAGAGTGCATATTTTTGGGGAGAAAGAATCCCCATCTTCGAACTTTGTTTGATCCTGTAAATGAGAGGTAGGAGAATAAGGTGTGATGGCGAGAGGTAAGGGTTCCATCCCGACTATCGTGTGTTTGAGAGCTGAAAATATCGTTTCTTTGATAGTAATTTTATCATCTTCAAATGTAATTTCTTTTTTGAAACTTAAGGGTGATTTTTGAGATTTCAGAATAAAAAAATTCTTAATCCAATGATTAGATAAAGAACTAAACCAGGCTGAAGATTGCAGTGTTTTATTCAAGATTCGAAAGAGAAGGGGATAGTGTACAAGAGGATTGATCTGGAAAAGTTTTGTAAAATGTCCTTCTAGAGTTAGGGTTTTATGAGGTGAAGAGTACGTACATGGAGTGTTCTTAAAAGTTTGATTGGTCAAGATATGCGAAGTGGTCTTTGCCCATAGGCCACAATCAGAATAAATGAGAGAGGTGTTTCTATATACTTTTAAAATTCCACACTTATTACCTTCAGAAATAGCAGTGTAGTTTTTGTTTTTAAGCACTAAAAGTTTAGCTCTTGGAAAGAAAACTTCGTGAGATTCTTTTTTTTGTTTAGAAGACGAAACGGCGTTTCCTGTGCATTCTAAATGAGCTTGTAAAAAATTGGGCATGAAAAAATAAGCAAAATAACGATCATCTACGGATAAGGGAGTTGGAATTTTATTATTTTGTAGAGAGATATAAAATTGCTCTAGGCAAGTATGGGCTTCGGGTAGAATATTTTTGAGTATTTCGAGTCCGTGGGGAAAAAAGTATTGTGAGTTGCGGCTGCCGTATTCGCCCCCAATAGATCCATCTGGATTAAAAAAGTGTTGTACAAAGGAATATCCTTTTTGGAGAGCTTCTAAAACTTTTTCATCTTTGTTTTTTTTATAATCCTTAGCAAGTGCATCAAGGGTGAGGGATAAATATCCAATATCGGGTCCTCCATATTCTGGAAACCATCCTTCTTCTTCTTGTAAAGATAAAACATGTGTTTTCCTTTGCTCATAAGCTGTTTGGAAGAGAGGATCTTTTAAAAGATCGTAGAGATTGTGTAGGGCAAGAAAAGATAGTGCCATCTGATTGGTGACATAGGTGTTTTTATTTTTTATAAGCCAATGCCCTGCTTTTTGAAGGGCAGGGGTGATTTGGAGTATGAATTTAGGATCTAAATCCTCTTTTAAAAGAAGAAGGGATTCTGTGACCGCGTACGTTGAAAATGCTGTGACGCAAAAACTTCGTTCATTTTTATACCATTCATCAAAACATCCTTCTCGGTGTTGATTTTGAGTCCAAAATAGAATGGCTCCTTGGATGAGGGGCAGTAGATTTTTATGGGAGTGGGAAAGTAAGAATTTTTCATGATTTTTATAAAGAAGAGTCAATGCCAATACTAACTGTTGATAAGCCATCGAAGGAATATCGGCAACCATTTTATATTGCCAATAAGTTCTATCAAAGCATCCAAAGGTGGGGGACAAGGGATTTTGATCTAAAAGAGAAAATACGCGTGAGAGGCTCTGATGGATGATGGAATGATAGGGAGAAGAGAGATTCATTTTATTTTTTTATATAGGAGAAATCCAATCATGGATAGAAAAGTTATTAAAGAAATACTGGCAAAAACAATATGGATTTTGTTTCTATAGAAAGCCTGATAGGAGACAGTGTCTTTGGGAATGATAAAACCATTCATAAAGAGATGGGCAATGATGGGATCAACTCTTTTTTGATCTGTTTTAAGATGCCACCCTGGGAAATAGGTTTCTGTGTGGGTGAGCAATATGTCCTTTAATTTTTGGGTTCCTGTTTTTTCTTCTTCAATAGAGATCCATTGAAAATCAATAGGAGGAAGGATCAGTTTTTGTTGGCTGCCTTCAAGGTAAACGGAACAAGACATGAGAGTTTTTGTCTGAGAGGAAAAAAGGCATGTTTTATTGTTAAGTGTAGCTCTTATCTCTGAAGACATTGGCTTCAGTAAAGAAAGAACTATCTTATAGTGCCCAGAACGAGGAATAAGAAAGGAAGTTTTTTGATGGCTATTCTTAAATAGAAATTGGGAATTTTGTAAAATTTGAATCCATTTTAAATTTGTAAATTGGTTTAGAGTTTTATGGAGTAGTATTTCCCATTTTCCCGGATCGATGATCACCATGGCATCGAGATAAATTGATTTTGGATCGCTGATGAAAAGGGTTAGGTGGTGGGAGCCAGGGGAGGAAAATTCAAGAGGTAATTCTACCCAATGGAATCCTCCTTCATCTCCAAGGGAGGACAAGGAATACGTTTTGTTATTTAATAAGGCTTTTAATGTTGTAGGCTTTGTTTGTTTGAGTCGTATAAAGATTCTTTGGTTTAGACTGTGAATAGAAAATGGGATAGCAATATCGACATTTGATTTTTTAGGTGTAATAGAAAACTTTGAAAAAGTAAGATTCCCACCCAAAGAATTGAGGAGCCATGAATGATCTAAGGTGGGAAGTTGGGGATTGAGTTGTGGAACAGGCGGACTTTCAAAGCCTATTTGCCAATCCTTAGATTTAAGAGGATAAAATTCTATCCAGGGTGAGTCGGCTCTATTTAAAATAAGGGCTAGGTCTTTCAGCGTCGTATTGTGGAGAAGAAGGGTATCAGAGATATCAACGATTTTCTTCAGGCTTTCTTGGTTTTTAGGTTGAGAAATAAAAATGGGAGAAGTTCTGCCCTGTTGAACAATATGAGGATGGGACAAAAAATCATATGCTTGATAACTTCCCAAGATTAAAAGAGGTTTTGAGGGATAAAGTTCATAGTCTTTAACTATTTTTTTATTTTCGAAGATGACGACATCTGTCCCTGTAATGGGATGAGCAGTAAAATGAGAATTTTCATTTAAGGAATCAAAGATCATTTTTCGATCGATCAGATTACTAAAGGATTTTGTCCATATTTCTTCAGGGTGAGGAGTCGATGCAAGATCTGGGCGAAAATGGAATGTAGAAAATCCGGTGGTGGTGTCTTGGGAGTTTTTGCCGATAATGATGTATTTAAAGCCAAACAGATTTAAAAGATCGGCGAAGTAATCTTTATCATAATAGTTAATAAGAAACTGGTCCGCCATTGCATGAGTTTTAAACTGGATTGTGGCAAGAGTAGGACAGCCAAAGGCATTGATGACTCGATAGTTGTCTTGATTGTGAAGAGTAAGCCAATCCGTGATTTTGTCGATATACTCTGGTTTTTGGAACGGATGAAAAGTAAAACCAGTCGTTTTAGCGTAGAAATAAGAACTTCCTATAAAGAGGCAAGCCATGCTGATGCATAAAATTTTTTTAAGATATTTAGATCTATGGCTAAAGATGTTAAAGGTCAAAGGTGCCATCAGTGAAAAAGCGAGTGCAACATGGAAAAGATATCTATCGGGATGACGTGTCATTCTGAAATGAGGAATCAAATGATGAAGCCAACCATAAATACTGAAGGAAGAGAAAATAAGCCCAGAAGTAAACCAAAGTCCAAAGATGGAAATCCATGCAAAAACAAGAACCATCTTATTTGTGTTTTTTTGCATGAGGGCAAGGATCGTTAAAATGAATCCCATGGCCCATGCCAGAGTAGAAAGAGGAATTTTCTGGTTGACAAGGGGGCTCACCATCCATTCCCAGTCTAAGAGTAAAAAGGCAGTTAGGAAGGATTGCGATTGATGGTGGGTGTGAGCGGAGGGCTGTATGTTGAGTTTAAGCCACATTTCAATTTGGTCTGCTTCAACATGTAGATAAGGATTGGGATGAATCAAAGAAGGGAGGTATGTAAAACTGGTTAATAAGAAGACCAAAAGAAGTAATAAACCCAAAATGGGTATTTTTTTTATGCTCTCGTTGGGATAAAATATAAAAAGTAAAACAACAAACAGGGTGTAAAAAATACCGCCTAAGAAAAAATTTTCGGGATGTCCCAAAAGGGTTAAGGAAATCAAAAGTGCACTGATAAAAATGTGTTTTAGGTCGAAAGCTAGAAACATTGTTTTGTGAAGGAATAGATATCCCCAAGGCATCAAGGCCATGGCCCAGGGTTTTCCCAAGGTAGAGGCCAGGTAGTCTAGGAGGAAAGGACAAAGCATATACAAAATTGCTGATAAAAAAGCTGCCCACCGATCTTTGAATAAGGTGTAAGAAAGAGTGTAACTTCCCAATCCTGCGACAATCATATGAATGGCGGTGTCTAATTTAAAAGTCCATGGAATGTTTTGCGTGAGAAAGTAAAGTAGTGTTTGAAAAAGCTCTGTCAGTTCTGAGGTCAAATTGAAATGAGGCCTTGAGAAAGAAGTGCTCCAAAACGATAAAGAAAAGGAATCTTTTAATGAGTGATAGAAGTCAAATATGGGGGTGCCATTATAGCCCCACACCCTCAGTAAATCACTTCCAATAAGTTCGACAGGAAACCCTTGATAGAAATAAGTCCAGAAAAGAATAAAGGGTAAAATGATAATAATGAGTATGCTAGTCTTTTTTAAGTTCACTGAGGGCTTTTCCTTGAACAACAATAAGGTCGGCTAGGAGTCCAATCATAAAAATCATAACGGCAGCTAAGAGAATAATAATGTCAGATAATTGAAGACGATGAATTATAAAAAAATAATCATATAAAGATTTTAGTGTTCCTAAAATTAAAAGAAATAATGAGATAGGAAGAAAAACTTTTAGAGGATTAAAATACATGACCATTTTAATAATGGTGATCAAATATCGATAACTATCTTTTAGAGGGTGAAACTTGGAGTCCCCTATCCTTGTAAAGTAAGAGGTAGGAATCCATTGGACTTGATATCCATTACAAAGGAATGCAAGTGTAATACTTGAAACACAAGAAAAACCATCTGGGATGAGCCAAAGATATTTTGTAACGATATCTTTTTTAAAGGCTTTCAGTCCTGAATTTAAATCTGGTATAGGAACCCCCGTTAATAAGGAAGCCACTTTTTTAAGTGTCCATTTGGCAGGAGATCTAAGCCATTTGAGGGTTCCTTTTTCTGATGTTCGTGCTCCAATGACTTGATCAATCTTGGGAAAAAGCTCTAACATTTTAGGAATGTCTTTAGGATCATAGGTTCCATCGGCATCCAGCATGACAATGATCTCCCCTTTGGCATGGCGAATGCCGGTCTTTCGGGCAGCTCCAGATCCTCGTTGAAAAGGATGTTGAATGACTACAATGTTTTTGGCTCTTACAATCTCAATTGTTTTATCTGTCGATGCATCGTCAACCACAAATAGTTCATAATCATAAGATGTGTGTTTCATGACGTGTTGAATATCATCGATAACATGGCCAATTGCTTTTTCTTCATTGAATGCGGGCAGGATAATACTGACGGTTATGTTACTCATTAGGATGAAGCACGCTATCATGCGTCCTAAAAATTTTCAACAAACCCGTTGCCATATCAAGAGGGGGTTGGTATAAAATTTTTTATGGAAATAAGTAAGGAAAATATTCAAGAAAGTTTTTCCCCAACTCTTTTGGAGGAGTTGAATTATTTCGTTATTTCTCTGAGGCCTAAACAATGGTCTAAAAATCTTTTTTTGTTTTCCGGCATCATATTTTCTGGAAAATTATATGATGGACTTTTATTCCTAAACACGGTTTTGGCTTTTTTTATTTTTTGTTTGGCCAGTGGGTGTATTTATATTTTTAATGATATCATTGATTTAGAAAAAGACCAATTTCACCCCGAAAAATCCAAAAGACCTATTGCTGCAGGCCTTCTGAATATTTCCCATGCTCGAGCTTATGCGTTTATAGGGGCAGGATTGAGCCTGAGCCTTTCCTTCGTATTAAATCCGACCTTTTGTTTCATTTTGGCCGTATACATCGGGCAAAATATTCTTTATTCTACAAAATTAAAGTCCATCGTTATTTTGGATATTTTAATGATTTCTTTTGGCTTTGTTCTCCGTGTTATATCTGGAAGTATTATTGCAGAGGTGCTGCCCAGCGAATGGGTGTTGCTCACGACTCTGTTTTTAGCTCTTTTGCTGGGCTTTGGAAAAAGACGAAGTGAACTTCTTCTTTTGAGTGAGTCGGCCCAGAAACACAGAAGTAATTTGGCTCAATATACGCTTCAGTACCTAGATTATCTTACCTTTTCCATGGCCAATCTTTGTATTATTTCTTATTTATTATTTGTATTAACGTCTGGGGAAAAACCTTCATTTATGATTACAGTTCCTTTTGTCTTGTATGCTATTCTTCGATATCTCTATTTGTTGTTTGTAGAAAAACGAACTCAAGGTCCTGAGCTATTGGCCCTAGAAGATAAACCTTTGTGTGTGAGTATTGTTCTTTGGACGATAGCCTGTTTCTTGGCTTTGTATATTTTATAAAATTTTAGGGGAGGTAAATTTTTATGCGTGTTTTAATTACAGGATTTCCAGGGTGGTTGGGAAATCGATTTGTTGAAGTATTGCTGAATGGATATGAAGGGGAAGGGCCTCTCAACAATTGGGAAATACGATGTCTTGTTCTCCCTCAAGCCGATATCTCTCTTTTAAGTAAAATGAAATCTTTTAAATCTGTGGAAATTGTACGAGGAGATATTACGCGCAAAGAAACGTTAGCACAAGCCGTGAAGGATATAGATATTGTATTTCATTTGGTGGGGCTTATTCATCCTAGAAAAATTTCAGAACTTTATGAGATTAATACCTTTGGAACGTATCATCTGTTGGAAAAAAGCGCTGAGGCCCAGGTAAAGCGATTTATCTATGTCAGCAGTAATTCTGTGGCAGGCATAAATCCGACTCGAGAAGCATTATTCACAGAAGAAGATCCTCCCAACCCGTATCTGAATTATGGACAAAGTAAATTCTTGGCAGAAAAAAAAGTTCGTGAATATCAAAGAATGGGAAAGTTAGAAACAGTCATTTTACGGCCTTGTTGGTTTTATGGACCGCATCAGCCTTTACGACAGACCACTTTTTTCTCAATGATTAAAAAAGGAAATCCTATTTTATTTGGAAAAGGGGACAACGTAAGAAGTATGAGTTATGTTGATAATACCATCCAAGCTTTAATTTTAGCCGCGACATGCCCACAAGCAAATGGCCAGACATACTGGATTTCAGATGGAAGACCCTATGAGACCCGTGAAATTTATAAGACGGTTGCAGAGTTGCTGCAGGTGAAGAATTTCAAACCCAGACAAATCCCTGATTTTATATCTGAATGTTGCGTATTGGCCGATCGGATGCTTCAAAAAATAGGACGCTATAAAAGCGAAATTCATGTGGCGGGTGAAATGAATAAACATATCGCTTGTTCTATTGAGAAAGCAAAAAGAGAGCTTGGATATCAGCCTCGAATTGAGCTGAAAGATGGAATGCGGCGGTCTATTGCATTCTTAAGATCTCAGGGACATGACCTTTAAACCCATAGGGTTGTTGAAAAAGGCCCATCTACTTCGTTGCACTCGTCGCGTCTCCTTCAACGTACTATTTAAGTACATCTCAGTCGCCGCTCCTCATGCGCCTCGTGTCTGGACCTTTTTGAACAACCCTTTTTTTTTATTAATGATCATTCTTTTTGGGGCTTTCTACGTTCGTTATGAAGGAATCTTTTATGGAGTTCCTTATTTTTTCCATCCGGATGAAGTTCGTATTGTTTTAGATACCCTATCTATGGGGCATCGTCATAGTTTTCTTCCTGAAAGACCTGATTATGCTCTTTTATTTCGTTATTTTTTATTATGTCTCTATGGAATGGTTTACTTAGGAGGATATGTGTGGGGGATATTTAAAGAACCATTGGACTTTGCCTTTCAGTTCATGACAGATCCTTCTTTTATCTTTGTTATTTCTCGTTTTATCTCTGTTCTTTTGGGTGTGGGATGCAGTGTGCTGGCTTTTTTGATTGGGAAACGTTTTTTTTCAGTTACAACAGGACTTCTTTCGGCCCTTTTTATTGCTTTAGAAATTCAGTTGGTACAGCATTCCCACTACATTCTTTATTCGATGGCTACTTCATTTTTTGTTCTCCTTTCTTTTTATTTTTTATTGGCCCTTTTGGATAAGCCCTCGAAAAAGAATTTTCTGAAGGCAGGGGTTTTTATAGGTCTATCCATCTCTGTACAGAATCAAACTGTTTTTATACTTCCCTCTTTTTTGGCAGCTCTATTTTTCATTTATTTTCGCAAGAAAGGTCATTCCGAGCATCCTGAGCGAAGCGAAGGAACGCGAGGAATCTCTAATATTCTTTTGGCTTTAGGAAGTATTGCTTTTTTTGGTTTACTGGGGAACTTCTATTGGATTTTTGATTTTCAAAAAGTGTGGCTGAAGACCTCAGAACTCATGGGGGTCACACAAGTGGGTTTTTCCTCGCAAGCGCCTTATTCTTATACGATGGTCAGTATGGTTTGGTGGTTTATTCGAGAAGTGATATATCAAGATAAAATTTTAGGAGTATTTTTCCTCTTAGGGATTCTTTGGGCATTGAAGTCTCATACTTCTAGAGATATTCTTTTTTTAGTTTATTTGTTTGTAAATTTATTTGTCTTTTCAAGCTGGGCCTTTCGTTCTTTACATGAACTGTTGCCCGCTTTACCCATTCTTGCGATCTTGGGAGCGCGATGGAACGTTATTTCCGCCAATGATCAAAAGAAGCATAAGGATACTCGCGTAGAAGCGCAGGATTGGATCGGTGAACATATTCCCTCTGGAACACGTGTTGCAGTAGATTGGCCTGAAGTGTCTGTTCCTTTACAAGGAAAGATTCCTTGGATGTTTCATAATCCTATTGCTTCTCGTTATTATAACGAAAAGATAGATGTGCGTCTGAAACAAAAGTACGAAAAATTTGTAGCGCATCAACCTTTCTATGACATCATCAACGCCCGTTTTATTCAAGAAACTCCACTTTGGCCTTCGGATATGCCTTTATCTCTCATTGAACGAGCGCAAAAAAAACAGGTTTTTATCGATCTCTATCGTCATTTTAATTTTAAATCCTTATCTCAGCTTATGGATGAAGGAGCTCAGTATCTCATTATTTCTAGTTATTCTTATGGCTACTTTCTTCGAAATGAAGATCCTAGAAGAAAGAACGTGGCTAGACCTTTTGTTTTGGACAGGCACGACCTCAATATTCGCCATGCGGATCATTTTGTGGATGACAATCGGCATGGCTTCTTATATTTCTTAGTAAAACAAGGGAGAATGTTTTATGAGCCTCTTTTAGATAACGATTCCCCTCAGGCACAATTCATAAAAGAGTTTAGTCCTCAAAAAAAACAATTAGGTCCTGTTATTAAAATTTATAAATTAAAAAAGGAATAAAAAATGTGTGGCATTGTAGGTTTTACAAGTTCTAGAAATTCAGAGCTTCTTCATGAAATGATTCAAAGTATGGTGCATCGGGGTCCAGACGATGAAGGACGTTATGAGAGCGATGAGGTGAGCTTTGGATTTCGAAGACTCAGTATCGTGGATCTTTCAAGTGGAAATCAGCCCCTTTTTAATGAAACCCATTCTGTCTGTGTGGTTTTTAATGGAGAAATTTATAATTTTAAAGAAATCAAAGAGAGCTTAATTCAAAAAGGGCATCGATTTATCAGTTCAACGGATGGAGAGATTATTCCACATGCCTATGAAGAATATGGCATTGAGTGCGTCCAAAAGTTTAGAGGAATGTTTGCATTTGCCTTGTGGGACAAAGAAAAACAAATTTTGTTTTTAGTTCGAGATCGTTTGGGAATAAAACCCCTTCATTATACTCGTGTGAACACGACGCTTCTTTTTGCTTCTGAAATAAAGTCTTTATTGAGATCTCCTTTCGTAAAGCCAGAGCTTAACCCGGAAGCCATGAATCATTTTTTATCTTTTCGTTATGTTCCTGGTACGGAATCTCTTCTTAAGAATATTCATATTTTAGAACCGGGACATTATTTAAAATTTCACAAAGGCAATGTATCTATTCATCCGTATTGGCAACTGACTATGGAAGCCAAAGATCTCAAGATGACAGAAGAGGAGGGGGTAGAGACTTTTAAGATACTTCTCGAGGAATCTGTAAAGTATCGGTTGATGAGCGATGTCCCTTTGGGCGTGTATTTAAGTGGAGGATTAGATTCTAGTATTGTTGCAGGTCTGGTTCAAAAGTTTCATCCCAAAACCATTACCTTTTCTCATGGGTTTGATGGGCATCGTGATGAACTGAAATATGCACGTCGGGTGGCCAAGCATTTAGGGTCAGAACATGAAGAGGTGATGATTCAAAAAAAGGACATTCATTGTCTTCCTGAAATTATTTATCACATGGATTCTCCTATTGCCAATTCGGATATCATTGGTTTTTATCTTTTGGCCAAACTAGCACGCCCCAAAGTAAAAGTTATTTTAGCAGGGGAAGGGGCGGATGAATTATTTGGAAGTTATGTTCATCAAGAAGCTCTTTTCTATGGGCATACGATGAAAAAATATTTTCCTTCCTTTTTGTGGAAGAAATTTTTACCTTTCATGCTTAAAAAAGTCCCCCTCTCATATCTTAATGTATTATTTGCTTATCCTGGATATTCTTTAGATCAAAAATCTAGAGATAAAATTCTTCGTTATTTTGATTCTTCTACTTTGACGGATGATTATTTAACCCTCAATTCCCTTTTTAGTTTAGAAGATAAAAGGGAACTTTACGAAGAATCTTTAGCAAAAAAGGTATTTCAGCCCTCTACGTTGCACGATAGTTTCAGAGAGATATTAGAAGATTCTTCTATTCATGATACGTTAAATCGTTTAATCAAGCTTGAGTTTCAATACTGGCTTCCTTCTTATCATTTGATGAAAGAAGATAAAATCGCCATGTCCCAAGGTCTCGAACAACGATATCCTTTCTTAGATCACTTTTTGGTAGAATATATGGCGTGTGTTCCTTCGCATTTGAAACTAAAGCGAAGAACCCGAAAATATTTATTGAGAAAAGCATTTAAGGATCTTTTACCCTCAGAAATTATTCATCGTCCAAAGGGGCCTATTTTGGTGCCGATTGATCATTGTTTTGGAAATGAATTTGATGCGTTATTGTCTGACTGCCTCAGTGAAAAACGTGTGAAGGAAAGAGGACTTTTTAAGTATTCTACGATTCAAAAACTGCGTGCTGAGCGAGGTCAAAATCCCTTTTTGTATGATCGTCAATTATTTGCACTGCTTGTTTTTGAACTATGGTGTGAAATTTTTTTAGATAAGAAGGGGAGGGTGTGATGTCTTCTTTTTGGGATGGAAAAAAAGTGCTTGTATTCGGAGGAACTGGATTTTTAGGTGTTCATGTGTGTCGTTGGCTTTTGTCTCACGGAGCTCAAGTCTCGGTATTTGATTTTCGAGAGCCATCTTCTTTAAGTATGCTTGATTTTAAGCATATTCCTTTGGTGATTGGAGACATCAGAGATCTTCATGCTATTCGAAGAGCGTATTCACAACAAAAGATTGAACTTGTGTTTCATTTGGCAGCGATTCCTACGATTTCGGGGGCCACCGCACAAACTTATGAGGATATTAATGTGAAAGGGACGCAAAATATTCTTCAGGTGAGTCATGACTTTGGTGTTTCAAAGATTGTCTATGTCTCTAGCAGCACGGTCTATGGAATTCCTTCTACGTTTCCAGCTCAAGAAAATGATCCTCTAAAGCCACTGGGGAAGTATGGTCGTAGTAAATTAGAAGCAGAAAAAGTATGTTTGAAGTTTATAGACAAAGGGGATGCGATCTCCATTATTCGGCCTCGTGTGATTATGGGGCCTGGACGAATGGGTATTTTTTCTATTTTATTTTCCAGAATCAAAGCGCATCAGCCTGTTTTCTTAATTGGATCCGGCCAAAACATTTTTCAATTTACAGGAGTTTCAGACATGGTCAAGGCGTGTGTCCTGGTAGCACAATCCTCTTCTTCAGATATCTTTAATATTGGTTCTGATGATCAAGATTGTGTGCGAGAAGTGATGATGAAGTTACTTCACCATGCAAAAAGTAAGTCTAAGCTTATTTCTTTGCCTCCTCGCATTGCTCGATTGGCCTTATGGGGATTAGAACAATTAAAGCTGACGCCCCTTATGAGTGAACAGTATGGGATTGCAGATAAGAATTTTAAATTAGATACGTCTAAAGCAAAAAGAATTTTAGGATGGATCCCTCAAGAAAGTAACGCCTCTTGCTTAATTTCTGCTTATGATTGGTTTTGTGAACATGCACCCAAGGGGGCCCCTCAATATAAAAGTTTTTTTTCAGTTTTGGGTAAGTTTAGAAAATCTCATCAAAGTGCCTTTCAAAAATAAGAGGCTTGCTTAAATAGGGAGTGTATTTTATCACTTTTTTATATGTCTGTACTGAAAGAAAAAAAAGTCCTTATCACAGGTGGCTTAGGATTTCTTGGAAGTAATCTGGCACTTCGTCTTGTAGAAATGGGAGCTCAAGTGACGTTGGTGGATAATCTCTTGCCACATCAGGGAGGCAATTTATTTAATATTGAGCCCATTCAAACAAAAGTAGATGTGAACATTTCAGATATTCGAAACCAGCTTTCTATGAACCACTTGGTTAAAGATCAGGAATTTATTTTTCATTTGGCGGGTCAAGTGAATCATATCGATAGTATGCGAAATCCTTTCAATGATCTCAGTATCAATGTGGAGGGGACGCTGAGTGTATTAGAAGCCTGTCGGCACTTTAACCCCACAGTAAAAATTTTATTTTCTGGAACCCGAGGGCAATATGGCTCAACGGTTCGTTTGCCTGTGAGCGAAGAGCATCCCATGCATCCCAAAGGAGTATATGCGCTTACCAATCTTTGTGCTGAAAATTTAATGAGAGTATATCATGAGGCGCATCATATTTCTTCCATTTGTTTTCGGATTACCAATACCTATGGGCCCCGTCATCAAATGGCCCACGATGAATATGGGGTGGTCAATTGGTTCATTCGAAAAGCGATGGATGATGAAGTTATTCCTGTTTTTGGGGATGGCAGAATTCTAAGGGACTATTTATTTATAGACGATTGTGTGGAGGCATTTATTCAAG
>Ga0209541_10009882_pt1 | contig 15338 bp, 17 predicted proteins | sample RifCSPlowO2_01_FD_184027 | JGI IMG/M metagenome (GOLD analysis project Ga0209541, IMG submission 184027) | Groundwater microbial communities from Rifle, Colorado - Rifle CSP2_plank lowO2_0.1 (SPAdes) (version 2) | ecosystem: Environmental > Aquatic > Deep subsurface > Groundwater | place...
CTGAAATTAATCTTGAAGCAGATACTAGTGAAATAATTGAAGATACTAAGAATAAAACTGCGATAGTTATTAAGATTACTGTCTTGACAACTTTTGATGAATCCATAATAAATGAATAGATATTTTAAGTTTATTAACTTTTCTAAACAGATGAAAGAGAAATTTTTGGAGATCTATAAAAAATTGGAAGGGGGATATGGGAAGCAGAATTGGTGGCCCGTGATTAGTAGCAATCATCGATTTGAGATTATAGTTGGGACAATATTAACCCAGAATACTTCCTGGACTAATGTTGAGAAAGCAATTAAGAATCTGGATAAATTTAATTTTCTAAGGAAAGATGCTATAAAACAGCTTAATGAAAACGAGCTCGGCGAGCTGATAAGAAGCTCAGGGTATTATAAGCAGAAAGCAAAGAAACTAAAGAAAATTGTTGAATTCTTAAGTTCTGGAAAAGAGATTAATAGAGAAAATTTATTAGAAGTCTGGGGCGTTGGCAAAGAAACTGCTGACTCCATATTATTATACGCTTATGACACGCCAGAATTCGTAATTGATTCCTATACTAAAAGAATTTTTTCCAGAATTGGAATTGTAAAAGAAAATATTGAGTACGATGAATTGAGAAGATTATTTATTGAAAACCTTGAGAAGAATATTGAGCTATATAAAGAATATCATGCCTTGATTGTCAAACATGGAAAAGATATCTGCTTGAAAGCTAAACCAAAATGTGATGAATGCTGCTTGAGAGAAATTTGTGAGCATGGGAAATCAAATTTTTGAAGAACCATATTAAATATGGACGCCTGTGGTTTCCATTTGCCCCCTTCTTTAGACCTAAATATTTTTGTTTCTGCAATAGACATATCGGGAAGCCTTCTTGTTATTTTATATATCTTACCTTCAAAATCTTCATACTCTATTATAGAAATCTCCCATTTCTTTGTTGAATGTCTTTGAGTTTCCTTCATTAATATCCACCAAAAGAATCCAGCTTGATTTTCTTGACTAAAAATTCCTCTTTTAATAATTTATTCATTTCTTTTACCATGGTTGGCGGACCTGCTACATACCAGGTTTTCTTTTCTGGATTTTTAACATGCTTTCTTATGAAATCTTGATCAATTCTTCCTTTTTCTCCGTCGAAATCTTCCTGCTCCGTCATTGTATAAATTATTTTTATGTTTGGATTTTTATCTGAAAGCAAATCGAGCTCATTTTTGAAAGCTGTCCTGTTTTCAGATTTGTTTGAGTAAAGAAGAATTACTTTCGTCGGCAATTTTTTGTAATTCAGATATCTGAAAATTCCAATGAAGGGTGTTATTCCGATCCCGCCTGCTATGAAAGCTATGTCGGCTTCAGAGTCATCATATTTAAACTGCCCATAGGGTCCTGATAAAATTAATTTATCTCCAACTTTCTTTTTATTTAATTCCTGCTTCCATTTGCTCTGATCCCGGATTATTGTTGCAAATTCAATTATTTTTTCATGAGGTGAAGAGACTAATGAAAAAGGCTTTCCATTATCAGGAGATAACTCAATATAGCCGTGCTGACCTGGCTCATAATTAAAATTTTTAGGTTTCTCAAAGACAAAAGACTTCGTGAAATCCGCTACTTTTTTTATTTCTTTTATCTGACACTTTAAATTTTCCAATGCTTGCATGACAATAACTTAAAATAAATATATAAAAGACTTTTGGTATTATTTATTTAGTGCCTTGGTAGCTCAGCGGTAGAGCATCGTTTTCGTAAAGCGAGGGTCGGGAGTTCAATTCTCTCCCAAGGCTTTAATAAAGAACGCTCCCTCCGAGATTCGAACTCGGGTCACGGCCTTTCTTTGCCTTTGACCAAACTTTTCTAAAGTTTGACTCGAAAGGGCCGGATCGTTGACCGGGCTAGACCAAGGGAGCTTAGAGAAAAATTGGGATTTAGTGATTTTTAAAGGTTTAGGTTAGAAAGATTAGATGTAAAAGATAAGTGGGCTCGACCGGATTTGAACCGGTGACCCCCAGCTCTCTTAGAGTTGTAGTCTGGACAGTCATATAAGACTGGTGCTCTAAACCAGACTGAGCTACGAGCCCTTTATAATCAGGATTAGAATTATTAATCTTTTAAAGGTTTTGGATTAAAGAGAAAGTGAGAAAGTGAACGGAGTTTGAAAAATATTGTCACTAGAAGCCTCCTGTTTGCTGTTTTTAAGAAATTGTAGTGCAAGCAGTTTCTGTTGATATCTCCAAAATGATAATCTTCCATTTAATCTCTTTTTATATATTTTTCCTAATTCTTCTTTTTTGAAAAGTTTAACTCTCTCTTCTCTATCCAAGACCTTATGTTTAGGGAAATTATTCTTATTGGAATTTCCAAATAAAGACCTAAATGCCTTCATAATCTTTTTCTCAATAAGCATTTTCCTTATTTTTTCCTCTTCTAATCTCAAATTATAGAAGTCGTTCTCTCTTTGTTTTTGATTCCAAATTCTAAAATTTCTAGTTTCAACCTCTTTTTGAGGATAGAGTCTAGAACATAAAGAACACTTGTATTTTAGCCTTCTTTCTAGTAAAACTAATTCATATCCGCATTTGAGACAAGTTGGCATCTTAGATAAAAAGGATAGGTGGTATTTATTATTTATGTTTAAAATAAATGATTTTTATACTTATTATCATGACATATTCCATCTCAACTCAAAATTTTTTCTTAATTTTTTACTTCTTTTATCTCTTAATTTTTCTATGTATTTAACAAAATCATTGTAAACAGAGTCTAAAAATAAATAAGGGTTAATTTTTATCTCATTCCTTGTTAATCTAATTTTATTTTTTAATTCTCCACTTATTGTAACTTTCTTTCGAGTCATGCTATCATGAAATAGACCGCACCTTACTTGCCTATAAAACTCTTCAAGATACTTCTTTGAATTAACTGATCTCCTACAAAATATTCTTCTCATCCCCCTAACAAAAAATTCTTTTGATTTGTTTGCGCTAGATTTCCCTTCATGATATTGCTGATTTCCCTCTATGTAACTTATAGCTATCTGGAGAATAACAAATCCTGCTTCATTAGTATCAAATTCTTCACCATCCATTTTTACTTTTTTCTTAATAGCAAGATACTTAGCAACATCTAAAAACCATGTTTTTACTCTGTCTTCATATACGTCTATTTTTGTCTCAATATCTCTAATATCCAATATTTTATGAGCGACTCTTCTATCTCCTATGTAATACTTTCCTAATAAAGGAGATTCGAAAAAATTTTTACTTATTCCTCTTTTTTCCATATTTCTCTTACAATATTTAGTTTTTTACATAAAATTTATGCTTACAGGTTCTTGTTTGTTTTATATTAGTTTTATAATCTCTAATTAATGCTGTATTAAGTCCATTTAAAAAAGCATGTGACCACGTACACTTTAATCCATAGCCCTTTACTACAAGAACAAATTTATTTTTCTCCAATTCGTTTATCCAAGTAGAGCCTTTTACAGGATTGTGTTGATTATCTGTCCATTTCTTTAGTTTATATAAAAGAGATTTTGGTACATTATTTGGCAAAGTAATAATCCAATTATCCTCATAATCAGATTCTTGTTCATACTTAATAATAACTTTATTTGGGTTTTGTCTGGCTTCGTTTAATTTTTCTTTAGAGTATTCTCTTATTTCTTTTACAAGTTTTGGAATTTTCAAGCTTCCATCTTCATTGAATTCAAATTTCATTTTGATTTAACCGCAGCTAAACTCGCATTTTTCTTGTTTATGCAAAACACAAGCCCTGCACTTCCCAGGAATGTTGTTTGGGATTGGCTCAGTTTCTTTGTTGAATAAGGATAACATTCTATTAATTACATTAAAAACATCTATTATATTATTCTCATTGAATTCTTCTTTCCAAACTTCTCTATTTGAATCCCTATTCCTCAAAACTGCAAAAATCTTTTTATTCAAATGCTCAGGATGATTTTCCTTAACAAACTCTCTAACTAAAATACAGTAAGCCCAAATTTGTCTTTTAGTCCCCAACCAAGGTTTTGCTCTAGGCTTGTCATCAATAACATATAGATTATCTGCATCTACCCCCAATTCATCTATTTTTCCTATTAAGACAAAATTATCAAACTCTTTCTTCAATCCTATTTCTTTAGTAATTGTATAGAACTTGCTTTCCAGAAATTCTTTTGGTGTGGTTGGTTTTGCAACTTTTCTGAATTCATCTTCTTTTACTTTATGGATGTGTTTACCAACTATCATCGCCCTTACTATCGGAATCTCTTCTTTCATGATATTTTCTAGATACCATTTATATTCACAGTATTCATGAGATCCAAGCCAAGAAGCTTTGATTGTGGGTTTTTCAGTCATTTTAATAAGTTAAATTGTATTATACTTATATGAATAAGCAAAGATTTATATAGTTTACTCTTTTTTCATATGATATGGTAAAACCTGAATCAAATCTACCTAAATGGGTTGAAAATAGATATAAAGTAATATGGGATAAATTTAAGGATAATCCTTTTAGAGTAGAAGAAGCTGAAAAAGTTTTAGAAGATAATAGGGTTGAGAGTCTTGAAGGCATAAATATGCTTATTTCTGAACTTAAAAAGGCTGGATGGCTTACTGTTGAACTAGATCCTAAAGATTCAAGAAAAAGAAACTACAGGTTAAAAAGTAAGGAAAAAATCATTAGTGATATCTTAAAACCTGATAAAAATAGTTATTCAAGATCTGACATTGAAGGGGTATTAAAAAAAGCAGCTGATCTGATAAGGACGAGAGTGGATTATAAGTTTATTTTAATTTTGTTATTCTTAAAAAGAATTAGCGATAAATGGGAATTGGAGTTTGATAAAGCTAAAAAAGAAGCACTGGAAGATGGATTATCTGAAAAAGAAGCTGAGCAGGAAGCGAGAAATTCTGCCTACCATGATTTTGATTTTCCAGAAGATTATCTATGGGATAACATAAGAAATGACGTAGGTAAATTGCCAGAAAATTTTTCAAAGGCTTTAAAGATTTTAGCTGAGAGAAATTCTGAATTAAAAGATGTTCTTGATAATGTAGATTTTATACAGTTTACTACAAATAGAGAAAATGCTGAAATCTTAAGACAACTGGTTGAATTATTTAGTGAAAAAAAATTACAGCATGTTTCTGCAGACATTTTAGGAGATGCTTATGAATGGGTATTAAGGTACTTTGCTCCTACTAAAGCTAAAGAAGGTGAAGTTTACACACCAAGGGAGGTTATTAGCCTTTTAATTGAAATCTTAGATCCAAAACCTGGAGAAAGTGTTTATGATCCTGCTAGTGCCAGTAATGGTATGTTAATTATTTCCTATAAACATGTTGAGGAAAAAGAAGGCAAAGATAAAGCTGATAAACTATTTTTATTTGGCCAAGAAGCAAATCATAATACATTAGCATTTGGCAGAATGAATCTTTACATTCATGATATAAGAAATGCTAAGGCTGCTTTTGGAGATACTTTACTTTATCCTAAATTTAAGGAAAATGACGGATTGAAGAAATTTGACATTGTTATTGCAAATCCCCCTTGGAATCAGGATGGTTATGATGAAAATGTTATTAAAAAAGGAGAATTCTGGAAACAGAGATTTAAATATGGTTTTGTTCCAAAACAATCTGCTGATTGGGCATGGATTCAGCATATGCTTGCTTCTACTGAAGGAAAGGTTGGAATTATTATAGACAACGGATGTTTATTCAGAGGCGGGAAAGAAAAAGTAATTAGGTCTAGAGTTTTAGAAGAAGGTTTAATTGAATGTGTTGTTTTATTACCTCAAAAGTTATTTTACAATACCGGAGCTCCTGGCACTATTATAATCTTAAATAAAAATAAATCTAAAGAAAGAAAAAATAAGATTTTATTCATTAACGCTTCTAGTGAGTTTGAACAGCATCCTGAAGTAAGAAAATTAAGTACTTTGAGTAAAGAAAATATTGATAAAATACAAAAATCTTACAAAGAATTCAAAGAGGAAGAGGGATTTTCTAGAATTGTTTCTTTAGACGAGATTAAGAAAGAAGACTATAATCTTAATGTTTCTCTTTATGTTTTTCCTGAAGAGGAAGTTGAAGAGATAGATGTTCAGAAAGAGTGGACTGAATTAAAGGAAATTGAAAAAGAGATGGTTGATGTAGATAAAAAGATTGAAGGTTATTTGAAGGAGATAAAGTAAATGCCTAAAAAAGAACTACAAGAAGGAAACATTGAGACCATCTATGACAGTGTAAAACAAATTTTGGAGGAAGCTAGAAGCACTGCTTATAGGACTGTTAATTTTGCCATGGTCAAAGCTTATTGGGAGATTGGCAGAGTTATTGTTGAAGAAGAGCAAAAGGGGAGCAAAAGGGCAGAATATGGAAAATCCCTTATGAAAAGTTTATCTAACAAGCTAACCAAAGAATATGGTAGGGGTTTTAATGAAACCAACTTGAAATATATGAGGCAATTCTATCTTGCATTTCCAAAAAGTCACTCACTGCGTGACAAATTGACTTGGACACACTATAGGTTATTATTAAAAATAGAAAGAGAAGATTCAAGGCAGTTCTATCTACAAGAATCAATAGGTAGTAATTGGAGTACCAGAGAACTTGAAAGGCAAATAAACTCTTTATTATATGAACGGATTGCTTTAAGTAGAGACAAGAAAAAGGTAAAAGAATTATCTAAAAAAGGGAATGTAATAAAAAATCCGGAAGACATTATTAAAGATCCTTATGTTCTTGAGTTTTTAGGTATTAAAGAGAATAAATCTTTTACTGAAACAAAATTAGAGCAATCTTTAATTGAAAAATTAAAAGAATTCCTTCTTGAATTAGGAAAGGGTTTTTCCTTAGTAGCAAGACAGAAGAGAATTACAATTGATGGAGATCATTTTTATATTGATCTGGTTTTTTATAATTATATATTAAAATGTTTTATTCTTATTGATTTAAAGATTGGAAAATTAACTCATCAAGATATTGGTCAAATGGATTTCTATGTTCGTTATTTTGAGAAAGAAGAAAAGGGAAGAGAAGATAATCCTACAATTGGATTGATACTATGTTCTGATAAAAATGATTCTATGGTAAAATATACTCTTTTAAATGAGAAAAAATCTGTTTTTGCTTCAAAATATAAATTGTATTTACCTACAGAAGATGAACTGAAAAAAGAATTAGCAAGAGAAAGGAAAATGATAGAGCAGGAGAAGAGATTATCAAAAGGAGGTAGATTAAAATGAAGTTTGAAATATGGATGTCCATATTCATGGCTTTGTTTTTTGCAATCTCTGCTCTATTAATGGCCGTAGCACAAATTAAGAATGGAGAAGCAGCTGATAAAATTCTAGATTCTGTTATTAATTATGAAAATGCAAAGGTTGTTTCAGACATTGAGTTACGACAACTTCTAATGGTAATAAATCGTCTCTTAATTGCTAACTCTCAGCAAATCAATCAAAATTATGGTTGTTTAGGAACAATTCTCGCAGAAAAAATGGAGCCATTCAATCAAACTCTATACGAAGATATAAAAAATACTTGTTTTTATGGGAATATAAGTCTTAATATAACCTACCCTGAATTAAATCAAACAATGTTTGAAAATCCCATAGAATCTTACCTTCATGAGATAGATAATATTTGGCACTTAAGAAGACAGGCTATACGGTGGCAATTTGGAAGTATTATCTCATTTATTTTAGGAATGGCCTGCTTTATTTTTTTAGTTGAAAAGAAAGTTATTGATTTTTCAATGAGGAGAAAATAAAATGGCAATAAATGAAGACCAACTTAAGACATGGAGCAACACAGGAGCAGATAAAGGTTCTGCGATATCTTACAATAGAGTAAAATCTATAATTGAGAATTCTAATTTTTCCAAGAAGAATGGGGTGGATATCTTTATCCAAGGATCTTATGCAAATACAACACATGTAAGATCAGATAGTGATGTTGATGTTGTTGTTAAGCTTAATACAATCTGGAATGGAGATTTGTCTAAACTAACCGACCATGAAAGGCAAGAATATGAAAGACACACATCAGAATCAGATTATGGGCATGATGAATTAAGACAAGAGCTTATTAAAATATTTAAGGAATTTTTAGGTAATAAAAACGTTGAAGAACACAAGAAATGCATAAGACTTATTTTAGGGAATTCTTATCTGAATACGGATATCATTCCTTGTTTGTCTTATAGAATTTATAATTCTTTCAGTTCTACTAAACAAACAGATTATATTGAAGGTATAGCTATTAAGAAAACAGATGGGACTATAATTTATAATTTTCCAAAACAGCATATCAACAATGGAATTAAAAAACATCAAAATACAAGAGAATACTACAAGAAAATAATTCGGATTATAAAAAATATGAGAAATAGGCTTCTTGATGAAGGAAAACTTCAACAAAATATTGCACCTTCTTATTTTATTGAGTGCTTGTATTACAATATACCTGATGAAAACTTTGGAAATAGTCTGCAAAACAGTGTTTTAAATTCTTTGAACTGGATTTTAGGAAATAAAGAGAAAATAAATAATTTAAAGTGTCAAAACGAAGTAACGCATTTATTTGGTTCTGAAGAAACCCAATGGAGTATTAGTGATTGTTGCACATTTCTTATAGTGCTTTCAAAAATATTCATGGAGAAAGAAGATGCATAACTATTCAATAACAAATACAAAAATAAGGATTACAGTAATCAGTTTTATCGCAGTAGTTTCAGCTTATTTATCTTTTATGCTTAATTCAATTATCTCTTTACTTCCTCTAAGTTTGGAGCCATTATCCCCATTTTTAATCTTTGGGATTTTATTTTTTATTTTTGATAGATGTGCTTGGAAGATTTGGCCTCTTAATAGTCTTATTAAAATTCCTAATTTTAATGGTATTTGGAAAGGTCAATGTCAAACTACATCAACAAATACAAATAAAAAAAAGTCTGATATGAAAATTAAGATTAAACAAACATTTACAAAAATAATTGTTGATGCAATTTTTGATAATTCACATTCTGAAAGTTTCTCTGCAGATGTAGATTATAATAATCCATATAGACCAAAATTAATCTATTCTTATCTAAATAAACCACAAGGAAGTTCGGTTTCAACTATGGACAAGCATTTGGGAACTGTTGAGATTTGTATAAATAACTTGGAACTATGTGGAGATTACTTTACAGATAGACAACCACAAACTAAAGGAAGTTTCAATTTAAAAAAGGAAGAATCATGAAACAACAAATGAAATACAAACAAACTGAAGTAGGAATGATTCCTGAAAATTGGGAAGTTAGACCTATTAAAGAGTTGGGTGAGATTAAAGGGGGTAAAAGACTTCCTAAAGGTGATTCTTTTTCAGATTTAAAAAATAATTATCCATACATACGTGTTACAGATTTAACTAAACATACCGTTAATACTTCTAATCTAAAATATTTAAAACCTGAAACTCAGAGAAGAATAAAGAATTATACAATTACATCTAATGATGTTTATATCTCAATTGCAGGAACAATCGGTTTGGTAGGATCAATCCCTCAAGAATTAAATGGTGCTAATTTAACTGAAAATGCTGCTAAAATTTGTAGTATAAAAAATGTAGATAAAAAATTTCTAATTTATTTTTTAAATTCACAAATTGGAAAATCACAAATAAACACATTTGTAGGTAAATCTACTCAACCTAAATTAGCCTTATTTAGGATAGAACAAATTAAGATACCCATTCCTCCAATCACTGAGCAGCAATCAATTTCAGAAGTTCTTTCAACAATTGATACTCGTCTTGACATTATAGAGAGAGAGAGACAAAGAATCGAACGGCTCAAGGAGGGCATCATGAGGAAGCTGTTCGAGGAGAAGAAGTGGTCTGTTGTAAGATTGGGAGAAATAATAGAATTTAAAAGAGGATTTTCATACAGAAGTGATCAGATAAATAGTAAACCTATAGGAAAAAGAAGATTATTTACTATTAATAATTTTAGCAAAGAAGGAGGATTAAAAACTGACGCTGAAAAAATTTATATTTTAGATGATACTAAAATTTCTGAAATTTTTGTTATTAAGAAGAATGATGTGTTTATAGCAAATACCGATATGAGCAAGGGGCTTATTATTGGTGCTCCTTTATTAATGGAAGATGATAAAGAGGCACTTGTTTATTCTATGGATTTAACAAAATTAATGTTTGATAAAAGCAAGATTGAACCAAAATTTTTATTTTATTTTTTAAGGCTAGGGGATATAAGAAGAAAAATGAAAATGAACGCACAAGGCACTAATGTTCTACATCTAAATCATAATTTAATAAAGAATCAAATAGAGATTCCACTTCCTACTTTAGAAGAACAAAAATATATAGCAGAAATATTAAATACAATAGACAAAAGGCTTGATCTTCAGGAAATAATAAAAATAAAAACTCAGAAATTAAAAAAAGGATTGATGAATGATTTACTAATAGGTAAAAAAAGATTAAAGGAATTTTTAAAATGCTAAATGAGACCCTAACACAAGAAGAATTTGAAGCTATTTATCAAATAGTCAGAAAATACAAGGAAAATAAACCTGATGAAAAATATGAAGATTATGATGATTTTGAAGAGCCAATAGACAAAAGATTAATTACATCTATTTTAAAGAAAATAAACAAAAATATTCCAAAAGAAACAAAGGAAGAAATTGATAAAGATTTTTTAAGAAAAAGATATCATCCTTACAATAATGAAATTGATAAAAAATCTTATAGTGTATTAGAAAATGGATTTGATCAATTGAAAACAGTAGAAATCAGCTATTTTAACATGGATGGTGCTGAATTTAAAAAGAGAAAATTAGACATATATTACAAATCAAGAAAATACACTATTGGATACTGCCACTTAAGAAAAGGAATAAGAAAGTTTAGAACTAGTAGAATTGCTTCTGCAAAATTAACAGATGATAACTATAAGATTCCTGAAAATTTCAATAAAAATAGGTACTAAGAAAATGCCAAGATTCAATGAAAGATCAGTTGTAGAGGATTATCTAGTTGAACAGCTAGAAAAGAAAGGCTGGAATTTTATTCCTGCTGACAAACTGGAAAGAGAAAGCTTAGAAGAGCCATTACTAATCAATAATCTAATAAGACAAATAAAGAAAATAAATGATATTCAATTAAGTGATGAGGATATAAAAAATATTTTGAATGAATTAAAATTTAAGCCAAGTACCCAAGAAGGAATAAAACAAATTCTATATCTATTAAAAGAAGGTGTTTCAATAAAACTAGAAAAACAAAGGACATTAGAAAAAATTAAGCTTTTTGATTATGATAACATGGAAAAGAATGAGTTTATTGTAACCAGACAAGTTTACTACAATAGTGGAAATAAGAATATAAGAACAGACATAATGCTTTATATTAATGGAATTCCTCTTGTGGATATAGAATGTAAAAACCCAGCAAGTTTCTCAGAGAATTGGTATGATGCATTTGTACAAATTAAGGATTATGAAGAGCATATTCCTGAACTGTATAAGTATGTGCAGATAGGTGTAGCTGCTGAACAAGTGGTAAAATATTTTCCGATAATTCCATGGCAAAATAAAGAAGAAATCAGAAAAGAGGAATGGAAAGGAGAGCAAAAAGACCCAATAGATTCAATTGTTGAAATGCTTTCAAGAGAAACTTTATTAGATATCATTAAAAATTTCTTGTTTTATAGGATTGAATTTGGAAATGCTACTAAAGTTATAACTAGATATATGCAGTATCGTGCTGTTAATGTATTGGTTGATAGGGTTACAAATAATTTACAAGGAAAAGAAGAAAAAAATAAAGGATTAATCTGGCATTGGCAGGGATCGGGCAAGACATTAGAGATGATTTTTGCAGCTAATAAATTATACAATTTAGAAACCTTAGAAAACCCCACAATATTCTTCATTGTAGACCGATTAGATTTAGAAGAACAGTTATTCCAAGAATTTGTTGCTTTAGACATTACACAGCCAGACATTATAAGTTCAATTAGTACATTAAGAGGCATCTTGTCACATGACGAAGGAAGAGGTAAAAGAGGAATAATGATTACACTTATACATAAATTTAGAACAGAAGAGTTAGACATATTAAGAAAAGAATTAGAAGAATTATCAAAAACTAAGGAAACAATTCTTAATAGAAAAAACATAGTCACTTTTATAGATGAAGGACATAGAACTCAATACGGGACATTAGCTGCTCAGATGAGGGATATATTAAGAAATTCTTTCTTTTTTGCTTTTACAGGCACACCAATTTCAAAACCAAGAAAAGGAATTGATACTTATGAAGTATTTAGTTATCCTCCTGAAGAAAAGTATCTAGATAAATACTTTATTACAGACTCAATTAAAGATGGTTTTACTGTAAAAATAGCTTACCAACCAAAGCTAGAGAAGGAAGTCCATCTTAAAAAGGAAATGCTTGACACATTCTTAGAGCTTCAAGATGAAGAGCTTCCAGAGGAAATAAGAGAGTCTGTTAAGGAAGATGTAAAAAAAAGAATAAGCATAATCAGAGCATATTTAGAAAATCCTGAAAGAATAAAAAAAGTTTCTGAAGATATAGCTAAACATTTCAAAGAGAATCTTGAAGGCAAATTTAAGGCCATGGTTGTAGGGGTAAGCAGAAAAGCATGCATTCATTATAAAAGAGAATTAGATAAATTATTGCCAAAAGAATACTCTGAGATTGTGATGACATTTAACAGAAAGGATTTAGATATAATTCAAAATTATCAAAAAGAACTAACAGAAAGGTATAAAGGAAAAGAAATAGGAGATATTAGAAAAGAAATTGTTGAACAGTTTAAAGAGGAAGAATATCCAAAAATCCTAATAGTTACAGATATGTTGCTAACTGGTTTTGATGCTCCTATTTTACAAACACTTTACTTAGACAAACCATTAAAAGAACATCGTTTATTACAAGCAATAGCTAGAACAAATAGACCATATAAAGATGTTAAAGAAGCAGGATTAATCTTAGATTACCTTGGGATTCTAAAAGAATTTAAAAGGGCTTTTGAGATTTACAGTAAAGAGGAAATTAAAGGAGCCCTCTATAATTTAGATGAACTAAGAGATGATTTTACTAATTCAATAAATCAAATGTTAGACTTATTTAAAGACATCCCTAAAACTGAATTTAATAGAGAAACTTTACTAAAAGCAATAGAAATTCTAACTTCTGATGAAGAGAAAGGCAAGAAATTCTTAGAAAATTACAAATCTTTAAGAAAGATATTTGAATTACTTGGGCCAGATGTAATAAAAGCCAGATTATTTTCTGAATATCAATGGATAACTGCTGTTCACACTTACTACATAAGATTAGTTCTAAGAAGTCAATCAACTGAAAAAGGATATGTACAAAAATATTTCAATAAAACAATTAAAATTATCCATAAGATTACCGAGCTTGAAGGGATAAAAGAATCACTGCCAATAATAGAATTTGATGAAGACTATTTAAGTGAATTAGATGAAAAAGTAAAAAACAAACAGGAAAAAGCAGCTAATATCGTATTCACACTTAATAGATTTGTATTAGTAGATAAATACAAAAATCCCGTATATGAGTCTTTATCTGAAAAAGTAGAAAGACTTTTGAAAGCATGGAAAGAAAAGACAAAAGATTTTGAAAAAATTTATAATGAAGGAGTAAAAATTACAAAAGAGATTAATATTCTATGGAATAGGCAAAGGAAATTAGAATTTTCAGACATGGAATATTCTCTTTTACTAGATTTAGAAAAGATATTTGGGAAAGATGAAAAATTAGTTAAGGACATTAAAGAACTATCAAAATTGCTTCATGAACATATTTTCTCTGGATGGATTAATCAGCCAACTGCAAGAAAAAATATAGAGAAAATAGTACGTAAATTTATGAGACAACACTACATCAAAAGATATAATATGAAATTAGATGATCTTGAAAAACCTTATGGAAAGGTAATGGAGGATATTAAACAATATGGCAAAAAGAGGTGAGGTTTATAATCAGTATATTGATTATGATGTAAACTTTCGTAAAATAAAATATCCGAGATTAGAGTTTAAAACCGGAGAACTTCTTCTTATATTGCCAGAAAAATTTGAAGATGATAAAACAGTTATAAAAAAGCATGAAGAATGGATTTATCAAAAAAAATCCCAGATAATTAGTGCATTAAAAGAAAGTAAAGGAAAGAGGCTTGATATGACAAGATCAAAAGAGGATTTAAATAAACTAATCCGATCACGAATTAATCTATATTCAAATGAGCTAAATATTAAAGTCAATAAAGTATATATCAAAAAAATGAAAACCAAATGGGCTAGTTGTAGTTCTAATAAGAATCTAACAATCAACACTTTTTTGAAATATTTGCCTGAAAATACAATAAATTATGTAATCTTCCACGAAATGATCCATATATTTGAAAGAAAGCATAATGAAAAATTTTGGAATTATATTAATCAAAAATTTAAAGATTATAAAAAAAGAGAAAGAGAATTATTTGTTTATTGGTTTTTAATTCAGAAAATTATATCTTCCCCTCATCATTAAAAGAATAATAATCTTTATTGCTGATAATGATATGATCAATTATATTTATTCCTATTATTTTTCCCGCATCAATTAAACTTTTAGTGATTTCTTCATCATATTTAGATGGCAAACAGTCCCCGCTAGGATGATTATGTACCAAGATTATTCTTGAAGCTGAATTCTTAATGGCTTCCTTAAAAACTTCTCTTGGATGAACCAATGCTTGATCTAAAGTCCCTATGGAAACTAACTCTTGTTTTCCAGAAATTCTATTTTTAGAGTCTAATGGAAGCATGTGTAGGTACTCTTTCTTCTTATTTCTTAAGTCATCAACAAACATGTTAAAAACATCTTTAGCAGAATTTATATCTTTAGTAAATCCGTTATTGATTAATTTATTATATCTTTTACATATTTCGATTAAACTTAGTATTTGTAATGCCTTATTATAACTCCATTTACATTCTTTGGCAAGATCTTTGACTGATAAATCTTCTAATTTATTAAAATTATATTCTTTTAGTAATCTGTTGGATAATTCTAAAGCACTTTCACCTTTAGAACCAACACCAAAGATAATGGATAACAATTCTGCATCATCTAAAGAAATAACTCCTTTTCTCGTTAATTTAAATCCAGGTCTATTAAACCAAGGCAAATCCTTAATCTTCATTTTTCTTTCCCATATCAATTATAGCTTCTTCTGGTTTTTTTAATTTATATTCTCTCTTTCTGGAATCT
>Ga0209541_10009884_pt1 | contig 15334 bp, 13 predicted proteins | sample RifCSPlowO2_01_FD_184027 | JGI IMG/M metagenome (GOLD analysis project Ga0209541, IMG submission 184027) | Groundwater microbial communities from Rifle, Colorado - Rifle CSP2_plank lowO2_0.1 (SPAdes) (version 2) | ecosystem: Environmental > Aquatic > Deep subsurface > Groundwater | place...
GCACGCTGTGGGCTCATCAAAAATACTCCATTTTTGACTGTGCTCAGAAACATTTGGTTTCTGACATTAGCCCGCAGTGGTTTTGACATGTCCCTGCCCGATTGCCCTGTTTGCCGTCATGCGGCTGAATTTTCCACGCCTTAACCAGGCATGGAGGGGAGAAATTCAGCACTGCAGCGCCAGGGCATGGCAACACGGAGTAACTTTTCAATACCGCCTTCCAACAAAAACCTTTAAAAGATTATGTTTGACTGCATTTTGCTATGGCAACCAGGGTTTCTGTGGTGCTTCCAACTTATAATGAGCGGGGCAATATCGCTGAGTTAAGCAGCGAGCTTATTAAAGAGTTAAAGAAAGCCGGCTACGTTCCCGAGATTGTGATAGTGGACGACAGCAGCCCTGACGGGACCGGCGAGGTTGCAACTGCCATCAGTAAAAAAAACAAGCTGATAAAAGCGATAGTAAGAACTGAACGAGGATTGGGGACAGCGGTTCTTCGCGGAATAAACGAGAGCAGCGGCAGCATAATCGTTGTCATGGACGCTGATTTCAGCCACCCTCCGGGCTCTGTGCCTGTGCTTGTAAAAGGGATTGACGACGCCGATGCTGTTTTCGCATCAAGGTATGCAAGTGGAGGAAGCATGAACACTGACTTCATACAGTATTACCTAAGCAAACTGTTTAATTATGCCATCAAGGCAATGCTGGGAATAAAGGTGCTTGACTCAACAGGAGGGTTTTTTGCAATAAAGAGAAAAGCCATCAAAGGAATAAAAACTGAACAGGTTTTTAAGGGGTATGGCGATTACTGCTTCAGGATGCTTTACGCCCTGAAGCCTGCAAGGCTGAGAATAAAGGAGCTTCCGTTCAAATACATGCCGCGCAGGTATGGAAAGAGCAAAACACCCCTGCTGAAGTCAGGAATTTCATACGGGATTGAAGCGCTAAAGCTTAGGCGGGGAGGGAAAATGAAAAATGGCGGGGAAGAGAAGAGCGGGAATGCAAACTAAGCGAGGTTAGAATGAGAATAGGCATGGTAAGCAAGTTCCTTCCGGAAAAGGACGGCATAGCAAGGTTTTCAGAAAACCTGTGCAAGGAGCTTTCGAAGAACCACGAAGTCATAAAGATAGGCGATGCTAAGTCGGAATCTGCAGACTACAAAATAAATTTCAAGTCGTTCCGCCTTAAGGCGCTTCTGCAGAGAATAATAGAAAAAGAAAAGCTTGACCTGCTGCACATACAGTATATTGCATCCTATTTTGGGAGGCATACATTAAATCTTAACCTGCTGCAGGCGCTCTCACAAAAGATTCCTGTAGTAAGCACTATGCACGAGGTTCATTACAGTTATGAGGGCTATAATTTCCTGAGAAAGAGCGTGCTTAACTTCCTTGAAAAAGAGGTTGTAAGGAATTCTGATGCTGTGATTGCGCACACGCCGCAGCAAAAGAGGTTCCTAGAGAAGAAGTACAAAGCGGAGAACGTGGTGTTTATACATCTCGGGCTTGAGCTTTTTGAATTCCACAAAAGAAAGGGCCGCAACCTCCTGTTTTTCGGGAAGATTTCAAGAATGAAGGGCCTCGAACTTCTTATAAGGGCAATGAAAATGCTCCCTGAATTCAGGCTGAAAATAGTAGGCAGTTTCATTGACAAAAAATACGAAAAGCAGATAAGGAAGATGCTTGTCAATACCGAAAACATAAGCGGCAGGTTCGGGTGGGTAAGCGACGAGGAAAGGTGGAGGCATTTCAAAAATGCGGATGTTGCGGTTTTTCCCTACCTTAAAATACAGAACCAGTCAGGGGCTTTAAATGATGCGGTCTCCGCAGGGATACCCGTAGTTGTAACAAAATCCGGAGCTTTAGGAGAGACTGTCGAGCACTTCAGGTTCGGGGAGTCTGTCGAAAGGAATCCCAAAGCCATAGCAGACGGGGTAAGGAAAGTTATGAAAAACTACGGCAGTTACAAAAAAGGGTTGGTTGATTACAGAAAAGAGGCAAACTGGAAAGCGGTTGCTGAAAGGCACACAGAGCTGTATAAGAAATTAACAAAGGGCTAAGATGCCTCTTGCCGGAACACACATAGTAATAACAATTGCAGTCTTGGCGGCTGTAAGAAAGTTCCTTAAAATAAAATTCAGCAACAGACTTCTGCTTCTTGGAGGTTTAATAGGGCTGCTCCCTGACATAGACATGCCGCTGGCTCTGGCGATTAACTGGATTTTCGGAACAAGCGTTTATTTCCATAAGATTTACACGCACGCTCTGCTAATACCCTTGGTCTTGTATTTAACTGCCTTAACTGTTAAGAAATTTAACGTGAAGGCTGCGACAGCAATTTTAATTGCAGCTGTAGCGTGGCTTGTGCATGTCATTTTAGACTGCTACTCAACCTTTGGTTTAGCCCCTTCACTGGTCCCTAATTGGAACGGGTTTGGATTCTGTGCAGGGTTTTTAAGCCCTGAAGGGCTTATGCAGTTCGACGGTGCAGTTCTGTTCCTTTTTTTACTTTATCTTGCTTATAAGTCAGGGAAGAACTAGAAACCTGCTTCCTTTCTGTCAAACTCCACGGATTTTATTCTTAAAAGCCTGCAGTAAGCGAAGGAAAACTTATTCAGAAGGCCTGCGACCATTTTTGCCATGCCGCTTTTGAAATACTTCACTTCAAACAGCTTGGAAGACATATAGGGGGTTATAGCTGAATCAGGCACCCTTCTCTGCCTCTGGATTCTGAACCTTTTTGAAATTACCAGAAAGGGGTGCGTCAAAAGCCACAGGTAACTCAAAAGCCTCAAATGAAGCCTTCCGAAATCGTAAATATTTGTGAACAACATCGTCAAAAAAATCAGGGGCAAAAGCTTCAGCAGGGTTGAAAGACTGTAAAAAAGGAAAAGATTCATCAGCCTGTTCCTCTCGCCAAGATAAGCAAACCTGCCGCTAACGCCCTTGGCGCTCTTGATTGTGGCTTCCCCCTCATGGTAGACCTTTGCCCCCGGGATAACCCCCGCCTTGTAGCCCTTAAGCCTCAAAAACCAGCCAAGATAGCTGTCCTCATGATAAATAAAATAATCGCCATCAAAAGGCAGGTCAACAAGGTTTTTCCTGTAAATCATGGCAGCCCCGCTTGTGCTGAACATGGGAACATAATCCCTTTCAGACACTTTAAAATCATACTCTGTAAGGAACAGGAGATGCGTAGGAGTTCCATAGTAGCTGAATTTATAGCCTTTGCCGTAATACCTGTTGTATATTTTTGACTCTGCCTCGCCAAGCTCGGGATGCCTGTCCATCGCCCAGACAAGCCCCCTTAGCCAGTTTTTCGAAACAGTAGTGTCGTTATTTAAAAAAGCAACATACCTGGCGGCAGAGGAAGCCCTAACGCCGACATTATTGCCTCCGGCAAAACCGAGATTTTCAGAGTTTAAAACAAGCTTTATGCCTTTAGTCCTTTTCAGCACTTCAACAGAATCATCCTTTGTAGAGCCGTTATCCACCACAACTATTTCAAAATCTTTGTAAGACTGCTGCTTCAACGACTTAAGGCATGGAATTGTATAGCGAATGCCGTTCCAGTTCAGGACTATGACGGATACTGCAGGTTTTTTTGGCATGCTGCCAGAAAACAAGAACTATTATTTAAGTTTAGTCATATAGGGTAATGCCAAGTTATGCGCCTTGGCTCGCCCCTGTTTCACTCCCCCTTGCATTGCGTAGTGGGAGATGAAACAGGGCAAGCAGAAGGGGAATAGGCTTGACAGCTAACTTGAAATTACCACAGCAGAACAATCTTTTTATATTGACTTGCATTTGTTTTGAGAATGAAAAGGGCAGCAATCATAGCACCAGTTTACCCGTTAAACCAGACTGAAAATGAAGACTACATTAACATACCAGCAAGGCTTCTTAGCGAGTTAGGATTAGAAGTTGAAATTCTAACCCTGAGACAGAGCGGGCAGCCTAAAAAAGAGGTAATAGAAGGGTTCAATGTAAGAAGGTTTGCCAGCCCATTAAGCCTGTTTCTTTACAGCATTAAAAAAAGGCCAAGCTTAGTGCACTCAAACCTAAGGCCTTACCTGCCTTCACTGCTTGCAGGGCTGCTGCCGTGCAAGAAAGTGCATACGCCAATGAGCGACATTCTGGGCTCAAATAAAATCATCAAAGCGTTATCCGTATCACTCTATAAAAGGTATGATAAGATACTGGCCCATACGCCATACGGGAAACAGCTGTTCCTTGACAACGGATTTTCAAAAGAAAAAGTAGAAGTGCTTCCCCTGCCAGTAAACCTCAAATTCTTTTCAAGGCCAAAATCAGCAAAAGGGATGAGCATGCTGAAGGTAAAAGGAAAACCGTTCATAGTCACGTGTGTAGCAAATTTCAGGAGCATAAAAGGAGTCCACGTGTTACTAAAAGCATTTAGCTTATTCAGAAAGAAAGCAAAAAAGACAAAGCTTGTGCTTGTTGGAAAGGACTTTCTTGGAGAAGAGGGCAAACCGACAATAAGGCAGACAGCAGAAGAACTGAAGATAGGCAAAGACGTGATACACCTTGGCTTTTTGCATGGACATGATATCAAGGCAGTGCTGGACCTGAGCGATGTTTTCTGCATGGCCTCAAGCGTGGATGCACAATGCATATCCATTTACGAGGCTGGCGCTGACAGCATTCCGCTATGCCTGTCAGACCTGCCGGCGTTTACCTCTGTTTTCAAATCAGCTGCGCTCTACCACAAAGTCGGAGATGCTGAAGGCCTTGCCAGAGACTTGCTAACTTACTATAAAAATCCAAAATTGAGAAAAGCCAACGGCGCAAAGGCCATGAAATATGCGGCAGTGGCGGATTACAATGCCGTGCACAAAAAGCTGAAAGAGCTTTACAGAAGCTTGCTTGAAAAAGCCTGATAAGTCAGAACGGCAGCTTTCCCGCCAGCTTATATTTGAAAATATAAAAGTAAGTAAGAAAATTGTAGGCGGCAACCAGGAAAGCTACCCTTAACCCAAGCAGACCGTTCAGAAAACTTTTCCGGATTATGAAATTGTAAGGCAGCAAAAGAAAAAACCAAAGAACCGCTTTAGGAAGGTAAATGAAGAAAGGCCATTTTGCATAGCCAGCTACGATTCTATGACGGGCATCATAACTTGCCCGGGGCCAGTGCTTCCTCATGAAACCTGAAAAAGCCCAGTTGTCGTAAGGAACAGCGTGTTCCAAGATAAGGTTAACGCGTTTCACATTACCTTTCACCTTATACCACTCATGGAATTTTTTTGGGGCAGTTGTTTTTGCCTTCCTGAACAAGGCAAGACGGTAAGACCTGGAAAGAGGCCCGGAGGTTATTTTGCGTCCCTTATCGTAAAAAGACCAGTAGAACTCATACCCGTCAACACTATTATCCTGAACAAGCTTTTTTACTGCTTTTTGAAGCCGTGGGGAAAGATATTCGTCAGTATCAAGCGTTAAAATCCACTCTGATTCTGCCTGTTCCATTGCAAATTGCCTGTGAGGCTCTGCTTCGCCAATCCTTTGGCGGACAAAAACCTTTTTTGTATATTTTTTCGCTATCTTCAAAGTATTGTCAGAGCATGGGCCGTCATGGACAAAAACAATCTCATCAACAACAGGTTTAACAGAGTCAAGGCATTGCTTAATCCTCGACTCGTCATTGTAGGAAATTACTGAAGCGGTTATGGTTGATTTCATGTGAGGTCACTTAAGATTTACTACAAAATTCCCTATAACCAGGTCCTCCACGCACTTCATAAGCAAATAATTTACTGCATCTTCAGGAGAGCAGACAATAGGCTGGTCCTGCCTGCTAAAAGAGGTGTTAAGAACAGCAGGGACGCCTGTCATCTTTTCATGCTCCCTAATCAGGTCATAATACAACGGATTGAGCTGCTTTTTAACAGTGTGGGCACGCACAGTATTGTCAACGTGAACAGCAGCAGCTATTTCATCCTTAGCATGTGGCAGAACATCATAAGCCATATTCATATAAGGGCTCTCGGAAGGCTTTTTCAAATACCGGTAAGCCTCTTCCAGGAGAATTGACGGAGAGTAAGGAGTAGAGCGGTCGCGCTGCTTAAGGCAGAAGTTAATCTTTTCCTTAATCTTTATTTCTTGGGGAGAGGAAAGAACAGACCTTGCGCCAAGAGAGTGAGGCGCCCATTCCATTCTTCCCTGGAACCAGCCAACAATCCTGCCTTTACTGATAAGCTCCGCAGCATCACCTGAAGGCTCAGAGGTTTTTCTGAAATTAAGGCCTTTATGCTTTTTTAGAACAGCTTCAATTTCGGCATCAGTGTATTCAGGACCAAGGTAAACATTATTTTCAGCCTTGGGAATTTTTTCCCCGGTAAGATTGTGGTGCGCTTCCAGGGCAGCGCCCACAGCAGTTCCTGCATCACCTGGATTGGGAGACACGTAAACGCCCTTAACGCGCTTTAACTCACGAAGTCTCTTGTTAAGTTTGACATTCAGGAAAATCCCCCCGGCGAGACAAAGCCTGTCCATGCCTGTGTCTTCCAGGGCATTCTCAACAAGCTCAACAACACCCTCCTCAAGAATTCTCTGGGCAGCAGCAGCAACATCCTTATCTGAAAAGCGCTTAACCAGGGAACCAATAACACCCAAATTATTAAAAACAAAACGCTGGTGATTGTTTACTACGCTAAAATCAATTCTAAGCCCCTTTTTCTGCTTAACCAGATTAAGGCCGTTAACAGTTGGCGCATAATCCTTCAGGATGCTGTAAGCGTTGCTATTGGAATCACCATAAGGAGCCAGACCTGTTATCTTTCCTTCATCATCAACAGCCCTAAACCCAAGCCCTTCTGTAACAAAGGCATAAAAAACCCCAAAGCTTGCAGTTAACGCCTTTATTCTGGTAAGCTCGCCATTATCGCCGACAAAAATACCGCCGCCTGCGTTGGCTACGTCTTCCTCAGGACCGCCAAGGTCAAGGGAAACAACCAAGGCTTTTTTGAAACCAGAAGTCCTATAAGCAGATGCAGCATGGGCGCGCTGGTGGCCTATGCCAATAATCTTTTTTTTCTCAACAGGCAAATACTGGTTTGAATACATCCTGGCCTTAAACACAGGAATCATACTGTAAAGATTTTTAACAATCTTCAGGCGTTTGGAATATTCTTTAAGCGGCCAGGGTATTGCAACCGCATCTATATCAGAATACGAGTATCCAAGGCTCAAGAGGTATTTAACGCCCATCCAAGGAAAGCCGGCATGGTGCCTGTTACGGGTGAAGCGGCCTTCCGAAACAGCGCCAACAATCCTCGCCTCATCAGCCATGCAGGCGCTTGAATCATGGCTGTGCCCGCTGTAAGTTTCAAGACCCGTCAGGCCAAGGATAGTTTCAGGTCTCATAAAGAAGAAAACGTTTCAACTGTTTTTTAAACTTTTCTATAGTTTAGGCGTTGTCCTAAAAGCGCTTTCTCGCATGTTTATCGCTTCCTTTTTACTTTCCCCCTCCTCTGCAAAGCAAGGAGTGGGAAAGTAAAGAAGGAGAGCTACAAAAGGTGCAAGCAAAGTCTCAGGACAGAGCCTATAGTGCAGAATGCTGACTTAACATGCAGCAGAACCTATTTACTCCATTAGCCCCTTATCCCTCAGTTCCCGGATTGCTTCATCAACTTTATCCACAGACTTCTGAGCTTCAGACCAGTGAATAATCTCCTGCATTCCCTGCTCAAAAGAGACTTTTGGAGAGTAACCAAGAAGCTTCTTGATTTTTGAAATATCAGCAAAACAATGGCGCACATCACCCTTCCTATACTTATTCGTTACCTCGGCCTTTACGTCCTTGCCATAAAGCTTTATTAGAATTTCTGCAACGTTTTTTATGGTAGTCTGATTGCCGGAAGCAACGTTAAGCACCTCATAATCAGCCGAACTTGATTTCATAACCAGAAGATTTGCCTGAACAACATCATGAACTGAGACGAAATCCCTCGACTGCAGCCCATCCTCAAAAATAAGAGGCGGGTTATTGTTCTTGATACGGCTCATGAAAATAGCAACAACGCCAGTATAGGGGTTTGACAAAGACTGCCTAGGACCGTAAACGTTAAAGTATCTAAGGGAAACAGCCGGGATGCCGTAAGCCCGGCACAGAGTCAGTGTTGTTTGCTCCTGATTGGCTTTTGTAATGCCGTAAATGCTGTTTGACTGCAAAGGCTTTGACTCAGAAGTCGTAATAGGGGTAAGCTGATTCCCGCATTTACAGACAAGCCCCCACTTCCTGGATTTAAGCTGCTCCTCGCTCCTTAAGGGGGGAGAGACGACACCGCAGGACTCGCACTCATAAGCCCCCTCGCCATAGCTGCTCATTGAGGCCGCTACAACAACCTTCTTAACATTGTGCTTTTCGTTTGCAAGAATATCAAGAAGGCAGGCAGTTCCCATAACGTTTGCTCCAACATACTTCCTTACCTGATACATTGACTGGCCAACGCCAACCATAGCCGCCTCATGAAACACCACATCAGCATCAGCTACAGCATCCCTAAAAAGCCCATAATCAAGAACCGAGCCTTTAATGAACTTGGCAGACTTATTCAGGTAAGAAGGGACATTGCCCTGGTGAACCTGAGGCTCAAGATTGTCAAGGATAACCAGTTCATGGCCCTCTTCAACAAGCTTGTCAACCAGAAAAGAGCCTATAAAGCCCGCGCCCCCAGTGACAAGAATTTTATACTTCATAAGGTTATCCGGAAAAGATGAAGTTTTTTAAATATTGTTATTTTGCGGCCGCCATCTGGGTTTTTGCATTTTTTTACTTGCAGTTAGCCGTTCTTCCAGGATTAAGGAATTGTGTTTTAGAAAATGAAGGGGTAAGCGGCTTAACCTCTTTCACTTCTGTTATTAACGCATTAAACAGCTGCAGCATCGCAACCTTATTGGCAGCATCTGCGTTACTGGCAATCACCTCTGCAACCATAGTTTTAATTGAACTAAGAAAAAACTATTTTGCAAAGCTATACAGATACCTTGAAGACAGAAAAAAGGAATGGGTGATAGTCGCTGCTACAGTGGCGCTCGGGGCGCTCCCTTACCTCTCATCCGGCAATGTTTTTCTTGGAGATGCAATGCACTTTTCTGCACTGACAATATACATGAAACAGGCAATAGGGTCGCTGAGCATCCCGACTACTGCTTTTTACTGGCACATGGGCGCAAGCGTTTTTGCATTTTACGGCTGGCTATACTTCTTGGTTTCAGGAATAGTCAACCTGTTCATAGGAATAGACTGGACAAACAAGCTCCTGTTCCTCCTCCTGCACATAGGCAGTGCCCTGCTGGCTTACAAGTTTGTTAAGACTGCAACTAAGAACGGCAAGGCAGCAATAATAGCAGCACTGGTCTACGGACTCAGCTTTGAACATATCGCAAAGGTTATGATTGGCAGAAGCTTTACGTCCCTGACTTACTTCCTGATTCCGCTTTTGTTTCTCATTTACGAACTGAGATTAAACAAAAAACTCGGCATTAATAAATCCGTAGCGCTTATAGCAATAACGTCTGCGCTGCTTGTCTTCAACCACCCTGCAAACGCTGTGTTCATTCTTGCAATATTTGCGCTTTACGCTTTATTAAAAGCGCTTGAAAAAGACAAGAAACTCGCAGTAGAGCTTGTAATCAGTTTTGCCCTTGCGTTTGTGCTGGCGTCATTCTGGGCTGTGCCGATGATTGCAGAAGGAGGGGAAGCAAGCGGCACAAGCAAGGCCCTTGACGTGTTCAGGCTGCATGCTCCAGAGCCGTCTGTAATAAGGGATGCTGTCCTGTGGCCTGGAAAATGGGGGCTCAGGCAGATTTATTACCTCGGAATAAGCGCCTTGGCTTTGAGCGCTTTGGGGCTATTCTACCTTGTAAAAACAGGAAAAACGGCAATAGCGGCAGCCACGATAGCGGCAGTAATGCTGCTTACCATGCAAACAACAAGGCATGCCCCTGCCATGCTGCTTCTGCTAGGAATAAGCGCAGGATACGGCTTTATGTATTTAAGCAGAAAATTAAATGTGGACAACACAAAACTTCTGCTGGTTATAGGGATAATAATGGCAGTTGACATGGTTCCGGCAACAATGCAGCTCGGCTACCCAGACTTCAGCTACAGCAAGGGCTTCTATGACGAAATAAAATCAAGCGACGGCGAAAGGATAATTGATTTATCAACAGACAGGAACACTTTCTGGCCTGCACTTGGTTACATAAACAACAAAGCTGAAACAGTCTTCGGCCCGGTCATAGAAAGCGCGCCGAGAAGCCTGCCATACGCAGCCGCGATATCAAACAGGGCAGCACAGGAATTTTATGACCTTCAGCAGAACTTCTCAGAACAAACAATAAAAGGATTTTACCTTCTTGGGGTAAAATACGCAATAGTCCACAACGAGCAAACAGGCAGGAATCCAAAAGATGTTTTTGCAGAAAAAAGAGGCAGCACAGGAATTGAACGCGGCCTGCAAGCCATAGAGCTTCAACACTCCCCAATAATAGCCTCAAAGCAAAAAACCATGATAACTTACGAGCCTTCACTGGAGAAGCTTGAAGGATGGAACTTAAGGCCGCTTTTCGAGGAAAGGGCCATAGATTCAAGCGAAACAGACCAAATCATAGATTCAATGCGGCTTGACGTTAAAAAAGGGACTGCCGGACAGATACTGGTAAAAGAAAGCAATAACGAAATGATAACAGGCAAGGAACCGGAGCTGGACGTAAAGAACGTAAAGACAAGCGCAAACAAGGTTGAGATAGAATACAATATAAGCGATGACGCATTCCTCCAGCTCAGCTATGCGCATGGCAGGCTATACGTAAAGATAGACGGCAAGGAAACTGATTACTGGAAGACTGCCATAAACACCATAGCGGTAAAAACCAGCGCAGGACAGCACAAAATCACAATACAGGGCAAGCAGTCAACACTAAGAAAAGAACTCATGCTTGTTTCCCTGGCAGGTTTGCTCGTGGTTGTCTACCTCTTGAGAAGGCAATAGAAAAATTTAAGAAGAAGCTGGCATGGGCAAATTCAGGGAAATGAATGAAACAATAAAGAAGATTGGTGTTGAGTTTTCTGATGAACGGGGGGCAATTTCAAACATTCTTGAAGAGCCAATAAACCACGTGGCAATAATAACCTCAAAAGCAGGCAGCATCAGAGCCAACCATTATCATCCTGAACAAACCCAGCATGTTTACCTCATAAGCGGAAGGTACGAGAGCATTTCAAAGGACTTGAATAAAGAAAATGCGGAGACAGAGAAAATAACAGTTGAACCTGGAGACCTTGTCATCACACCCCCAATGGTAGCGCATGCCATGAGGTTTTTAAAGGACTCCGCCATGCTCAACCTAACAACAGCCTCAAGAGACCCAAAAGATTATGAAAAACACACAAAAAAATATAAGCTGATATGATGGCAAGCAAGATAATAGACGAGGACGTCAAGAACATTGCAGCAGGCATAGGGACAGATGCAGGCAAGCTAAGCGGCAAAACACTCCTGATAACAGGCGGGGCAGGGTTCTTGGGCAATTACTTCCTTCTGACAATTGAGTTCCTGAATAAAAACGTGCTGGAAAAGCCGTGCAGGGCGATTTCTGCCGACAATTTCATAACAGGAGTAAGCTACAGAGTCAAGGAGGGGCCTAATTTCAAGGCAATAAAGCACGATGTCAAGGAGCCATTAAAAGTTGAAGAGGATATTGACTACCTGATACACCTGGCAGGCATAGCATCGCCAAGATTCTACAGGAAATACAAAATAGAAACAATTGACGTAGGCACTTTGGGAACAAAAAACATGCTTGAGCTTGCCAAAGAGAAGAATGTAAAAAGCATGCTATTCTTCAGCTCAAGTGAAGTTTACGGCGATCCTGAGCCGAAATTTGTTCCAACACCCGAAGGCTATAACGGAAACGTTTCGTGCATAGGGCCAAGGTCCAATTACGACGAGTCCAAAAGACTTGGGGAAACGTTCTGCAGGGCGTATTTTGAGATGCACAAAGTGCCTGTAAAAATGATAAGGCCATTTAACATCTACGGCCCTGGCATGAGGATGGATGATTACAGGGTCATACCAAACTTTGTAGCCAAAATATTCAACGGAGAGCCAATACCTGTTTACGGTGAAGGCGACAACACAAGGACTTTCTGCTATGTAAGCGATGCAATGACAGGGTTTTTCAAAGTCCTGCTTGCAGACAACCTAAACGGAGAGCCGTTTAACGTAGGCAACGAAGATAACGAGATAAGCATGGAGAACCTTGCAAAGGTTATGGCTGAAATCTTTGACAACAAAGTGCAGATAGAAAAAACTTCCGGATTGAACGATGCTTACACGACAGGAGACCCAAAAAGGAGATGCCCTGAGTTGACAAAGATAAGGAAGCTCGGCTATGAGCCAAAAGTTGATTTAAAAACAGGAATCAAAAGATTCATAGAATGGGCTATCGAAGAATACAAAATAAAATCCCCGCTGGTGAAGTCGCTAAGGACTACATAATTCTTGGCTCAGGAACAGGCACTATGAATTTTGTTTTACCCGAAACAACTTCTGAACAGCGCTTCATAATCTCATCAGCAAAGTTCCATGCCAAAATCAGGATATAATCAGGCCGCTTTTTTTCCAGCATTTCAGGGCCGACAACTGGAATATGGGAGCCTGGCATGAACAGGCCCTGCTTAAGCGGGGAATCGTCCACAATAAAGTCAATAACTTCTTTTCCAATACCACAAAAACTAAGAAGTGTTGTTGCCTTTGCAGGAGCACCATAGCCGGCAATTGACTTGCCATGGCCCTTCAGCTCCTTAAGAACTTTCACAAGCTTTTCTTTGTTATCATAAACTTCAGCTGCAAATTTCTTATACGTTCTGATGCTGTCCACAAGCCCTTTTTCCTTCCCAAGCATCTCAGCTACGGAAGAATCAACTTGACGGCCGGACTCCTGCTTTTCAACAAAGACCCTTAAAGAGCCTCCATGACTGGAAACGTGCTGCACCTTGAAAATACTCATCCCATTATCCTCAAAGAAATACTTCAGTGCTGTCAGTGAATAGTAAAAAAGGTGTTCATGGTATACTGCATCAAAAGTCATCTGCTCAAGCATGTCAACAAGGTAAGCTACCTCTATAATAAAAATTCCGTCATCCTTCAGAAGCTTGCGAACATTTTTCACAATATCCTTTATGGTATCAGTGTGGGCAAAGACGTTATTAGCGGTAACAACATCGGCCTGCCCTTTTGAATCAATTATCTGAGCAGCGACATTCCAGTTAAAGAAGGCGTTGATTGTCTCAACACCATCTTCTTCGGCAATCTTGGCAACATTGGAAGCAGGCTCAACCCCTATTGTTTTAACCCCAAACTTTTGAAATCCTTTTAGAAGGAGTCCGTCATTGCTGCCTATGTCAACTGCCAGGGAATTTTCATTGAGATTAAACTCCTTTGCCACGTCTTCAGCGTATTTAGTAAAGTGCTGCCTGAAAGTGTTTGACGTGGAAGTAACGTAAAGGTAATGCTTAAACATCATCTCGGGAGGCGCAGTGTGTGTAAGCTGCACAACGCTGCATGTTTGGCAGAACGACAATTCAAGTGGAAACTCGGGCTCAGCCCTGCCCAAATCAGCCACAGCAACGTAACTATTTGCCAGCGGAGTCTCGCCCAGCGAAAGGAAGCTTTCGGTCTCGCTACCGCAAATCCTGCATTCCATAAAAAAAAGTTAAAAGAGGGGTGTTTATAAAATTTGCTGAAAGCAATGTTTATATAAGAGCCCTGATTCGAGAATTGCATGAACCTCGGCATCATAGGAGCAGGAAGGTGGGGAACAAATTACCTGAAGGCATTCAGTGAGCTGGGCGTCAATGCCAAATGGGTTTGCGCGGCTGACGAAAGCAGCCTGAAGAAAGCGATTGAAAAGGCCAATGTGAAAGCCCAAACCACTACGGATTACAGGGATATTCTAAGCGACAATGAAATAGAGGCGGTGGCAATAGCCACTCCAGACTCCACGCACTACCGCATCACCAAGGACTCGCTGGAGGCGGGCAAGCACGTTCTTGTGGAAAAACCGTTTACATTAAACAGCAGGGAAGCCGAGGAGCTTGTCAAGCTGGCAGGTAAAAGAAAAAAAACACTGATGGTCGGGCACATACACCGATTCAGCCCGGGAATACAGAAAATAAAAGAGGGCATTGATGCAGGCGTGTTTGGAAAGATAAGGTATGTCCAGACAACAGCAACCAACAACTCGCCCAGAAAGGACACTGCCGTTTTATGGGATTTCATACCGCACGACTTAACGATTCTGCCTTACCTGCTCGGAGGCTACCCTGAAAGCGTAAGCGCCAACGGGGATAAAGACAAGGTAACGGTAGACATGAAATTCAATGGCGTTTTTGCAACGTGCTTTGGAAGCTGGGTTTGCCCGCTAAGGCAGCGCAAGCTTATTGTAGTCGGGGAAAAAATGTCCGCGTTTTATGACGACTACGCAAAGGAACTAAAATACCATAATGAAACAGAGCAGGTTATTGAACTTAGCGATGCACTGCCCTTGACAGAGGAGCTGAAGCATTTCATTGACTGCGTTGAGAACAACAAAAAGCCGCTTACAGATGGAGAGGAAGGACTAAAAGTGGTAAGGGTTCTGGAGGCCTGCCAGGAATCAATTGACAACAACGGAAAAGCTGCTAAGCCTTAATTCTTGCGCAACCAGAATCTCACAATGTAAGGGAGCATGCTGATTTCCTTGCTGAAACTCAGGGCTGAACTCTTGCCCTCAGTCCAGCAAACAGGGATTTCCTTTATGGGAACAGCGTTCCTAACGGCCAGGATAAGAATCTGCGTATCCCAGAAAACGCTCCTCTTCCTTGTCTCATCAATACCAGCCTGCGCAACAAGCTTTGCTATCACATCGCGCTTAAACGCCTTGAAGCCGCATATGTTGTCATGGTATCCTGTCCTGAACAGCAGCCTGATAAAGGCATTGTAGAGCTTGCTCACAATGTACCTTTTCAGATGCCTCCTGATATGTGACTGTTTGTGGTAGCGGTTCACTATGACCATGCCATAACCCTGCTCAAGCCAGTAAAGCATATCCTTCAAATGGCTGATGTCAAGCGAAAGGTCCATGTCAAGAAGAAGAACATACCCACCCCTTAAAAGCTTAAAAGACTTTGCAAGATTCTCCCTCCTTGAAGGGCCGTCCTTGTAGGAAACAAAGCGAAGGTTTTTGTACTTCTTGGCAAGCCTCTCCAGAATAACAGGAGTCAAGTCTTTTGAGCCGTCATCAACAATGAGAATCTCGAAAGGCCTAGATCG
>Ga0209541_10009885_pt1 | contig 15334 bp, 13 predicted proteins | sample RifCSPlowO2_01_FD_184027 | JGI IMG/M metagenome (GOLD analysis project Ga0209541, IMG submission 184027) | Groundwater microbial communities from Rifle, Colorado - Rifle CSP2_plank lowO2_0.1 (SPAdes) (version 2) | ecosystem: Environmental > Aquatic > Deep subsurface > Groundwater | place...
CTAAAATTTCGATCGTGTTTTTCAAAACCGCTGAAAATTTTTCTAAAAACTCCCTAAGCGACTTGGTATTTGACAGATCGTCTTTCTGATCGCTAAATTTGATTATGTCCGCATAAGGCGGATGTAAAATCACCAGTTGAACATTTTTCTTTTTGCGATTTTTTAAAACTTCATTTACTTTTTCAAAAGTTTCAGCTTTTGCGCTATCGCCAGCCAATAGATCCGCAAAATAACTTTTATTATCCACTTTACTTTTAACATGACTAATAAGCTTCGGCTGAATATCAATACCAATAAAGTGCCTGCCCAAACTTTCGGCTTCATAAGCGGTTGTTCCGCTTCCGACAAAAGGATCAAAAACAATATCATTCTTTTTTGTGTATCGCAAAATTAGTTGACGGGGGATTTGCGGAACAAAATTGCCATGATAAAAACCGTCATGCTTTCCAATTTTGTCTCTTTCGGCAATAATCCAAAGGCTGTCAGTCCAAATTTCTGACTCTTTCCAATTATCTAAGTTTATATCATTGAAAATTGGCATAATCTATGCTATTTACACAAACAAATATTTAAGTTAAATCACTCAGAGCGCCGGATTATTCCATCTCTTTAGCCGGAGCCTTGCCCACCAAACACACTTCTTGCCAAGGCTTGTAGTGGCTCGTAAATGTCTCTTTTTTAGTTTCGCCGCCGGAATATTTGACCGTGTAAGTGAATTCCGCGTCCGCTCCGGTGTGCGCTTTTTCAATGCATTTGGTTTCCCCCGGTTTCAAATCCTCGGTTTCAATTATTTTTTTCGGCCCGGGCTTTACATAATTATAAATGCGCGACTCGGTGCTCTCCGCCACCCGATCGTCTTTTGTTCCATAAAATTCAAAAATCAAATTATCGCCTTCAATGCGCGTTTGCAAAAGCAGGGGTGTCGCGTAATCATTGGTAAACCGAAAATCCGGCTTTGGCTCATAAATCGTGGCATCCATTCCGACCGGCGGCTCATAATATGATACGCGGTATGAATGATTGCGCCGCTCCAAAACCGGCAGTCCCGCGTTTAAAACCACGCGGAAAAAAGTCGTGCCGATTTGGCATAAACCTCCGCCATATTCAGGAGTGGTCCGATTACCCTTAATGACCAGTTCGGGCAAATAGCCGTTTTTGGCGTCCACCGGACCCACGGCCGTGATGGTGGAGAAAGTTTCACCCGGCTTGATGATAATGCCGTTTAATTTATCCGCCGCCACTTTGATATTGATGCGCCGATTTTTCGGACTGCCGGCAAAACTTGTTTTGCCCTGCGCCACCAGTTCATTGATTCCCAGACTATTGGCTTCCGAATCAGTATATTGAGGAAGGACTTCTATTGTTTCAATCGCGGCTACTTGCTTTCCCGAATTATTCAATACTTCAATAATATTTTGCTTGGTTTCTTCCCGATCAATCGCTATTCCGGGCTTACTCGCTTGAAATTCGGCCACCCGGCCGTTCTCCATTTTAAATTTGGAATCCAAGGCGGGTATTTCAATTTCTTTGGCGATTTTTTCAAAAAAATCTTCAAACGCTTGATCGGCTAATGAAATTATAATTTTATTTTTACTTTCGCGTTTCAGCGCTAATCCGCCAGTCAAAACTTCTTTTGTTATTTCCCACGATTTATCTTCACTGGCCGCCTTAAGAGGCAAGCGCTCCATAATCTGAGAAACTTTTGATTCAGTGATTTGGGCATCGGCTGAAATTATTTGCGGGGCTTGAGTTTCCAGAGAAATTTGTACCGGCTCAAGCGACAGATTACTCAAACGATTTTTTATTTCTTGATTGATCCTATCCCAAGAGAAAACTTTCCCTTCTTTTTCTTTAATCACGGATAAAGCATTATCATCGCCGATTTTAATATTGGCGTCTTGCGGAATCGTTTCTTCGTCTTGAAAAAAATCTTCCAAAGTTTCCGCCGCGCGCTTGTCATCATATTCAAAGCCAATGGTGAATTTTTTCGGAGAAATCAATAGGGAAAATACTGTTTCAAGATTTTTAACAATGCCTTTGTCTTTGCCCGTATTGTATATATTTTTTGCCAAACCGTTCGGCTGAAAAACGATCAAGTCCCGGGCGGCCGAAGCGTCCGGCGAAGCCGTGGAAGTGAGCAGGCGGTAAGTCTTTTTAGGCGAAATGATTTTAACGCCCTCTTTTTCAATGGCTGCTTTATATTTGCCGACTTGACCTTCCAGCTCTTTAAAAGTTGAGCCTGAAACATCAGTCCCGCCTAAAATTATTCCGTGATATGTTTTGTCGCGGTATTGATAAGCGTAAGCTAAAAATCCGTCCAAAGCGCTCAAAACAATAATGACAAAAATCGCGCCCGCCAAAATGGCGGCGCGCGATATCTTGGATTTGAAAAAATTCTTTTTTGAATCAGGCGCTTTTTTCATTGCTGTGTTCTCCAAAAAGCTCATTTAAAATATCTTTAGCCGTTTGTTCGCGCTGTTTCTCAATCTCTTCAATCCGGCTGATCTTCACGGCGACGACACTCCCCTCGCGGGTCTGTTCGGGAAGATGCTTTTTTGGCATCAGAATTTCTTCTTTTGCTTCAGTTAAAAGAACCGCCGTCCCGCCCTCAAACCTGTCAACAGCGCATTGAATAATATTCCCTCCCGCCATTTTCTCCTGCTCCGACATAATATCATTTAATCACATCCCCAAACACGCTTTGTTCCAGCTGGCGGATCAATTCTTCCTGGCTCGTGGCGGCGCCTTTGACTTGCTGTTTTTGAACCGGGCCGCTTACCGCCAGCCAAATCCCGAATCCGGCGACTAAAACCACCGCAATGATTGAGAAAATAATCATTATTAATTTGATGTTTAAATTGGCCATACCCCGTAGTAGAAATTTGACAAATAATATCCAAATATTTTTTTATTTTTTAATTGTTCTTTTGCTTGCAATCTTTGACTTTCTCTTATTTTGTCTTTTCCCGAAGTGAAAGTCAAATTTTCACTACGGGGCATATTTAAAAAATTTATTCTTCTTCGTTTTTTACCGAGATGATTTTTGTCCTTTCTTTGTGCGCTTTTGGCAGGACCAAAGTCAGTACGCCGTTTTTCATCCCGGCTTCTATTTTTTCAATTTTCACTTCCACCGGCAAAATGATTGACCGGGAAAACGGCCCCCAAAAACATTCTTGATACAAAGACAGGTGTTCCGGAACATCCAAATCTCTTTTGCGCTCGCCCTTGATCGTCAGCATATCGCTTGAAAGCGTTATGTCAAGATCTTCAGCCCGCACTCCGGCAATAGTTGATTGAATTACCACCGCTTCATCAGTTTCATACACATCCACGGCCAACTCGCCTTCTTCCAGCGCCTGCAAATTTTGCACAAACTTTTCCGAAGTATCGGCAGCTGTTTCCCGACCGTTGGTTGGATTTTTGGCCGCTTGTTTTAATCCTAATTGTTGTATATATGGTATTAGCGTCATAATCATATTATATAACAACCTTTTATTTGACGCAAGTATTTAAAAGAGTATAATTAAAAGGTATGTTAATCAAACGAGTCACTATCTTTTTAATAATTTCTTTTTGGTTTGTTTTTGGCTTATGGAATGTGCTGGATTTGCGGCTCAAAGGGCTTTTTTACCTGCCCGTAATCGGAATTCTGCCTTTTGTTTTGCTTATTCTCTGGAGCGGATGGACTTTGGCGCGAAACGGATCGCAAAAAATTCTTTTGGCCAATTTGCTGGTTTTTTCGTTTTTCGGATCTCTGCCGTTTTTTCTAATGGGTGTTCAGGATCAATCGGTCTGGCGCCTTGATGAGCAGGCTCTTACCTGGATTAAAGATTTTGCCCTGCTTTTTGTCGCTTCAATGCTGGCCGGGGAAATCCGAATTCATTTTTTTAAAAACGCTCTTCTGCCTTTGCCGCCTGTTTCCGACTCTTTGCGGGTAAAATAAAATTACTATGCCCCGCAGTGAAACTTTGACTTCACCGTGCGGGCGGCAAAAAAAGATTAAAAGCGCGCTAAAAATTGCTCAAAAAAGCAATCAATTAAAAGCTGATTAATTTTAAAGATAATTGTCAAAGTTCTACTGCGAGGTATGAACAGCGTTTTGCTTCAGTCAATCCGTTATATCGCCATTGATATTTTCGGGAGTTTGATTTATTACCCGCTATGGTGGTATTCGGTCGGCTTGAAATTGGCCGCCCAAAAATTCGGGCAAAATTTGGTTTTCCGTTCGCACGCTTTGGGTTTGGGAATCCAGATCAGCAATCTTTTCCGGCCGATGTACGCCGATTACACCATTGCCGGTCGGCTGATCAGCTTTTTTATGCGGATTGTTCTTTTAATATTCCGCGTTTTGGAAATGCTGGTTTTCTCAATTTGGTACGCGATTGCTCTTCTGCTGTGGGTTGTCCTGCCAATCGCGATAATTATCAATCTGTTTCACCAATTTTACATAATTGATCTCCGCGATATTTTACCGTTTTTAAAATGAAGCAAGAATTTTCCGCTCTCCAATTTTTCACCTGCCCGACTTGCGGCGGACACCAGTATCAGCCGCATTGCCCGACTTGCCAAGGCGATCGGGTGATCGGCGTTGTCCAAGGAATTCCCGTGGTATTCCGCAAAACTTTCGGCGTGTTTGAAATCTTGGAGCGCAAACTGGAAAAAACTTCGGAAAATATAATTTATTTGGCGTTTTTAAGTCTGGGGATGATCGGCGCCGGAGCCTTGGCTTGGTTTTTATTTAAAAATTGGGCGATTTTTGAAAACGATCCGGATTGGTTTAAAATATTTTTCCAAAGGCGGTGGGAATTGCTTTTATTTTTACTCTCTTTAATTGGAAACGGTTTTTTATATTATCGTTCTGTCAAAAAATCAATGGCGGCGCGGCGCGTGCCGAGCGTCCGTTATCAAGCGGGTAGTACTCCGGAAATTCAAGAAAAAACAGCGCCGCAGGAATTTTTCGCTCTGACTGCCAATCAAGAACCGCAAGACATTTACCGCGTTCTTTCCGAGCCGGCCAAAGACGCGCTGGAAAAAGCCTGGAGCCTGGCCCGGCGCGTGCGGCACGATCATATTACGCCGATGCATCTATTTGCCGTCCTGACGACCCTCCCGATTTTTCAAGTAGTACTGGCACGATTGGATACGGCTCCCCAAGCGCTGATTGAAAAGACCGCTCGGCTTTTGCACGAAGAGCGGCCTTCCCGCCTTTTGGTCTTGCCGGAAATTTCCCGCGATATTTTATTTTCCTTGATGTACGGTTATGACGAAGCCCTGCGCATGCGCGCGCCGACAATTGACATAACGCAGATTTTTTTGGGTACCATTCGCGCGGACAAAAGAATTATGGATATTTTGCTTGATTTGGGACTGACTGACGAAAAATTGAGAAATGTTATGCAGTGGATTACTTTGGAAAATAGAATCCGGGCAAGCTCGCAGACTTTCGGGAGCCTGGCGCGATTTAAGCCAAAAGGTACTATGAATCGGTCTATGACCGCGATCGCCACGCCTTTTCTTGATCAATTCAGCCGCGATCTTACTTTGGCCGCGCGAGCCGAGAGATTGCCGGTAATTGTCGGGCGGGATAAAGAAATCAATGAAATTTTTAGAATTATTGAGGGCGGAGACGCCAGCGTGGTTTTGGTTGGCGTCACCGGCGTTGGAAAAACCGCCCTGCTTGAAGAAATCGCCCAAAGAATGGTAGTGGAAGATGTGCCGGCGATTTTGCAAGATAAGCGGCTTGTATCATTAAGCGTCGGAGCGTTAGTATCCGGCGCCACGGCCCGGGGCGAAGTGGAAGGAAGGATAATGCGCATTATTGAAGAAACGGTGCGGGCCGGCAATGTGGTTTTAAATATTGATAACATTCAAAATTTAGTGGGCGTTACCGCGTCTTCCGGCGGCGAGGGATTGGACGCGAGCGAAGTTTTGTCAGAATTTTTGGAAAAACGCGCCTTTCAGGTAATCGCCACTACCAATCCGGCCGATTATCGCAAATCAGTGGAGCAAAGCGCTTTGGGCCGGGCATTGCAAAAAGTGATGATCGGGGAAATGAGCCAGGACGATGCAATCCAAGTCTTGGAATCAAAAGTGTCGTATATTGAATACAAGCATAAAATAGTATTTTCCTACGATGCTTTGGAAAAAGCCGTGAAGCTCACCGATCGCTATATGCACGAAACATATCTGCCTTTCAAAGCCATTGAGATCATTGAGGAGGCCGGACCTTATGTAGCGGCGCGCCATCCGAATAATCCGATTGTGACAGGCGAAGACATCGCGGGAATTATTTCTTCCAAGACCAATATTCCTCTGACCAGGATCACGGAAAGCGAATCCGAAAAACTCTTGCATCTGGAAGAAAAAATTCACGAGCGCATTGTCGGCCAAAACGAGGCCGTGCAGGCCGTGTCCGAAGCTTTGCGCCGCGCCCGTACCGAACTGCGCGACGCTAATCGCCCCATTGCCAATTTTTTATTTATGGGTCCGACCGGTGTTGGGAAAACCGAAACAGCCAAAGCTATGGCCCGGGTTTATTTCGGCGACGAAACCGAAATGATCCGGATGGATATGTCCGAATTCCAAGATCAGTCATCGCTTTACCGCTTGATCGGCGCTCCTCCCGGATACGGTTCGGGCCAGGGACAATTGACGGAAGCGGTGCGAGCCAAACCTTTTTCCCTGGTCTTGCTTGATGAATTGGAAAAAGCTCATCCGGATATTTTAAATATTTTTCTTCAGGTAATGGATGATGGGCGCCTCACCGACAGCTCGGGTCGGACTATTGATTTTACCAATTCCATCATTATCGCCACTTCCAATGCGGGCACCAAAGCCATTCAAGACGGCTTATCCCAAGGCGCTGATTTAAAAACAATCAAACAGGCATTAATGACCGATATTTTGCTTCAATATTTCCGTCCGGAATTTTTAAACCGCTTTGACGAAATCGTGCTTTTTAAGCCGTTAACCAGGGACGAAATTTATCAAGTCACCAAGCTTTTGTTAAATGGCGTGGCCAAGCAATTGGACAGCAAGGGCATTCATTTGGTCGTAAGCGACGGAGCAATCAGAGAATTGGCCGATGCCGGATTTGATCCGCTTTATGGCGCGAGGCCCTTGCGCCGCACCATTCAAGACCGGGTAGACAATGCTCTGGCAAAATTTTTGCTCTCCGGTCAGCTTTCCCGGCGCGACACGGCCATTTTGGAAGCCGGCGGCATCGTCCGCGTGGAAAAAGCCAAACAGATATAGCTATAAACTATTGACTTCTAGTTATTAACAATGTACGATATTAACAAGTTTTAAGATTTTGGATTTGAAATTTGTTTGGAATTTAGTGCTTGGGATTTGGAATTTCAATAATGCGGGTATCGTATAATGGTAATACCACAGCTTTCCAAGCTGTTGCTGGGAGTTCGATTCTCCCTACCCGCTAATTTTTCTGCGAAAAATTAGCGAGGCTCGTCCGCCATTGGCGAGACGGCCCATTCTACTAAAATAATTTAAAAACACCCTCCGAATTTCGGAGGGTGTTTTGTATTTTCTGACATAAATTTAACTGTGGATAACTTTACTTGATTTTCTATTTTTGTTCTATTATAATAAACATATAAGAAATAAATCAAATTTATATGCTCACTAAACGCCAAAAAGAAATTTTGGACTTCGTAGAAAGTTATTCACAAAAGAAAGGGTACTCTCCTTCGTTTGAGGAGATCAGAAAGCATCTTAAACTCGCTTCTGTTTCAACTATTCATTTTCATATTTCAAAACTCAAAGAAGGCGGTTATTTAGGAAAAACAGAAAATAAGGCTCGCGCCATTAGTGTTGCATCTAAGGAGCCAATGGTAAAAATTCCTCTCTTGGGAACCATCGCCGCCGGTGCGCCAATAGAGGCAATACGAGAAAATGAATTTATCGCCGTTCCCAAAAATATATTGCCTAACACCGGCAATCTTTATGCTCTCCGCGTAATTGGAAATAGTATGATTGATGAAAATATAAAAGACGGCGATGTCGTATTGGTAAAACAGCAGGAGGTTGCGGAAAATGGCCAGCGAGTAGTCGCGTTAATAGACAACTACGAAGCAACGCTCAAAAAATTTTACAAAGAGCGTAATCAAATTCGACTTCAACCGGCAAACAGCGCTTACGAGCCGATTATTATACGAAAAGACAGGGATATAAAAATTCAAGGCATCGTTATTGATGTCATACAAAATGAACCGCAACAGATAAAGGATTTATTGACAACTCCGTTAAAAAGAAATAAAACGCTCCCGTTAAATAAAATAATTTTAGGCGACGCAATAGCAGAACTTAAGAAGCTCCCAGATGAAAGTTGCGATATCGTTATTATTGATCCGCCCTACAATATTGGCAAAGATTTCGGAAATAATATTGACAAAAGAGAACTAAGCGAATATGTTGAGTGGTGCAAAGAATGGATCAACGAAAGTATACGAGCGATGAAGCCGACAGGAACAATGTTTATTTACGGTTTTAGTGAAATTTTAGCTTATCTTTCAGTTGAAATTCCAATAAATAAAAGGTGGCTTATCTGGCATTATACAAACAAGAATGTTGCTTCGCTTAATTTTTGGCAAAGAAGCCATGAAGCCATAATTTGCGCTTGGAAAGATCGGCCAGTTTTCAACAGAGATGAGATTAGAGAACCATACACTGACGGCTTTCTAAACGGAGCCGCTGGAAAGGTAAGAAAAGGAACGCCTGGAAGATTTAGCAGCAACGGCTTAGAGACTGTTTATAAGGCCCACGAGGGCGGAGCTTTACCGAGAGATGTTATTAAAATTCCCGCTCTTGCCGGTGGAGCCGGAATGATTGAAAGATGGTTTTTGTGCAAAACCTGCGATGGTGTTTACGAACCGCGACAACTAAAAAAACACGATGGACATGAAATAATGAAGCACCCGACACAAAAACCATTTGAACTATCTAAAAAATTGATAAAATCCGCTATGCTAAAAAAGGACGGCGTCGTATTAGTGCCTTTTGTTGGTACTGGCTCGGAGTGCGCGGCGGCAAAAGAATTAGGACAATCGTATATTGGCTTTGAGATTAACCCCGATTATGTAAGATTAGCGGAAAAAATGATAGACAACAAAAAATTGGTTGCAAAATTATTTTAATGCTTCATCTATTTCTTTTTTCTTTTTTTTAAAAGCATAAGGGGTGAAAACAACAAAACCATTGGGGAATCTCTTTAATTCTTTGTTATCTTGAAATCTTTTGTACGGAAGTTTGTACTCGCCGTCCTTTTTCTTTGGATTTTCAAAGTAATCACTACTGGGAACTTCGTATTTAATATCTACAAATGACCCGGGTAATGGATTTTTTGCTTTTGGTTTTTCCTGTCTCACCTCTCTGCCAAGAGATTTCTTCTTAACTTGGTAATTCAAAACTTGACCCATATAATTGACTTGAAAATCAGCTCCTTGATGGTCAAGATCGACGGACATTGCGACAGTCCCGTCGCCAAAAACCGATTCGGCAACATAGCCAGCGTGAATTTTAGTAATAATGCTTGCCCAAGTGCGATAAATTCTTGCCGGAAGACCGCGATAAAAGCAATTATTACACATTGTGGTCTTTAGCCTAAACGCTTCAATTTCTGTTTTGTATTTATTTATATATTCTTTGTAAAAATCATCATAATTTAAAAACTTTTTTTGGTCCCAATAAATTTGATAAAGTATTGCGATGGCTTGTATTTCTTTTGATAAATCCATTTCCACAATTTTAATAGGCCTATACTTGTCGCGATAGAATTTAAGATCAACCGATTGTAAAAATTCTTCAAATTCATTTAACAACATAAAAAATTTATCCTTGTTTTTTTCTGCGCAGGAAGAGAAAGATCAATCCGCCGATTGATGACAATAATACTATTCCTTCAATTATTAAAATCAGGATTGAAGATTTAGATTTTTTTATTACTCCCGCTCCGGTATCGCATCCCCCTTTTGTTGCGCAATCGGAAAGTGACGGCTGGTTTGAATTGATATTTTCCGCCGGTTTGACTTGGGAAAGGGCCTTGGCGATTTCTTCTTGAGTGACATCGGCGGCGCTGCGCGTCTTTACTTTGAGCGTGATTTTTTGCGCCGAATCAATGGGTTTATGGTCGTCACCGGCCAATTCAACTATTATGGTATGATCGCCCGGCTTCACATCGCGAAAAAGAAACGGGCCGGGATCCTCCAATGTTTTAGCATTGTCTTCGCTCGGATTCTGTTCATCCAACCAAATATGCGCGTGATTTCCGCTCTCGCCGGAATATTTAATATTGAGTAAAATCTCGTCGCCCGTGATCAGCTCGCCTTCTTTGGGCGAAGTGATTTCAATCGCCATAGCGCCTCCTTCTTGAGCTAAAGCCGGACTTACCGCGATGAGCCCGAAAATAACGATTAAAATTAAAAAAAATAGTTTACGCATAGATATTTGGCTAAAATTATTTTAATAAATACATTATACCCCAAGCCCTTGACAAAATAAAGCCTATTTGCTAAGATGGGCTTTCGCGAAAATTTATGGAAATCCTGCAAAATCTGCAGGATTTTTGATTTGTTAAAAAAAGCGGAACGAACTTTATGAGACGAAAATTCTATAAAATACATGTTAAGCGGATAAATCCGGCCCTTTTGGCTATTTTATTTTTGGAGTTTGTTTTTTCTCCGCATATTGCTTTGGCTGATCAACAGCTAACACCCCGACAAGAAGCACCAGTGATTACCGCAAATTCTGAAGCAGAGACGGATAATAACGCAAAAATCTTTAATCCGGAAATTAAATTCCCCCAGGCGGCGGATCGCAAAGTCGTTCGGACTTTTCGCGTGACCGCCACGGCTTATTCCAGCACCAGGGCGCAGACAGATTCAACTCCATTTATTTCCGCCTCGGGAGTCCATGTATTTGACGGTATGATTGCGGCCAATTTTCTGCCCTTCGGAGCCAAAGTCCGCCTGCCCGATTTGTACGGCGACAAACAATTCATCGTGCTGGATAGAATGAATCAGCGCTATTCTCATAGAGTGGATATATGGATGGATTCATATCATAAGGCCAAACAATTTGGGGTGAAATATGTGAAGGTGGAGGTGATTGAGTAGTGAAAGTATTCCCGAATATACGAATCAAGCGCAAATATACAAATTCGTATATTGAAATATTTGTATATTCGCGACTACTCTTTGATTTGCCCTTTGGGGCTTTTTTTGTTATATTTTAATTATGGCGTGATGGCTGAGCGGCTAAGCAGCGGTCTGCAAAACCGCGTACCGGGGTTCAACTCCCCGTCACGCCTTAATAAAACAATTTTTAGCTTTGTGAATCTAAAAAAATCATTTTTAAAGTTTTTGGTCGGCGCCGTCTTTGTGTCGGCGTTGTTTTTTATTTCAACAAATTCGCTTGCCGCCGAAATTAAAGTTGAAAAAGTTGATGCAAAGCCGATTACTTTCACGCCGCAAATCACTATCCCGGGAAGCGAGATTTTTAAAAAAGGCGTTCCGTTCACGATAACCAAAGAAACAATGCCGACAATGGCGCGCGATTTGTACAAATTCCTGGTCGGATCAGCCGGCATGGTGGCGGTTATCGTAATGATGGCTGGCGGGTATCTCTGGATTTTTGCCGGCGGCAATACCGCGCGCGTGGGCCAAGCAAAAGATTACATCGGCGGCGCGGTGGTCGGCCTCACTCTTGCTCTCGGATCGTATATGATTTTAAATATGATCAATCCTGATCTGATAAATATGAAAAATTTCGAAATACCAACCGTACCAAAAATTACGGTCTTAGGAATTTTAGAATGCCCCGGTGAAGAGAAATTAGTTGAGCTTAAACCCACAGAAGGTTTAAAAATTTCAATATCTAATATGGAAGAAAGCGACGATGGGGGTCCGTCGCCTAATTTATATTTTAATTCATCTTTAGTTGATGCCTTAACAAAAGCCGCGAAGAAAGCGCGAGAGAACGGATACACCATTGTTGTTACTTCCGGAAGAAGAACTCTTGATTACCAAAAAGTTTTATACCAAAACGCGCTAAATGGCGGTGGAAACAAAGCGTGTCCATCTAGTGCTTTGAATAATAAAACGCCGACTGCCGATGTTCCCGTAAATGATTTTTGCGGCTGCCCGCATGTCACGGGAAGCGCGGTTGATGTATGCTTAGAGGGGGGTGAAGCAAATCCCAAAATGTGTAAAGGAAAAAAAGACGAGGGAGAAATTGATTCAAGCAAGAACAACGAATATAAAAACAAAGGTCCGCAGACTTTTTTAAAAAGCTTTATGATGTATGGAGGATTTAAGGGTCGATTATGCACCGAGTGGTGGCACTTTGAGCTTCCAAAAGTTTCGGGGTGTCTTGAATAAAAGAACGGATTGATTCAAAATAAAACCCAGGGCGAGAACGAAACCCTGGGTTGGAGATGATGAAAGGAAGTTGTTATTGAGACTGTCTCAGACAGGCGAGATTCGCCCGCAAATATACGACAATTGGCTCTCTGAAGCTCGTCTTAACAACTTGCGGAAGTGGACATTTTTCGCATTTTCTTGAACATTCATTTGCTAATTTAGAGAGGTTTTTTAGCACTCCCTCCCTGTTGATCTTGCTCGTTGCGAACGCATTAGAGACCTGAATTACATTAGCGTGTGTCATTGTACAACCTCCATGTTAAAAAATTAACTCCTTTTAGAAGTACGAGCGCGCTGTACGAGCAGCTGTCTTTTTTTAAACCTACAACTAGAATTACTAAACCTCCTTTCCTTGGTTAATTTGTCCGGCAAAGTATAGTGCGGGACAGTAAAAAGAACTAAATTATATTTCAATATACGCCTAATATTTTACCTTGTCAATAGGCTCTGACAGTGCCTTATTCAAAGTGCAGTTTTTTCTCGGTTGTTTCCACTTTTTGAGCCAAAAGCGGATATTTTGAAAGAGTCGGATCTTTTTGAATCAAAGCGAAAGCTGATATTTTGGCCTGCTCTATGATTTTCCAATCAAGCAAAGTGGCGATGCGCAAATCTTTAACAAATCCGGACTGGGTCGTGCCGTACACCTCGCCCGGACCGCGCAATTCCAGATCTTTTTCCGCCAAATCAAAGCCGTTTTTGGAAGTAAGGATCGCATGCAGGCGCCGCATGCTTTCCGCCGAATCCGTCTCCGGAAACATATAGCAATAAGATTGATGCGCTCCTCTTCCTACCCGGCCGCGCAATTGCCAAATCTGCGCCAGGCCGAATCTCTCCGCGTTTTCAATCATCATCACCGAGGCATTGGGAATATCCACGCCCACCTCCACCACGGTCGTGGAAACAAGAATATCAATTTTCCCTTGCGCAAAATCGTTCATTGCTTTTTCTTTATCTTCCGAATCAAGCCGTCCGTGCAGCAGGCCGATCCGCCGGTGCGCGAAAACAGTCCGCCGCAATTTCTCGTATTCGGCCGTAGCTGCCTTGGCGCCGAGTTTGTCAGACTCGTCAATTAATGGACACAATACGAATACCTGCCGCCCTTTTTCTATTTCTTCATCAATCGCCGCTAAAATTTGCGGCCGCTCATTGGGCGCCACGATTCTGTCAATAATTTCTTGCCGGCCTTTGGGCAATTCATCCAAGACCGAAAGATCCAGATCGCCATACAAAGACAAATACAACGAACGGGGAATAGGTGTCGCCGTCATTGAAAGAAGATGGGGATTGAGCTTGGCCCCGCCTTTGGCTCGCAATTTCTGCCTCTGCTTGACTCCGAATCTATGCTGTTCGTCAATCACGGCCAGAGCCAAATTTTGAAATTGGATTTTTTCTTGAATCAGGGCATGCGTACCGACCACAATTTTAATTTCATTGTTTTTTATTTTCGCAATAATTGTTTTTGTGTCAGTTTCTTCATTGCCCGTTTTTTGCCAATTATGCGTCAAGAGCGCGACAGAAATGCCCATTGGCGAAAGTATTTTATAAATGGTTTCAAAATGCTGTTTGGCTAAAATTTCCGTGGGCGCCATCAGCGCGCCCTGGAATCCGGACAAAGCCGCATTCAAAAGAGCGATGGCCGCCACGACTGTTTTTCCACTGCCCACATCGCCCTCTAAAAGCCTATTCATCGGATGCGGCTTGGCCATATCTTTAATGATTTGCCAGGCGGCTTTGCGCTGGGCATCGGTCAATTTATAAGGCAAAGATTGGACAAAACTTTTTATTTCCGCTTCATGAAAGGGAACGGACGGCGCCTGCAGGGCAGCCGTATTTTGTTTGCGTTTGGCGTGGATTAATTGGATTAAAAAAAGTTCGTCAAATTTCAAACGATTTTGCGCCAAAGTCAGCGTCTTTATATCTTTGGGAAAATGAACTTGCTCCAAAGCGGTATTTAGCGGCATTAAATTTTCGCTCCTTTTTATCTCCGGAGGCAAAAAGTCAGGCAAATATCCGATGCCGCGCAGGGCGTATTTTATTAAAACGCGAATTTGTTTTTGCGATAAGCGGCCGGTCAGGGAATACAAAGGGACTAATCGTCCGGTATGCGCCGGATCATTGCTTTTTTTTTCAAATACGGGTCCGGCAAATTGCATTCCATATTCGCCAAATGCCACTCTCCCCGAGACCATAATCTCGTCTCCGGCTTTCAGCATTTTACCGATGTACGGCTGACCGAACCAAATACAAGCCGCTTTTCCCGTATCATCGGAAATTATGGCTTCGGTCACCATTATTTTTTTGCGCCAAGAGCGGCGATTGGAAATCTGCTCAATGCGTCCGGAGGCGGTCGTCTCCGTATCCGATTTTAATTGGCCGATTGGCGTGACGATTGAAAAATCCAAATATTTTCGGGGGAAATAAAACAAAAGGTCTTCCACGGTAGAAAGACCCAGCTTCTTCAAATGCGGCGCGGCCGTTTTGCCAATGGGCGTGAATTGAGAAATTGGTATTTCAAGATTGATCATTGAAGCGATTTCCTTGTTTGGTTAAATCCGTGTATAATGAGTCCATTAAATTTTACGGACGCGCCATTTTAAAATATGGAAATATTGAAAAACTTATTTGATACTTTTTTGCATCTTGATGAGTCTTTGAGCGATATAATAACCAATTATGGAATATGGACTTATTTGATTGTTTTTCTAGTAATTTTTTGCGAAACCGGAATGGTCTTTACCCCCTTTTTGCCCGGCGATTCCCTGCTTTTCGCGGCTGGAAGCTTCGCCGCCATCGGATCGCTTGATGTCAAATGGCTGTTTATTCTTTTGAGCGTTGCGGCGATTTTAGGCGATACGGTCAATTATGCCATCGGCCAATATATCGGATTAAAAGCTTTTCAG
>Ga0209541_10009887_pt1 | contig 15333 bp, 16 predicted proteins | sample RifCSPlowO2_01_FD_184027 | JGI IMG/M metagenome (GOLD analysis project Ga0209541, IMG submission 184027) | Groundwater microbial communities from Rifle, Colorado - Rifle CSP2_plank lowO2_0.1 (SPAdes) (version 2) | ecosystem: Environmental > Aquatic > Deep subsurface > Groundwater | place...
AGTCTTTGTTTGTAAAGGCTAAATCATCAAATTTTGAAGAGTCAAGGTTTATACATGCTGTAACTAGTTCTTCTAGAATTTCAGTAGGATCTTTTGTTTTTCTTGAAAATAATGATCTTTTTTGAGTTCCTTCTGGGTTTTTTGAACTTTTTTTACCGATTACATAACCTATTGTTAATAGTGTAGGAACCGTTATGTATGTGCGTATTTTAAAAATTGTTTTCTGTTCATTTTTTATTTTGTTTGTTTTTTAATTTGAGGGTAACCAAGTTAGGCCCCAATCTTGTACCTGACTCCATTCATTTGGGTTACTTGTTATTTTCTTTATATTAGTTCCGTTTTTATACATTATGTGAATATTGAGAAATCTACCGCGATATAGACCGTTAACTTTGTTTGCGTAAGTTTCTTTATAAAATGCAATTTCGTTTCCATCTGGAGACCAATAAGAAAAACCAGGTATTTTTATTAAATTACTACCATCTTTATTTATGATATATATTTCCTCATTTTCTACATATTCGTCTCCTCTTGTATAACAACCAGTAAAAATTCCATCATAAAACTCTTTGTAAGTATCGCCTTTGTAAAAAATACGTTCAAGTACAATTTTACTTCCATCTGGGGACCAACCTTCAAATACTTCTCCACATAAAGGCGGTGTGTTCATTAAGTCTTTTCTGTTACTACCATCAGAATTCATAATATAAACTTCTGGTAATGGTTTATCTCTTGAATTTGAAATAAATGCAACTTGACTTCCATCTGGAGATAATTTAGGGAGACATTCATCTATGTTTGGAGTATTTGTTAAATTTTGTGTAATCTTTGTTTCTAAATCTATTGTGTAAATCTCTGCTGGAGTTTTTTTATATTCTTTTCTTGGTTCAAATAATATTCTTTTCCCATCAGGAAAAAAAGAAATACTCTCTTCCCATAATGTGGGTGTATTTATTAATCTTGTAACTAAATTGTTTCTGTTTGTATCTATGAGAAATATTTCACCATCTCCATTTATATTTAAAATAATTCCGATTTTGGTTCTATCTCTGGATATTGTATATTGTCCTTCTCTGCGGTAATCAAAAAAGAAATAATCGTTTTTTGGAATTTCTTTTAAACCACTTCCATCTTTATTTATAATACCTATTTTTACTGGATAAGTGTAATCTCCTTTTTTCCACTCTCTTTCTGAAAAAAATAGTATTTCGTCGTTGTTAAGCCATTCTAATACACGTCTTCTTTCGGTTTGAGTTTGTATTAATTTTGTTAAACCCTTTCCATCTACATTTACTACACCAATCTCTTCATTATGTGTGCTAAATGCAATTTTGGTTTTATCTGGTGATAAACAAAAATTACCTACCTTATCAATTATCTCTCTTAAATCACTTCCATCTTTGTTTATACAATATAATTTAAATTCCGTAGTTGTTCTATCTTCTAACACTGCAGTTCTTACAAATAAGATTTTGTAAGTTCCTAACCCTTTTGTGGTGGTCTCTTCTTCAACTTTTATTTGTTCTCCATAACATTTTACTTCTCTCTCTGTTTCATTCCCAATTTCGTCTCTTACAACTGCTTCAATTGTTAAATTTTTACTATCAACAGGATTTCTTGTTGTATATTGATTTTGAGTGGTTTCTATGATTGTTGTTTTTCCATTTTCATCTGTTATTGTATACTGATAAGATAAATCTGATTGTTCTGTTTCACCTAGTAAAACTGTTAAATCTTCCGGAGGCAAATATTTTTGGAAGAACATTCTTCTTTGTTCTTCATAATCTGTTTTATCTGTTGCTTGGATTAAAAGGTTTATACCTCTTGCTTCAAACTCTTTTACTTCTACGATTTTTGCTTCTAAGTTTTGAATTTCTGGTTTGTTGCTTTTTACGAAAAGCATTGAAGAAAACAATTCTCCTCTTGAGGAAGAATCTATCTCTCCATTTATTTCAGTTTCTGATATAGCAAGGTATTGATCTACTGTATCCTCTTCTGTTAATTGTAGTCTAAATTCTTCGTGAATAGCTGAAATATCGAATGGTATATCTATACCAACAATTTTTTCGACTAATCCACTTATTTTGTCCATAAATTCTTTTTCATTTTCAACTATTTCATTATATTCTTGAGCAGAAATAGTATCTATATAAGTGTAAACTATGTAATTTTTTTCATTTTGTGTTTCTCTTGTGATTTTTAATGGATATCGTTTAGATATTCTTTTTGTTTCTTGTGTTTGAGAGGGAACTGGTTGGGGTTCTTGTGATTGTTGAGATCTTGCATTATTTATTCCAAATACAGAAGTAACTGCTAGGGTTCCTATTAAAGAAGCTGTTGTTGCAATATTTTTAATTTTTTTTGATAGAGACATTTTAAATTTTTATAATGTTTACTATATGTTAGTGGTGTCTATTTAAATCTTTGGATTATTTTTGAAAAGATAAATCTTTTACAGAAATATTTAAATAGTAGACAATCAATTTTTTAGAGTAATTAATGATTGTGAGGTGATATAAATAATGGTTTCAAAAAGAGGCGCAGAACTTCCTATGAATGTTATTGTAATTGCTGTTATTGCTTTAATTGTGTTGATTCTAGTTGTAGGATTCTTTATGGGTGGTACAAGTATTTTGTTTGAAAAAATGGCTGGTGTTTTTAAAGGCGGTTATGATGATATGTCTGCAACTGTCCAAACGTGTGAATCTCATTGTAGAGTTGCTGAAAGTTTATCAACAGATATAGCTAAAAAGAACTCTGCTTATTGCAGGGCAACCTATTCATTAGATAATGATTTTAATGGACTTGTGGATCGTGCTAATGGCAATGACCAGGATAAGGATGCTGTTAAAGTGAAATATTATTGTCATACTTCTGTTGATAGCGTTAATACTAAGCAAGTTCCTGGAGTAGCTTCATGTGATGTTAAGTGTGGAGAATAGTGGTACTGGTGGTGTGCTCCTATACCTTCTACACCATTTTGATAATAGTTTGAATATTTTTTATTATTCTTTTTTTAAAAATGAAAAAAAAAGGTCAGGAACAGACTTGGTGGATTATAATTGGGGCCATTATAGCAATAGTTGCCGTTGTTATTCTTCTTTTTATTTTTAGAGGCACCATTAATCAGGTATGGGATAGTATTAAAAATATTGTTAATGGAACTACCGAGGAAGCAAAAAATATTGATGTTAGTGATATTGTTGGTTCTGATTCTAGTGATGGTGTTGTTGTAGATGATTCTGGTGATAAAGGATAAAGATAAAGAGTCCGATAGTAAAGATAATTCTATTCCTGGGAATCCGGGGTGTAATGAGTAATAAAAAGTTTTAAATAATTTTAAGCTTGTTTTTAGTTTTATGAAGAAAAGAGGTGAGGGAGATAGTGGAATTACTGTTAGTTCTCTAATTGGTTTGATAGTTGGTTTATTAATATTTGTTCCTTTTTTGCTTTATGGGTGTAAGGTTTATAATCAGAGTAGGGAGTGTGCGGAATCTGTTGAAGAATTTAAGAAAAGTATTGAAAATCTTAATGATGATGACAGCGATTACATTCCTGTTTGTTTGGAAAGAGGCAAGACTTTAGTTGCTTTTGATAGACTTGAACTAACTACTCAATTTTCTAGTGAGTTGTACTATGGTGATAATAATTTAAATGAGGAGAAATTTAGAGATTTCTTAAGACGTAAAGGAAAATCTGGAATAAGTGGAGATATTTATGGTTATTTAGATTCTGAATTAGTTTTTAAACAATTTAAAAGACCAGATTTCTGTAAATCTCATGAAAGTTGTTTGTGTATTTGTGATGAAATCGGTGAAGTTGGATTGGAAGGGGGTGTTTTAGGTGAAAAAATTTTAGGTTGCGTTGGTGATAGGAACAAAATAAAATGTCAATCTTTTGATAAAAATATTTTTGTTAGAAGAATTGGTTTGAGAATTGGTACTCTTGATTATAGTGAGCCTCTTATTTATAAATTTAATGAAGATATGGGTTATAAAACTTTTTATGCTGAACATATTGGCAGTACTATTTATGTTTGTGAAGAAGAACCTTGTTATTTGAAGTTTGAATGTAGCGATTATAATGCGGATACTTGTTTGAGTAAAAATGGTTGTTATGTTGGTGTTGATGGTAAATGTGCTTCTTGTTCAAGTGACAAGTATTTGGGTTGTGCTATTTATGGCGAGAAAAGTTGTATACCCAATCTTTGTAAGATTGAACCTGGTTGTACATATGATAAAAAATTGGGGGATGAAAAAGGAAAATGTTTACCTACATCTCCCGGGTTTATTGAATACGATTAGTTTGATAAATGATTAAAATGAAAAAAGGACAAGCTGAATCATTGTTATTGTTGAATTTTTTTGAGTTTGTTATAGGTATGTTGGTGGCAGGAATTTTGATTTATGGCGCTTATCAATTTGCTGGGAACGATCAGTTTGATAAACAGTATATTACAAAGGATATTAGTTTAATGATTGATACAAGTTATTTAGTCAGTGGGGATTTAGATTTAACTTTGCCTATTGTTGGCGAGAGAGATATTAGTGTTAGTGAAGGAAAAGCGGGGTATTACGGGGTTTTGGTTGATGATGATATTTATACAGAAAGTTATTTTGGTTATAATAAAAATTTAAATGGAGTTGGTTTTTTTGAAAATGTCAATGGAATTAAATTTTTAAAAGAAAATAAATTGAAATTGAGTAGTGGTTTGATAAAAAATGAATAATAGAGGAGATTTTAATATTTCTAGAAAATTAATTTATTTTATAATTTATATTTTTTTAATTGGTTTTATTTTTGTATATGCTGTTGCTTTACAGGGTGGAAAAATTGATGTACCTTTTGATGATATTGATGAATTTAATGATAAACTTATTGTTAATAGATTATTTGAGAGCAAGGATTGTTTTGCTTATGAAGAGAATGGAAGGGTTTATACTTGGGTTTTAGATTCTAGTAAATTTGATGAAAAAGTTTTGAAGAATTGTTTATATTACGGTGATTATGGGTATAAAAGACAGATTAAAATTACTTTGAATTATTTGGATGATGAAAAAATTATTTACAATACTAACCGTGATGAAATTATAAAAAAAGATGATTGGATTAATAATAATTTTGAAAGGTATATCTTAGTTGATAACAAATATCCAGGAAACGTGAGGATTGAGTTATCATGAAAAAAAGAGGTTTAATTGAGGATCTTAATGATTTCTTGATTGCTTTAGCTATAGTTATAGTGGCGATCGTTCTGATGCATTTTGTTATCCAAGAAAAATTTAGTAAGGTTAAAGGGGATGTTGAATTGTATAGTGATGTTGTTGATAGTTCTCAAAATCTGGCTTTTTTGAATACACCTGTTGAGATTGATGGAACTACTTTAAAAGTTTCTGATTGGTTGGTTTTACTTTGTTATGATGAAAGTAAAAAGGAAAATTATGTTCTTGAAATTGTTGAACAAACCGAATATGTTCCTAAAGTTTATATTTATTGTTCTGGAGATATTGATGATATGGATTATTTCATTATTCCTGGCTTAGAGGATAAAAGTGTTAAAATAAAAATACGAAGTTCAGCGATTTTTGGTGAAGAATCTAAACATCTTACTAAAAATGAAATAATTAGTATGTTTAATGTAAGAAAATGAATAGAAAAGGAACTGTAATTGGAATTTTGACTGCTTTGGGTTTTTTAGCAGCTTTGATAGTTTATTTAAATGTGAATCCTGAAGACAATCCATATGAAAAATATTTAGGAGATATCCAATTTAAGGTTTTGAGTGCTTATTATGGTAGTGAGAATTTAATGTTTTTTTATGATAAAGTTATTGAGTATAGCGTTTATAATAGTGCTTATGAATTAGGACAAAATGGCGGTTTTAATGAAGAGAGTGAATGTGGCGAGTATAAAGATTATAATATATGGTATGATAAAAGTAGCTCAAAAAAGTGTTACCCTAAAAATTTAGAAAAAGATTTTTTTAGTTTGTTTGAAGAAAGTTTTAATGAAATGATTAGTAATTCTGAATATTATGAGTATTATACTTATGAAAATTACGATTGCAGTTTGTTTGATTTAAATGGAGAAAAATATGCTATTAATTGTGAAACTAAAGAGGATTGGGTTTATAATATCGATGTTAGTAGGGAGTTGTTTGTTAGGGAGAGTATCTCTGAAGCTGATAAACAACTTTTTGTTGAAATATTTGAAAGTAGAATGGTTAGTTTTGGTCATAATAATGATATGGATGGTTTTGAAAATGGTGGTATTGTTAAGAGGGTTAAGGGTTATGGAAGCGATAAAGTTGGTGATAAAGTTAATTTAGATGTTAAAATAGCACAATTTTTGAAGATGGCTGTTGATAGCGGTTATTCTCTTACTCTTTCGTCAGTTGTTGGGACACATAACTGGAATGTGGCTGGAACTTCAAGAGAATCTAAGCACTGGGACGGCTATGCATTTGATATTGCTATAGTTGATGGTGTTGTTGTTAATGGGCGTTCTGATAAAGTTTGTGAATTTCAAGAGTGGATTATTAAGACTTTTGAGAAAAGTGAATTAATGCCAAAACAAGTAATAGGTCCTTGTACAGATTCCAATGTTAATGGCGGTAAAGTAGTACGTGGTTTTACTGTTGCTGGACATAATAATCATATTCATATAGGTTACTAAAATGAAAAAAATTAAACTTTTTATTATTGTTGGAATTTTTGTTAGTTTATTGACTATTGGTGTTTTTAGTTTAGAAGAAAAAATAAATCTTGGCAATTATAAAGTAAAACATGTTTATAAAAAAGATATTTATAGTTTTGAAGATTATGAAAAAATTCAGAAGGGATTGGATGAGTGTTTGAGTAAGTTAAGTACGATTAATGATAATAATGTTTTAATGGAGCAATTAAAAGGTTGTTTGTCTTTAAAAACAAGATTGGATGTTGGGGTTAGTTTAGAAAATGGGTATCTCTTATTTAATGTTCATACTGGAAAAAAAGTTGTAGTGATTGATGGTTTACATGATGTAGTGATAAATTTTGCAGTTAAATTATAAGGGCAAGCCCTTATCAACCCCCGGGAATTATAGTCTTAAAAACAATTAAGTATAAAAGGAGGTTTTAGTTTCTTTAAAATAATGTTTAATATGAGGTATGAGGATATAGTAAATAAAATAAAAAAGAGTTCTGGTTTAACTGATAAAGAAATTGAAGAGAAAATTAAAAAGAAGTTAGAGCATCTGGCTGGTTTGGTTTCTAGAGAGGGTGCTGCTCATATTATTGCCAATGAATTAAAAATAAAAATTTTTGATTTAGAAGGTAAGAGGTTAAAAATTAATGAATTGTATAGTGGAATGAAATCTATTGAAATTATTGGCAAGGTGTTAAAATTATATGAAGTCAGGGAATTTAAAAAAGAAAATAGAGAGGGGAAAATTGGAAGTTTATTGGTTGGTGATGAAACAGGAACTATACGGATTGTGATATGGGATAGTAATTTAATAAAAATTATTGAAAATAATGAAATAAAAGAAGAAGATATTGTTAAAATTAAGAACGCTTATGTTAAGGATAATAATGGTTTTATTGAGGTTCATTTAGGTGAGAGAGCTAGTTTAATTGTTAATCCTGAAGGCGAGAGTATTGAGAGTGTAAGAATGGTTAGAGAGCTTAATACTAAAAAGATAAATGAATTACAAAAAGATGATAATGTTACAATAATTGGAACTGTTGTTCAGGTATTCGAACCAAAGTTTTTTGAAGTTTGCGGAACTTGTGGCAAAAGAGCAAAGTTTGAAGATGGAAAATATAATTGCGTGGAACATGAAAATATAATACCTAAATTTGTTCCTGTTTTGAACTTGTTTTTTGATGATGGTACTGGTAATATAAGAACTGTTGCTTTTAGAGATAATGCTGCAAAAATTTTAGATTTAGAGTTAGATGAGATAAGAGAAAAAGTTTCTGAATTTGAGTATATTAAAAATAAAGTTTTAGGAAGTCAGTTAAAATTGAGTGGAAGAGTTGTTAAGAATGAAATGTTTGATAGATTAGAATTTATTATCAATAATGTTGAAGAAGTTGATGTTGATGGGTTAATTGAAGAGTTGGAAGTTAGAGAGAATTAATGTTTATAACTCACGTAGTTGTTTTGAGAGTTAGGAGTTTGTGTTTAATAAAATTACCAAGAAATAACCCCAAATATCCCTTGTCCACGTTGGTTTTTTGTGATATTTCTTAGATTGCTTCCATCAATATTCATTGCGTAAATATCTTCTATATTTCTGACAAAAGCAATTTTAGTTCCATCTGGCGACCATACGGGAGTATTTTCCATTATATTAGGCGTGTTAGTTAAATTTCTCTGATTTCTCCCATTTAAGTCTTTTACATAGATATCCCCTTCTAAAGAATAAACAATTTTGCTTCTATCAGGAGAGAGGTCTGCAATGTAATCTTCAAGACTGTTTGGGTGTTTGGTTAATTCTGTTTTATTGCTTCCATCTTGGTTCATTATCATATAAATTTTAGGAGTACTTTGATATGTGAAAGTTATTCTTCCATCTGGTGTCCATCTAGGCATCCTTTCATAAGGTTTTGGTGTGTTAGTTAAGTTTACTTTGTTATTCCCATCTTGGTTCATTGTACATATATCCCCATCTGAAGAAAAAGCTATTTTTCTTTTGTCGGGAGACCATGTTGGATCGGATTCACCTTTATTTGGTGTGTTAGTTAAGTTTACTTTGTTAGTCCCATCTTGATTCATCACATAAATATCTGTATATGCACCTTCTTGTAAGCTAAATAAAATTTTATCTCCATCTAAAGGTTTTTGTTGAGTTTGTGATTGATCTATTGGGTAAATTACTTCAGTTTCTTTAAGAGTTTCTCCTTCTTTTAAAGTTATTATTCTTTTCTTTGTTTGGTTTCCCACTTCATCCTTTACTATTATCAAAGTGCTGTAATCTTCACCATCATTGATGTTTAAATCTGGAAGAATAAACCTTTTTCTTTCAGGACTTGATATCTTTTCAGAAGTTGTAATAGGTTCATTTAAGATATTACATAATTCTATTTTGTATATTAAATCAGAATTTTCTGTTTCACCCAGTAAAACTGTTAAATCTTCAGGTGGTAATTTTCCTTGAATATAATTTTCTCTAATACTTTGAATTAAATTTCTTTCTTGGTCTTTATAATCTGTTTTATCGGTTGTTTCAATTTCTACATCTAAATTATTACCTCTTATTGTTGCATCTGCATATGTTATCTCTGGTTTATTGCTCTTTACAAAAGTTATTACAGAAAACATTTCTCCAGCAGATTGAGAACCATCTATTGTAGTTATTGGGATTTCTGGTTTAACTTGATAGATATCTACTCTGTCTTCTTCTGTTAAATTAGGTATTCTAAATTTCTCATGAAGAGATGAAAGGTCTATTGGAGCATCCACTTCAGAAATTTTTTCTGTTAATTCAGTAGCCATATCTATTATGTTTCTATCTCTTTCAAATAACCTATTGTATTCTTGAGAAGAGATTGTACCTAAGTAAGTATAAACTATAGAAGATGGTTCACTATTTATTGTAAATCCAAATTCTTTTGGATATTTTCTAGATATTCTTTGTTCTTGTGTTTGAGAAGGAACTGGTTGAGGTTCTTGTGCTCTTACTCCAAATACAGAAGTAGCTGCTAGGGTTCCTATTAAAGAAGCTGTTGTTGCAATATTTTTAATTTTTTTTGATAGAGACATTTTAAATTTTTATAATGTTTACTATATGTTAGTGGTGTCTATTTAAATCTTTGGATTATTTTTGAAAAGATAGGTTGATTATTTGTTTTTCAACAAGATTTAGTTTGTTAATTTTTAAATAACCGCAATATTCTGATTCCATTATTATTTTTGAATCTAGTATTGTTAATTTTTTGTTAAAGAATGGAGCGTCTAAAACTAAGGTATCAAAGTAACCACCTTCTCCACCAATGTGGAAACCGTGCTTTATTGAATCTTTTTTTAGTTCTTGGAAGTTATCTTTTGTTAAAGTTTTACCCAACCAACTGTTTAACCCTTGAGAAGCTATTTGTGTTATTATAATTTCATAATCATTTTTTATTAAGTTTTCAAATACTTTGTCGTGATCTTCACCTGAATGAGAAGCAAAAACTTCTATGTTTAATGGTTTTAGTGCTTTTTGAATTGATGCTATTTGTGTTATTTGTAAACCAGTACCACCTAAAATTAAGGCGTCTATTTTTGATTGTTTTTCAACTATTTCTTTTATTAATTGTGCTTCTTTTTCTGGATTTGCTATTGAACATGAAGTTAGGATGTGAGGAATGTTTAAGATTTTAGCAATTTCTTTTGTGTGTTCTACTGTTGCAAAGTGGAATAAATAACAATCTGTTCTTGTTGGTTTTACTGATAAGAGATATTGAATTTGGTGCTTGTTTTTTAGAGCGTAATTTATTGCTAGTGTACTATCCTTTCCACCTGAATATAAAATTGCTACTTTCATAATTTTTTATTTATAATGGGGTTATATAAAGGTTTTGCGAAACTTTTTTAAATGGTTTCATTTGCTTCATTTGTTGTGTGTACACATAGTTTTTATAAATGAGTGTTCTTTATTAGTATTAAGTCTTTATGGCTGATTGAAAAAAATGCGAATAGCAATCGGAGGTTGATTTCTATGGTAAATCAAAGACCAATAAAAAAATTTAGATGTGGGAATATAGAGAGTGCTATATGGTTAAATGAAAGAGAGGTTGATGGAAATATAGTTGGATTTAAAACTATTAGTTTGAGTAGAAGCTGGAAAAAAGAGGGCGATGTTTGGAGAAATGATCAAGTTAACTTAAGAAGAAACGATCTACAAAAAGTGATTTTAGTATTACAAAAAGCACAAGAAGAATTATTATTGGAGAAGGAAAATGAGTAAGGAAGAACTACTTAAGAAAGCACCTATGGAAGGAAGGGTTTCACCATTTCCAAACCCAGTAAAATCTTCTAAAAAAGAGTCTACAGAAAAATCTTTAGAAAAAGTTTCACCAAAAGAATTTAAAATTGAAGATTTACCGGGTGTTGGTGCTGCAACTGCAGAAAAATTAAGAGACTGTGGTTTTGATAATTTAATGAGTATAGCTGTTGCAAGTCCGGGTGAAATTGTTGAGATGGCAGGTGTTGGCGAAAATGTAGCTAAAAAAATAATTGCTGTTGCTAGAAATAAATTAGATATGGGTTTTGAGAGTGGCGAAGATTTATTAAAGAAAAGAGAACAAGTTATTAAACTTACAACTGGGAGTAAGGCCTTTGACGAGTTACTTGGTGGGGGTTTTGAGACTGGTTGTATTTCTGAGTGTTTTTCTCAGTGGGGTGGTGGAAAAACGCAGATAGCACATGCTTTGTCTGTTAATGTTCAATTACCTAGGGAAAAAGGCGGCGGTGATGGTATTGCTGTTTTTATTGATGGCGAGGGGACTTTTAGACCAGAGAGAATAAAACAATTTGCAGATGGTATGGGATTAGATGCTAGCGAGGTTTTAAAAAATATTAAGGTAGCAAGAGCGTTTAATTCAGACCACCAGATGTTGTTAGCTGAGAAAATTGAAGATTTAATAAAAAAAGAGGGATTAAATGTTAAATTAGTTGTTATTGATAGTTTGACTGCACATTTTAGAAGCGAGTTTATTGGAAGAGGAACCTTGGCAGAGAGACAACAAAAATTGAATAAACACATGCATATACTATCTAAATTAGCTAACACTTATAATCTGTGTGTTTTTGTGACTAATCAAGTAATGGCTAGACCGGATATGTTTTTTGGTGATCCTACGGAGGCTATTGGCGGGAATATTGTTGGACACAATTGTTTAGCTGCTGGGACTTTGATACAATTGCCTGATGGAAGAGTTAGGAAAATTGAAGAGATGTATGATGAGAATGAAGTAGTTAGTTTTGATAGTAATTTTGGACCTATTAAATCTAAGGTTGACCATATTGTTGCTAAAGTGCAAAATAAAGTTTATGAAATACAAACTACTCATAAAATAAGATGTTCTGGGTTACATAGATTTTTTACAATTGAAAATTTTAAAATTAAGGAAGTTAGAGCTAAAGATTTAAAACTTGGACAATATGTTATGCATCAAGGCGTTGTTGATATGGGAGGAGAGGTACAAAGACTCCCTGAAGTGATACAACAGGAATTAGTTATACTGAATGAAAACGGTACTAAAATGGTACTTAATCATTTGAGTAATAATAAGATTACCAGGAATGAATTTTGTAATAGTTTGAATTTAACCCCTAGGCAATTGAGAAGAGTGTTGAATCAAAAGTATCCAACAAGTAAAGATAATTTAAATCTTATGATGGAGAAAGGGGTTGGTTCAGAAATATTGGATGGTGTAAGTGTGTGTTATACAAATAAACATAGAGAACTTAAAATGCCTAAGGAATTGGATATAAATTTATCACAAATCTTGGGTTATTTTTTAGGTGATGGTTGTTTAGAGGAAAGATCAGTAAGCTTTAGAGATCAAAGAATGGGGGTTTTAGAAGAATATAACAGTTTGTTGAAAGAGAGTTTTGGTTTGAGTGGTAAAATAAGGAAAATAAGAGGGAAGAACTGTTATGATTTACGTGTTAATAGTGTAACAATTAGGGAATTGTTTAGTAAAATATCTGAAAATTTGTTTGATTATATATACAAATCTCCAAAACAACATATAGTTGCATTTTTAAGAGGGTTTTTTGATGCAGAAGGTTCTATTGATAAAAAGAATTTTGTAGTATCTGCTAGTCAAAAAGACGAAGAAACATTGATGAAAATTCAATTATTGTTAGATAGATTAAATATAAGATCACGGATTAGAAGTTACTTGCACAATAATTTAATTAACCGGTTAGATATCAGAGATTTGGAATCTATAATCAAATTTAGAGACTTAATAGGATTTACGGCTTTTAATAAGAAAAAATTATTGGATGTAGTATTTGATAAATATAAGAGTACTTATACAAAAAGACAGACTTCTATTAAAAGAGAAGACTTAAAACAGTTGATAAGAGACTTCGGTATTTTTCCGTCAACAATTTTGAAACCAAGGTCAAAAGATTATGAGTATGTTGGACAACATGAGCTTAATAAAGTGATTAGGTGTTTAATCAATACACCTTCTGATGATAAAGAAGCTGTAGAGAAATTGAATTTTTTACTTAATTTAGTTGGAAGTGGTGTTAGATTTGAAAAAATTAGTAAAGTGAATGTTATTGATAAAGAAGTTTTCATGTATGACTTTGAAGTGCCTGATGCAAGGAATTATATTGCTAATGGGTTTTGTGTACACAATTCTAGTTTTAGAATCTATTTGAGAAAAGGAAAGAAAGGAACAAGAGTTGCAAAGTTAGTTGATAGTCCAAATTTACCTGATGGTGAAGTGACTTTTATAGTTGAGGAGAAAGGATTAAAAGATGTTTAAGAAACTTTTATGAAAAGTTTCATCAAAAGAATGGTTTTTTACCAACTTTTTTATTTTTTAAGTCTAAGGTGATATAATGGACGAAATTTCACCCCACTTCGTAGACTCGGTGCGTAGAACAGCCGTTAGTTTCGATTAATGCTCGGTGGTGCCTAGAATAGAAGCCTTGACCCTAACTAAATTGAGCTATTGACCTTTCTAAATTACTTCTTCTTTTTCTTTTTATCTTTTTTTATGAAGGATAGAACAAACCATGAAGATATAAAGATTGCTAAAGCGTGAGACATGTGCATAACTGTGTTATATAGTGTTGGGAACATGTAGTTTAGTAAGATTGAAAATAAAAATGCTGATATTATTGCTATGCTTACAGATTGAAAATATTTGTTTTTGATTGTTTTTATATTTAGAATTATTAAACTTATTATAGATACAAATAAGAATTTAAGACCAATATAAATTATTGTGGTTGGATCTGTGAATATAGTGAATATTTGATGAGCATACCCCCCAGTTATATGATATATTTGATCTAATATGATAGAACCTAAGGCTATTAACAAAGATATTCCTATATTTTTTATTTTCATGTTATACTATCTACTTTTTTGATCATTGTTTTAGGTTTCTTATTTTCTATAAAAAGTACTTATTATTTGCTATGTTTTCGTTTTCTTGGTTTTTGTTTTTTTAATTTTGAAAGTTTTATTAATTTTTTAACTTTAGAAATTTTACTTTTTTTACTTGCTTTTTTCCTTTTATTTGAATACCCTTTAGATTTTTTTGGTATTTCTTTTTTCTTTTTTTTAACCATTTTTGTATTTTAATAATTGTATAAGCTGACATCTGGACTCAGTGAAAAAGTTCCTCAAACAAACATTGATGTCAATCTTAACCTACCAATTTGCTTTAAAGGTTATCTTTTTCGCACCACAAGGAAGCTTAACAAGTGCAGGTTTCGTATGGTGAGTTATAGTCCAGACACCATATTAATAGCTGAACGCTTGACAGAGGCTTGTATGGATACATCCTTTCCAGGACAACTGAAATATCCTTGTCAGCTATATGTTATTTAGTTGTGGTTTTATATAAACTTAATTGACTACTTTATAATCAGAATAAATATCCCTTTCTTAATTAGAATCGGTGGTTATAAAATTTTTTATTTTATTAATTTCTAATAAATTGGAACTTCTTGACAAAATCTACGAAATTCATCGATTTGTTGATGTTCTTCTGCTATTAATTCCCGTTCTATTTCTCCGAGACAGTATCTACAAATTCCTTTTACACGATCTCTATGGGAACTTCTATTTGAAATAGAATACCCAAAATAATAAAGTTCTTTATGTCTCTTAATTTTACACTCTTTTTTTCTTGTTGGTAATTTTTTAGTAAGTTTATATATTTAATTTTTTCTATTCTTGTTTGATAGAATTATAAAATTTCCTTATTTAAATTCTTAGTAGCAATGGCATTCACTGCTTTTATAATATAATTGCTTTCTAGTGCAAATCCTAAACTTTCTCCCCTTATCTTAAAGTTATTTATACCAACTACTTTTCCGTTTGTGTTGATTAAAGGACCACCTGAATTTCCTGGATTTAAAGCTGCGTCTGTTTGTATATATGCTGGTAAATTATTTGTTCCAATTCTATCTTTAGCAGAGATTATTCCTTCTGATACTGAAAATGATAAACCCAAGGGATTACCAATTGCTACTACTTTTTCTCCAACTTTTATATTATCTGAATTTTCAAGTTCTAGGAAAGGGTAATTTCCCTCTATTTTTAATAAGGCTATATCTAGGGTTGAATTAAATCCTATTAAAGACATACTTTTTACTTCTTGTTTATAG
>Ga0209541_10009890_pt1 | contig 15331 bp, 19 predicted proteins | sample RifCSPlowO2_01_FD_184027 | JGI IMG/M metagenome (GOLD analysis project Ga0209541, IMG submission 184027) | Groundwater microbial communities from Rifle, Colorado - Rifle CSP2_plank lowO2_0.1 (SPAdes) (version 2) | ecosystem: Environmental > Aquatic > Deep subsurface > Groundwater | place...
ATGTAATAACAAAAAAATAACTACAATTTATATGCTTATCTATCAGGAATAATGTCTGCTTTAGTCATGCTGATGATCGAAGCCACAAACATGGCGGTAAATACCAGCAAGAAGGCTAACCGCCAAGCAGAATCAGTGATTAAGAAAGCTGAAATAAAAAAACCAAGCAGGGCTAATACCATGAAACTGCCTTTAAGCGGCACGGCCTTCCACTCCTGGATTTTTGGCTTGCTGCGGACTGGCATTACTTTTTTCATGAAATTAGCCTCCGATTAAATGATTAACCTAATTAAGGCTGCCACTCATCGATAAGTTTGCTGCTTAAGGCAGGCGCCATTTTCACAGCCGTAAGTACACGTTCGTGGATGCGATTCCACCATGTTATTTACATCCTTGCAGTACCATTGGTGAAGCACATCTAGGTTGCATCTATCTTCTTTCTTGGATATGCCTACTTGAGCATAACCCTTCGTGTAAATATCCCCGTCTTCGTCAGTATCGATACAACGCTCAACCCGGTCACTATCTGAAGTAGTGAATGCGCCTTGGATGGCAGTAGAATTGCTCATCACTAAGGATACGACTGCTACCACGGCAACAACTGCTACAATTAGTAAATAATTATTTTTAACATTGGACATTTGATTTCACCTCTTATATCACTAACAATTAATATGAAATAAAAAAAACAAAAAATTTACCCGTAGGTTGGCTGACTTAAGCACACGCCATTTTCGCAACCGAATTGGCACTCAACAGGCCTTAAGGGCCTAGCGATCTTATTATCACAATGGTATTGATGCAATACATCTTTGACACAATAATCCCATTTAGTGTCAAATCCAACTTGAACTGATCCTTTTATCCTGAAATCGGATGTTGGATCTGATGCAACACAGCCATTAACAAAATCACTAGCTACCGGCGCACCTTGCAGAATACTTCCTCCCGTGCCATTCATTACTAACGTAACTACAGCCACTACAGCAACTACAGCCACAATTACTAAGTAAGGAGTCTGATTACCTGAACGTTCTCTAGCCATAAATTATCACCTCTTGGTTTCACAGAAAGTCAAATATCTATTTAAAGCTTACCTTTCGCAGAGACATTCTGATTAGTCCGTGATTTTGGGTGTTGTGTCTGCTTTTTGGGTGCCTTTGTTTCTCGTGGAACTTTTGTCAGAGAATTGTAAAGTGGTTATCGTCGATAGTTTTATAATCTACCGACGATAATCACACCTCAGTTTTTGAGAAAAGAGGTGATGTCGATGAAAAGCTTGGAAGTTAACAATATTTCCGTTGAGTACAATACACGTCTATCAGGTTTTCTTGGTGAAACCAAGCAATATGTTGTATCTATTGATGGTAAAATCAAGACAATCCATGTTGCTTGCCCGAAGTGCAAGCGAACTTGTTATGTTGATAATGGGTACCATTTGGTGGAAGATGGTTTAATTCGAGAGTGTGGTTTAACGATACGGATTGCTCAGTTCTGGTGCAAAAAGTGTGACGCTTACTGGAGCACTGATCGCGCATTAATTGATAACGTGATCCAGAAGCAGAAAGGTTTTGTGAAGTCTTTACTGCTCGGGTGTGCCCGAGCAGGGCTCTCTTTTGACAAGTCAACAAAACTCGTTGAGGAGACTGTCGGCACGTGCTACTCGTCTCAATACGTGTATGAACTTTATGTAAAAGCTCTTGAACAAATTAAGCAAGAAAAGTTTTCAAGCGCGTCAGGGGTGTACTATTACGACGAGCAGTATTTGAAAGTCAATGGGGAGGAAACGTGCCGTTTGGTGATTAAAGATTGCGTAACGGGTAAAGTTATTGTTGACGTGCAAACTTCTGATGCGAAAAAAGAAACCATAAAAAAAGTGATGCAGATAGCATTAGAAGGATTGCCGGTTGACGTGTTTATTGTCGATATGAAGCGACAATACCCCGAACTCATCCACGAGTTGTTCCAAAATGCAAAAATCCAATGGTGCATATTTCACCTCTACAAACTCATCTGGAAAGAACTACAAGACGAGTTCGGCAAAAACCCACCACTGTGTCAATTGTATAACGTGTACACGTTATTCAACACGTTTTTCGACCATTCACTCGAGCTTGCGAAGCTCGAAGAACTTCTCAAACGCTTTGAAACGCTCAAGACAGAAGACGCTAAAAGCAACAAAGAAATCGAACAAATGCTTCGAAAAGAGTTCTCAAAATTCGTCAAAGAACTCAAAAAACAAAGAAGACGCGAACACAAAAAAGTTCCAAGAAGAACACTAGAAGAATCCGAAAAAACATTCGCAACAATCCTTCAACAAAACACACTTTACCCCAAAAAACTACAAAAACGAATAGAATACATCAAAGAAAACTGGAACAAGTTCACCTTGTTCCAACGCGACACTCGCGTTGAACCAACAAACAACGGCGTCGAGCATTATTTCGCAACAACACTCGCCAAGACGGACAAGAAAGACTTCCGCAGCAAAGCAGCAGTCACAAGAGAACTGACTGCCGCTCAAGCAGAATGGAACGGCCAAAAGCTTTTCTCAACGACAAAATTGACCGAAGTGCTCAGCCTCGTGGGACTGCTCTTCCTCGCCTTCCCACCATAAACACACAATTCTTGCAGCCTTGAAAAAGAAACAGCGAAAGCACTGCAAAACCGCCAAATTTTTGCACTTTTTCCTTCAAAAAGCCGGCCATTACTTCCATCGGAAACACCAACGGGCTTGTTTAAAAGCAAATCGAAAAACTCGCAGGCAAAAATCACGGACTCGGTTTAGTGTCTCTCTTAAACTATTTTTTAGGTTGGTTTGGCGGCTTTTTATCAGTGCGGTGGAATGCCTTGTGGTTTAAATCTTCATCAATTAAATCTTCGTAAAAATTAATTTTGATATCCTAAAAATACGGGTAAGCACCTGGCCAAGGACTGGTGTTTGTGGCTTTTTTAGGTAATCACCAGCTTCATCCAATAAATAGCCGCCGCCTTAAGACGAGCGATAATGTGCTGTTAAATTTGTTAGCAGCCACGGCCCAGAACTGGCGATAAAAGTTTTAAACGTTGATTTGAAGTTAATATTTCAGAACATATTGGTTTTAATCGTAAGCTGTAATCAGCAATGGGGCAATATCTTTTTAAAAAAAATTAAACATTTTGGCGTTTACACCATGCTTTTTGCTTAAAACTTTCTTCAAGTGTTTAAGCTTTGAGTCGGTGCTAAACGTTGCTTCATCTGATTGACAAAACGGCAAAATTTACTAACTGCTATTCCAAATAATGCCCCTAGCACAAAATAAGCGATTAAATTTAATGGAACAATAATCGCCAGGGCTTTATACGAAGCAGCAAATAATATGCCGGGGTAAAAAGAAATAATAATCATTAGAAAAATGAAAATTAATGAGCCTGGAGGCAATAGGTGGGGATTTTTATGGACTAGTGGGCCAATCACCTTGAAGATTAAAAGCGTGGTTAGCACAGCACAAATATAAATACCCTGCCCGATCAAGCCTCCGATTAACCAGGCTGGTTTACTTTTAGATTCAGTTTTGAATGTCATTAAAAGATTTAAAATCTAAACAGTCTTTACTGCTCTAACGGCTTATCCAACATAGCTTAAATGCTTCTCTTCACGGATTTCCTCTGCCTTCTGGCCCTTCTGCACAATTCCGCGCAGTTTCTGCTCAAAGAGAACTGCCTGCTTAAACAAGGGCTTAACATCTACATCCAAGCCAATATAGGCATCCAGTGCCTCAATGATATGGGCTGCGGCCTTGCTGTCTGGCAAACCTATTTTTGCTTCAGCAAATAAAGCGACCAAGGGGGTTTTCACTTGTTTAGCCAGTAAAGCGCCAGTAACGCCTACAATTATCCCCTCATTTAATGGATTGGCGATGCCCTGCAGCTTCTTAGCGATCACACCATTGCTGGTAGAATAATAAAAGACGCGGCTATCATCACCATCCGGAGAACCTACACCTTCCAAAGAAATGATTTCCTTAGCTTGCAGCAGCTCAGCTAATTCAGTCACAATCTCAGCCAATTTCCAGCCTAAATCCTTGCCAATATTGATAGCATGCACTAGAACTAAATTATGCAACTTATTGTAATGGATAGATAACGGCTCAATGACTTTGCTTTGATGGATGGCAATCATGGCCGGAACTTCATCCATTTCCACGATACCGATCTTTTCTGTCTCCAGATGCTCCATCAAAAATTCGGTGGCAATCGTTCCAATCAATCCAAATCCAGGAAATCCTTCCACGATAGTAACATTTCTTGGTTTTTTTGTTAAAAGCAGTTTCATTAGCATCACCTTCTTTAATATTAACCGAAACAGTTTCATAATTTATAAGTGTTTCGATGACCAGTTGCTCTCACACAATTTCATAATGCTGAAGGTTCCAATTAAATTTCCATAACCTATTTAAAAGAATGATTATTCTTATGGCGGATGTTGTTCAGGCACTAAGCATGAATCATGCAGTTAAATAAAATGGCTGATAATCAAAAAGATGAATTGTTAGTAACCATTCTTAGATCTAGTGCGGTGTTTAGGCTGGGTCAGTTTGTCCCTCCCAGAGAGACTAAACCATTTTATGTTGCCATGCTCCCTGATGGAGATAATTATGGTTGCGTCTGTGAAAATTTAAGAAGCTTGCCTGAACAGTTAGCCCAAATTTATAATAGTTCTGTGAAAAATGTAATCCTCCAAAATCTGGAAAGAGAGCAGATCTTTAAAGAACTAAAGTTAGCTGATTGGCAGACTGTAACTATCAGGCATGAGCCGCTTACTTACCAGGAATATTCAGATATTTTAAGCTTTAGCAGGAATCATATTGGTTTTCGATTTAAGGAGTATCAGAACAAACTAGAGGTGTCAAGTGCGAGCAGTGATGATTTACCTGATTCCGATTATAGCCGTTGGCAAGATGAGGGTGGTCAATAAGCATAAATTGTAATAACCTGAACGGGAAGAAAAGTAAATGGAGAAAAATAAAATAATCCTCTGGAGGCATTTCAAATGACATATCAAGAACAAAATTTCAATCAGTTGTGGGGAATAACCGGTTTTAGCGATAAATTGCTGGAAAACCATTTAAAATTATATTGCGGCTATGTTGCTAACACTAACAAGCTGCTAGAAGCATTAAAAACTCTGAAGCCGGGAACTCCGGAATGGTCTGAGGTTAAAAGAAGGTTTGGCTGGGAATTTAACGGCATGCGGCTGCACGAGCTTTATTTTGGCAATATGAGCAAGAAAAAAACTATCTTGCCGGAAGATTCAGAATTGTTTAGGCTAATCGTTAAGACTTATGGTGCCAGGCAAGCCTGCCATGATGATTTTGTAAATACCGGCAAATCGCGAGGCATCGGTTGGGTAGTCTTAGCTTATGACCAGGAAGCAGATAAATTATTCAACTTATGGATTAATGAGCATGATGTAGGCCATTTAGCTGGAGCCATTCCCCTGCTGGTGATGGACGTTTTTGAGCATGCCTTTATCACAGATTATGGTCTGGATCGGGCAGCTTACATCGATGCATTCGTTAAGGCTATTGATTGGGATATAGTGCAGAAAAGGTTTGAGAAAATATAGATCATGTTATGGATAAAGCAGTACATTATTAGCATTATATAGCTAGTCTGATCAATTATCGAACTAACAAGGGCCACTAGCTATATATAAAAATGGCTAAAAAAGTTTTATTATGCAAAAAATTTCGCTGGGTGTAAAACCCCGCTCTTTAGGGTGAAATTTTTGCATGCTAAAAATGCGTAGTTGAGAAACCGCCTCTTTTGAAACCTCGTCATTTATGGCGAGGTGAGGCGGTTTCACGCATTTTTATCATTCCTTATATTTTTTTAGTTAAGGCCGTCCAGGCATAGCCGGCAAACCCGCCGCCGTAAAGCCAGGATTTAGCTGTGGGCAGAAACAGTTTGCCATCAGAGCTAGTGAAATGAACCTCATCAAACTCGTGGCTGGATTCCCCGCGGGTAAGCTTGATTCTTTCGCTGAGGTCTTTTATTGATTCAGCAAATAAGGAGTCCTGGTTAAGCCGGGCCACATTCAGGCTGGCTTCAAAATTGACCCATTCGCCATTTTCTTTCAGCTGCAGCCACATATGCCCCAACCGGTCCTTAAAAATCGGCGGGCCGGCTACCACCCGGGTATATCCTAACAAATAATCCCTGCTGCTGGATCTTACCAGCCGCCGATACATGTCATTGACAACGATTGGATAGAGCTCACAGGCATTCTCATCTTTTTCATTTAAGCCGTCAAAAACGATCTGTGATGAAGCTTCCAGAAAATCCCTGGCAGTATATCCAGCGCGCACCTGGTCGCGCATTCCATTAAAAGTGACATAATCATTAAATATCTGGCCAATATCTTCTGACTTGGCGGTGAGCCTGGCGCTCTCAATGGGCGGATAACAGCTAAAATTCATAACCGCCAAGGCTAACCCAGATCTGATTAATTGTGTGGTTAGGCGCGGGTAAGGTTTCCCTAGCTGGAAAAAATTGTTTTTTAAATCAGCAGCAGTTATTTTCAGCCACTTATTTAACGGATGCTCTCTCTCCTGCGTTATCTTTACCTTTTCACCATTTTCTGGGTCATAGGAATATAAATCACTAGCCGTATAATAGTCGTACAGCTGCTTAAAAATGTTTTTTTCCCGCTGTCGGCCAGTGGTTACAGCCTCATCAATGGACTTCATTATCAAATAGCAATTAAGTTGGTATTTAAAAAGAATTCTATACAAAAATAATATATTCCGAAAGACCTAAGTCTTTAATTATTATTGTAAGATCTTTTGGAATATACCAAAATCCACAATTTTTAGTATATATCAGCCAACCGGCAGAAAAACCATGCTCAACAAAAGTATCACCTTAAAATATTATAAGCGCCCGGAGATCCAGCGGGAATTAGTCCAGCATGCGGAAAATAAGGAAGTAGGCCTGCGCTATAATGATAGTTTTGGCTCACGCCCAGATATCCTGACTTATCCCCGGGATGTAATTGAGCTGGCACTTAAAGGGCTGACTTCTTTTCATGCCAGCGAGGAATTGTGGGAAAACCCCTTAGCTTTAAACAGCAATTTAAGCAAGAAAGAGCTAGACCAATTAAGGCTCGGCTGGGACTTGGTGCTGGATATTGACTGTGCGATCATGGAATACAGCCGGATTTGCGCGGACTTGATCATTCAATTTCTTAAATACTGCCAAGTACAAGATGTATCCTGCAAGTTCTCTGGAAATAAGGGCTTTCATATCGGCGTGCCTTTTGAAGCTTTTCCCAGGCAGGTCGGTGATAAGCCTACCCGAGAATTGTTTCCGGAAGCGCCTAAAAAGATCGCTTTCTATATCAAGGAAAACATTAAAGAGGAATTGGCCAAGCGCATTATGCAATTTGAGAATAACGATTTTAATGCCGTTAAGAATAAAATAGCTGAGCCGGACATCATCATCAGGCAGGAGATAAACAGTTATGGCGATAAAATCGCTAAATTAAACGTGGACACATTTTTAGCCATTGACACGATACTTATCTCTTCACGGCACCTGTACAGGATGCCTTACAGCCTGCATGAGAAATCCGGATTAGTCAGCCTGCCCCTGAACCCGGAAAAAGTATTAGAATTTGAGAAGCCGCTGGCCCAGCCGGAGAAAGTTTTAAGGCCACTGTTCGGATTTCTACAGCGAAAAGTCCAAGGTGAGTCAGCTAGAAGGCTGCTGGCCCAGGCTCTGGATTTTGAGGTTAAGCTGGAAGAAAAGATTGAAAAGAGAAATTTTGAAGAAATTAACCTTGAATCGCCAATCAAGGAAGATTTCTTTCCGCCCTGCCTGAAAAAATTGTTAAGCGGGATGGCTGACGGCAAAAAAAGAGGCGTTTTTGTCTTATCCAATTTTTTAGGGAAGATTGGCTGGAGCAAGGATGATATACAGAAATTTATAACTATCTGGAATGAAAAAAATCCAGAAAAATTAAGGGAAGTGTATCTTAAAGGGCAGTTAAACAGCTTCAGGCCTGGAGAAAGGCTGCCGCCAAACTGTTCTAATCGGGCCTATTACAAGGATATGGGCATCTGCCATCCCGACAGCTTATGCAGCAGGATCAGGAATCCAGTAAATTATACTATGCTGCGCTGGCGGAGCTGGCTGAGAGATCATGAAGAAAAAAAGTGAATAATTTATTTAAAGAAACAACCAAAAATAAGGTGATATGGCCGGCCTTGAAGCTAAGCTGAGGCATTACCACAATTATACTATCTCAACCTTAGCTGAAGCAATGTTAACTCTCTGGAGGTTGCCCTCTGCTAAGAGGGCAGAGGGGGAAAGGAAAAGCCAAGATGCTGCTTTTCATGACGCTACTGTTAATGACACTACTTTTTTAGAAGATACGATTAGAACTTCCTTGATGATGACTCTGCCTTTTGCCCAGTTGGGAATGGCTTTAACCATGCCGGTATTTGGCAGCGCCATGTTAGCCAGTAACGCCCTATCCTATGCTCATGAAAGAAAAATTAATGCTTGCCGCAAATCTATTTCAAAAACCAGTTATGAAACTAGCCTAGAAGCCTGTTCTGAAAAGGCAAAACCAAACCGTGCCCGGTCAACTATAATTGAGCTAGTAAAAAAGCCCAGGAACCTAATAAATAAAGCTAGTGTTTATGCTGCCAGTTATGCCTTTGCTGGAAGTTTAGCTTTACTCACCAACGCAGTTTTACCAGATAAAATCAATTATGATCCTGACTTAGTTAACAACCAGTTTTCAAAATGTAGTGTAACTATCAATGATAAGACCCATGAATTTGGCCTAATGGAAGAAGTTCATTTTTATAATTTCAGCTCGTCTGAATTCTCCAGGAGAGTTATAGAGAGCAATAAATTTACTGTCCTGTTAACCGAAGGCGTGCTGCCTCCGGCAGAAATTTCTGAGCGAAAGTTAAGTGAAAAAATAGCCGTGCTGGGTATGGCTCCACTGGTTTACGGAGCTGGCTGGAACCATGATTCTGTTCACTGGTTATTTAAGGATAAAAATAAGCCGGCAGTATATCTGGAAAAACGGGCCGACGATGGCAGCATAGAAAGACTAGGAAATATTGGCGGCGTGGCGATGGGAATTCAGGGAGCAATGATGATGGCGGCAGCTCCGGCAATTTATTTTACTGCGCTTCCCTTCAGGTTTTCAAAATATCCGGAAGCGGCTAACTATTTCAGTGGGATATTTTCTGAAACGGATGATTTGATGTCAGCTAATGCCAGAACTTATTTCTTAGACCATTCCAACGAGAAACCACTATTAGTTTTGGGAAAACTGCATGCTAAATCATTCATCAAACTGCTGGGAGCAGATTGCCTGGAACAAGCGATATCTTTATAAATAAACTGTCTTTCAAAGAAAGATCCAGTCCGAGTTCACGCGCTGAAGGACTATAGTGCTGTGAATTCTCTCTTAACATGAACGATAAAGAATACAAACACATTGTGCGGATTGCCAATATTGACCTGCCGGGCGATAAAGTAATCCGCTTTGCCATGCAGAAGATCAAAGGGATTGGTGTTAACCTGGCTGACGCGATCTGCGCTGTCTCCAAAGTAAACAAGCATGCCCGGGCCGGAGAATTGTCTGACCAGGAAATTTCTAGCATTAATCAGTCCATAGCTAACCTGGCAGAACACAATGTCCCTTCCTGGATGTTTAACCGAAAAAAAGATTATGAAACCGGCCGGGACCTGCATATTATCACCGGCACATTGAGTTTCATGCAAGATAATGATCTCAAGAGATTGAAGAAAATAAAATCTTACCGGGGAATAAGGCATATCAAAGGGCTGACAGTGAGAGGCCAGAGGACCAGGTCTAATTTCCGCCGAAATAAAGGCAAGGTTGTCGGCGTCAAGAAAAAAGCTGCTGCGCCTGCTGCCGGCAAGGATAAGAAAGAAGCTAAGAAATAGAAAATAGAGGCCATTGAAAAATAATAAGACCATGGGAGACCCAAAAAAATTCAAAAAGAAGTACTGGACTCAGCTGCATCCTTGGAATAAAAATGCTATTGAAACAGGAAAAAAGCTCAAGCAGGAATACGGCTTAAGAAATACCAAGGAAATACTTATTGCCAACTCTTTTTTAAAAAGGTATAAGACCATTGCCAAAAAGCTTACGGCCCATAAAACTGTTCAGAAAGAAAAAGAAAAGTCGCAGGTCTTAGGCAAGCTTTCTAGATTAGGATTGCTGCCAGCACAATCAGAGCTGTATCAAATCTTAACCTTAGTGGTTAAGAACATCTTGGAAAGAAGGCTGCAAAGCTTAGTCTACCGGAAAGGCCTGGCCAGAACCATGAAACAGGCCCGACAGTACATTATTCACCGCCATATCATCATTGGTGAAGCGGAAATAACCTCGCCATCTTACCTGGTAACACTGGAAGAAGAAACTAACATTAGGTTTAAGCCGCGATCAGCTCTGGCCTCTGAAGACCATCCAGAACGGGTACAGCAGTCAGTAGAGTCAGTGAATGATGCTTCACAGCAAACTATCGTTGAAGCTAAAAAAAGTGGAGTGTCGGAGCCATGAGGCCGATCAGAAATAATTACGAACGGGACCATTCTGCCGACGCCAGAAAGATCCGCTGGGGCATTGCCCACATTTATTCCAGCTATAATAATACTATTCTTACCGTTACCGATATAACCGGCACGGAAACCATCGCCCGAACCAGCGGCGGGCAGATGGTCAAGCAGGACCGCCTGGAAAGTTCGCCGGCAGCGGCCATGGCCCTGGCCAAAAAAGCTGCCGAGATCTGCTATGAGAAGGGGATTAGCGGGCTATATGTCAAGGTGCGAGCCAAAGGCGGGCATAACGGGCCCAAGACTCCAGGTCCTGGCGCACAGGCTGCCATCAGGGCCTTGTCAAGAGCAGGCATCAGAATCGGCAAAATTGAAGAAGTTACTCCGGAGCCGCACAATGGCTGCCGAATGAAAGGCGGGCGGAGAGGCCGGCGGGTTTAAACTATGGCGATTAAATTAGAGAAATTACGTGAAGAGAAGAAAAAAGGAAAATTATCATTATTAATCAAAGGCAGCGATGAAGTGTTTGCCAATACTATTAGAAGAATAATTATAGAAGAAGTTCCCACTCTGGCCGTGGAAGATTTGGAAATCAAGGACAATAATTCGGCCTTATATGATGAAATGCTTGGTTTACGAATAGCTCTGACGCCCATTAAAACCGATTTAAAGAGCTATAACCTCAAACAGCAATGCAAATGCGCTGGCGCAGGATGCGCACAATGTGAATTAACCTTGACCATGAAAGCTAATAAAAAAGGATGGGTTCTGGCCTCTGAAGCCGTAAGCACGGACCCAAAATGCACTTTTGTTTATCCAGAAATGCCGCTAGCCAAACTGATATCTAAACAGAAAATCGACTTAACCATGAAAGCTGTCCTGGGGCAGGGAAAAGAGCATGCCAAATGGTCTCCTGGAACAGCTTTTTACAAAAAAGAGCCGGTCATTACTGTAGGCAAGGTGCAAAATCCAGAGCTGTTGGCCCAGAAATGTACCGACGGAGTGTTAGAAATCTCCGGCAGCAAGGTCAAGGTCAATCAGGAGAAATTATATGACAGCCATCTGCTGGAATTATACAGCGAGCTGGATAAGGGCATCGAGTTAAGCTATAGTGATAATATTATTTTTATTTTGGAAAGCTGGGGGCAGTTAAGCTGTAAAGAAATATTGCAGCAGAGCGCAGAAATCCTCTCTGAAAAAATAGATGCAATGGTGAATTTGTTATGAAACGTACTGGAACTACCAACTTTCAGCTGCAGCAGCTGATGTTAGAACTGGAGAACAAATCACTAGGCAGCCGGTTCTGGAAACGGGTTTTGACCGATTTGAGAAAGCCGTCCAGGCAGCGCCGAACAGTTAACGTTTACAAAATCGATAAATATGCCCGTGAAGGTGAAACGGTCTTAATTCCCGGGAAAGTCCTTAGTGTTGGAGATATTAACAAAAAAGTCCAGGTGGCGGCGGTTAATTTTTCCAGTGCAGCACGCCAGAAGATAGAACAGGCCCGCGGAACAGCACTGAGCATCCAACAATTAATCCAGCAGAATCCAGATGGAAAAAAAGTGAGGATACTGGGATGAAAATATATAACGGGGAAGGCATCATCCTGGGAAGATTGGCCTCGGAAGCGGCTAAAACAGCATTATCGGGAGAAGAAGTGCGGGTGGTTAATTGCAACAAGATAATTGTCAGCGGCAAAAAGACTAACACCTTCCAGATGGCTAAAGCAAGGAGAGACAGAAAAGGCTATCCATTAAAAAGCGCCAAGCATTCACGGCTGCCGGAACGGTATGTCCGCAGATCCATCCGTGGCATGCTGCCTTGGAAATTCGCCCGGGGAAGAGAAGCGTTCAAGAGGGTGATGTGCTACCGCGGCCTTCCGGAAGAATTTGCCGCCCAGCAGCTGATCAGTCTAGAACAGTCTTCGGCTAAAAAACTGCCTACCTTAAAATATATCACGGTCAGGGAAATTTGTAAAGCCATCGGCTGGAATGAAAAACTATGAAAAAAGTAATCGTGACGCAAGGAAAAAGGAAAAAGGCTCTAGCCAGGGCTAAGTTATATCCAGGAACTGGAAAAGTCATTATTAACGGCCAATCGTTAAGAAATTATAGCAATGACAGCCTGCGGTTAAGGGTTAGCGAACCGTTTATTTTAGCTGGAAGAAACGATGTTGACTTAGCCGTAACCTGCCGTGGCGGCGGCGAGAACGGGCAGGCTGACGCTATCCGCCTAGCAATTGCCCGGGCTTTAGTGCAGGATGACAAAAAATTAAAGAAAACTTTCGATGAATATGACCGGCTGCTGTTGGTTGCAGATGTGCGAAGAAATGAAACCTGCAAGCCTAACGATTCTAAGCCCAGGGATAAACGACAAAAATCATACCGATGAGGAGGCCTAAAACATGTTAATACCCATTCGTTGTTTCAGCTGCGGAAAGCCCGTAGGGCACCTGTATCAGGAATATTTAGAGAGATTAGAGCGCGGCGAGTCCGGAAAAAAAGCAATGGATGCCGTAGGCTTGGAGCGCTACTGCTGCCGAGCCTTGTTCCAGGGGCACGTTGACTTGATTGACGCGGCAGCTGAGTTTAAGAAAGGGTAGTAATTTTTACAATAAATCATGCTGAAAAACTAGTTGAGATTTATTATTTTAATCATCAGGGTAATGTTTACCGCTGGCAGCCAAAATAACGGAAATCTGTTCATTCGAGGCTAACCACGGACTTCGTCCATGGTTTTTCCGCCCCTCATCTTTAAACAGATTTTCGAACTAGACACAAGAAAGAGCAACGACTCTTTCTGTGCACAAAAATACTGTGGTATTTTTTGTGAATGGTGACGAATTAATTTACGGACTTCATCCGTGGTCTTAGACCGACACTATTTCTAATAAGGGGCAGTTTTTCAAATCCTGCTGACATAAAAGCGCATCCAGGCCAGGTAAGCCAGGAAAATTCCCAGAAAAATTAAATTACTGGTTAATTTGCCCCAGCCTGAAACCAGCCAGTAAAATTTTTTATAAAAAAAGTTTAAGGCCAAGGATAATACAATACCTGCCGCAAAAACAACCAGGAAGGCTTTAGCATATACTCTGAACTTATTCTTAAACAGCTTTAATGAATGGCTGATTGATTCCCCGATTCGGTAAGTGCTGGCAAAGGTAGGGTATACGATAAACAAGAAAAACAAAAACAGAATCAGGAAAAAGCCGTTAACTGCTGCCCTGATCAAAGCTGATGCTGCGGCCAAGTTGACCATGAAATTAGCCGCCAGGTTAAGCAACAGATAAGGGACAAGAAGCAGTAAGAGGATCAAATTTAAGCTATTCCATTTCCAATATCTTTTTTTATTAAATTTTGCCGGCCAAATTAAAGCTTGGGAGAGGGAAAACAATAGCAAAGTCAGGATGATGGCGGCCAGAGTTCCGCCAATCAAGATAACCAGAAACCATTTTAAGTTGGCAACGAACGCTTGCGCTGATTCTGGATTGGTGATTAAAACCCGTTTTAATTCCTCTAATCCCCTTCCTTGGCTTAGAACATAAGCTTTAGAATTAAGCCATCGGCCTAAGCCCAGCCACAGGTAAGCGATAAGCAGGATGGTAACTGAGTCCAGCAGGAACGGTTTCCATAGATCCTTGTGCCATCTGAACGAACGTAAAAAAGTTATCATAGCTTAAAGTTAACCTCCACCATTATGCAAAAAATTTCGCTGGGTGTAAAACCCCGCCCTTTAGGGCGAAATTTTTGCATGCTAAAAATGCGTAGTTGAGAAACCGCCTCTTTTGAAACCTCGTCATTTATGGCAAGGTGAGGCGGTTTCACGCATTTTTATCATATACTAAAAATGCTAAATAATCGAACTTTTTTAGCCATTTTTAGATATAGCTAGCAGCTATTGTTAGTTCGATAATTTATCACACTAGCTATATATCATTATTGGTGGTTACCTCCGCGGTTTTGGTGGTTACGGAAGGCTCCTGCCGTTTAGAATCCAGAAATTCTACTGGGCCGGTTTTATCGTAGGCTTTTTGTACAATTTCCGCGCAAAGGTCGTCAACCAATTCCTCGCCGCCAAAATTGGTAAACGTTTTCATGCGGTGATTCTCATTAAAATCGATGCAAGCTTCAGTGTAGGCATGCTGTGAATAAAAAGCTATCGTAGCACCATCAGTAGCGCCATTTTCCAGCGATAAAACCGAGGTTGCCTGCTCAGTGCCTCTGGTGTATAAGTACCGGTTAATGCCGCTGCCTTTAAACATAATATTAAACTTAACCGCTTTCCCAGCTTCATCAACATAAGGAGTAAACGAGCTGTCTGCTGGAACGCCCACGCCCCAGGTTATTTTATAGAACCTGGCTTTAATTGGCTCAACCGCATCGCGGGAAGAGTAGCAGAACTTGTCAGCTTTGCAGACTTGATTGCTGCCATCAGAATTTTGTTTGCAGCCTAACTTTCCTTCTGCATCGGCCGTGCAAGCCGAATATACTTCACCATCAGACATTTCAGCGGATATTTGCGCTACCGGCTGCCTGATTCCGGAGACAGTTTCCGCGAAAACATAATTTTGCCCCGGCTGACCAGATTTTTTAGCGTCATCAATACTGCAATAATCAAACCCAAAAACTGCGCCGGTTGTAGCGATAAAGGAAGGCAGGTTAGCGAAGGTTCTAAATACTTCATTATTGGCTACAATTAAGTAGCCTTCCATGAATTTATCTGGAATCAGCAGGTTGGATAAGGC
>Ga0209541_10009892_pt1 | contig 15330 bp, 11 predicted proteins | sample RifCSPlowO2_01_FD_184027 | JGI IMG/M metagenome (GOLD analysis project Ga0209541, IMG submission 184027) | Groundwater microbial communities from Rifle, Colorado - Rifle CSP2_plank lowO2_0.1 (SPAdes) (version 2) | ecosystem: Environmental > Aquatic > Deep subsurface > Groundwater | place...
GAGACCATTTCATCGCAGGCTTCCGGTCTGGGGGAGACGACCCAGTCCTTGATGGTGCTGGTCATGCCCGCCGCACCACGCAAGTGCTTGATGCTGTACCAGAAGCCGGGCACAGCGTTCCATGCATCCTCGAAGAGGAGGAGGGCGTCGCGCTGCCGAGCGATCCGGCAGATCTCGCCGAAGTCCATCCCCTTCATTGGCAGAATCTGAGTGCCGTCGATACCGAGATCGAGCATTTCGGCGAAGAGGCGCTGAGGTGAGACGAACATGCTGGCCACGCCAGGCGTCGTCCTGAGGTTGACCCCGAGCCGCATTGCGGACACGAGGTTTACGAGTAGCTTGAACTTCACGTCCCGTCTCCTTGTCTCGTAGCCGAGTTTTTGATATCCTTGGTGTATTGCTTCTTCCTGTTTAGGGAAGACACTCAATTGATACCATAAAATTATTTATTTGTCAATATAAGTAAGTAACTGCTCACCCGTTCTGTCATTTCGACCCCGTGAGCTCTGTCGAACGGTTGGAGAAATCTTTAATTAGACAAAAAACAAGATCTCTCCGCCCTCGAAGAACCGAGGAGTCGAGATGACAATACAAAGTGAGTGAGAAGTTATATTTAAAAGGAGCTTAATGCCTGAACTCAAACATATCGCCAAGCCAACGGCGGAGCAGAAGAAAAAAAATTCAAATTATAAGATTGCCATTTCATATCCGCCGATGCCGTCGGAAAAGGGCGTACCATTGTTAACGCAAAACCGCCAATTTCAGTGGTTCAACAATCCGACCTACATCTATCCGATGGTTCCGGCCTATGCCGCGTCATTATTGAAAGAACATGGCTACGAGGTGATGTGGGACGATGCCATTGCCGAAGAATTAACGCAGGAGGCTTGGCTTCTTCGGATCAAGGATTTTGATCCGGATATGATTGTTTTCGAATCAAAGACACCGGTAATCAAGCGCCACTGGAAATTGATTGATGTCATCAAAGAAGAATTACCCGAAGCAACTGTTGTTTTAATTGGTGACCATGTCACAGCCATGCCGGAGGAGTCAATGAAAAACTCTGAGGTTGATTATATTCTAACTGGCGGCGATTATGATTTTCTCGAACTAAATGTTGCTAATCATCTCAATCACGGCGAGAAATTAGAAGCGGGGATCTGGTATAGGGAAAGTGGCAAGTACCGAGGAACAAGTACCGAGGGGCAAGCCAGATCACTCGGAACTCGGAACTCGGAACTCGGAACTGTTAAATCCACCGGCCATTTCGAACTCTGCCACGACCTTGACGACCTGCCAGTAATTGACCGCGATCTGACCAAATGGCAGCTCTATGCTTACAAAAATGGCAATTATAAAGCGACGCCCGGCACATATACTTATGCGGCGCGGGATTGCTGGTGGGGCAAATGCACCTTCTGCTCGTGGACGACGATTTATCCGGGCAAGGATTACCGCAAGCACTCAGCCAAGCGGATGCTTGACGAAGTCGGGATGTTGATCGAGAAATATCATGTCAAAGAAATTATGGACGACTCCGGCACTTTCCCGATCGGGCCGTGGCTAAAGGAATTTTGCGACGGCATGATTGAGCGCGGTTATAACAAAAAAGTCATCATTGACTGCAATATGCGTTTGAAAGCCCTCAACCAAGATGAATACAAACTAATGGGCAAAGCCGGTTTCCGCTTTATTCTCTACGGTCTTGAGTCAGCAAATCAAAAAACACTTGACCGGATCAATAAAAATCTCAAAGTCGAGGAGATTGAAGAAGGTGCCAAGATGGCCAAGGCTGGCGGACTCGAACCGCACATCACGACGATGATGGGCTATCCGTGGGAAACAAAAGAAGATGCCAAGCGGACAGTCGCGCTCGCCAAGAGACTATTTGACAAAGGCTATGTTGACACGCTCCAGGCCACAATTGTCATTCCATATCCCGGCACGCCATTATTTAGAGAATGCAAGGAAAACGGTTGGCTCTTGACCGAGGATTGGGATAACTACGACCAGCGGATGGCGATCATGAAGTCGCCTTTAACCGAAGCAGATATCAAAGAATTGACTCAAGATCTTTACAAATCATTTGTCACGCCAAAATTTATTTTTCGCAAAATCGTTAGTGTTCGAAATTGGACCGATGTTAAGTTCCTTTTCCGGGCCGGCGGTAAGGTTCTCGGCCATCTAACGGATTTCTCATCTAAGAAGAAGATAGAGCCAGTTGAAAAAACCGAACACGGTTGCGACCAATGTTAGCCCATTATCTGGTATTTTTTTTAATTTAGGGAAAAACGAAATGAAAAAAACAGCACTTGTCACCGGTATCCTTGGTCAAGATGGGCCTTATTTGGCACACCTGTTGCTGGGAAAAGGATACAAGGTTTACGGCTTAATTCGCCGGTATTCCAAACCAAATTTTGAAAATACCGATTATCTGGGAGTGACAGGTAAAATTGATTTTGTTTCTGGAGACATGAACGATGAGGCCTCCCTGCTTAATTTAGTTAAAGTAATAGAGCCAGACGAAGTTTATAACTTGGCGGCTCAGTCGTTCGTCGGAGCGTCATGGGATCTGGCAAAATTTACAACCGAAGTCAATTCGCTCGGTGTGTTGTATCTTCTAAATGCGATCAAATATTTTTCGCCGATGGCTAAATTTTATCAAGCTTCAACTAGCGAAATGTTTGGAAACAGCCAGATTGATGGTTGGCAGACTGAAAAGACGCCGTTTCAGCCGAGGAGCCCTTATGCCATCTCCAAACTCTACAGCTATTGGCTGACGATCAATTATCGCGAGAGTTATGGCATGTTTTGCGCCAACGGAATTTTATTTAATCACGAATCGCCACTCCGGGGTATCGAGTTTGTAACGAGAAAAATATCCGACGGCGTGGCTAGAATTAAACTCGGTTTGGCAGAAGAAATCAGGCTGGGAAATATCGAGAGCAAGCGAGATTGGGGTTTTGCCGGCGATTTTGTTGAGGCAATGTGGTTGATGTTGCAACAAAAAGAAGCGGATGATTACCTGATTTCAACCGGGGTGACCCACTCCATCAAAGAATTTTTAGAATTAGCATTTGATCATGTTGGAATTAAAAATTGGAAAAAATATATTGTCATCGACCCGGCCTTCAAACGGCCAGCCGAATTGTTTTCTCTCCATGGTCAGTCAGATAAAACGAGAAAAAAACTTGGCTGGAAACCAAAAGTTGGTTTTGAAAAACTGGTAAAAATGATGGTTGATGCAGATATCAAGCGGCTCGAAGACAGTGCACATGACTAAAACAAAGACTTTAGGATCCAAAATGACCGAGCCATTGGTTTCGTTGGTTATTACAACCAAAAATGAAGAGAACAATATTGAGCCGATAATGGAGTCGATTCAAGCTCAGAGATATAAGACGATCGAGACTATTTTAGTTGACAACAATTCCTCCGATAAAACCAAGGAACTGGCGCGGCAATATACCGATCAAGTTTTTAATAAAGGGCCCGAACGTTCGGCCCAGCGCAATTTTGGTATGATTGAGAAAGCCAAAGGTAAGTATGTTATGTTTATTGATTGTGATATGATTCTGTCGCCGTATTTAATAGAGCATTGTGTTGCTCTGATCGAAAAAGGTGATTATATTGCTCTGCACATTCCCGAGATAGTGTTGGGTCGAAACTTCTGGAGTAAAGTCCGGCGATTCGAACGGAGTTTTTATAACGGCACAGTTATCGATGGAGCCAGATTTTTCCGGAAAGATAAATTTGTCGAAGTTGGTGGCTTTGACGAGACAATGAGCGGACCGGAGGACTGGGACATCGACAAGAAAATTAAGAAGATTGGTAAAATTGGGTTATTAAATTCAATTGAAAAAAATGATAACCCGCTTCTCGGCAAGGCAGGTTGGTCACTAAAAAATTTTATTCTTAATCGAGGCGTCAATCCGGATCAATATGGCAGTGTCGTCTATCACAACGAATCAGAATTCAACTTGAAAAAATACCTGAGCAAGAAGGGTTATTATGCTACCAGCTTTGACGGTTACATCAAAAAATGGGGCAAGGATGATCCGGACATCAAAAAACAACTTGGCTTAAAGTATAGATATTTCGGCGTTTTTGTCGAAAATGGCAAATGGCTCAAATTGATTATGCATCCGTTTTCCGCTCTTGGAATGGGCTATCTAAGGGTAATGGTTGGAGTTAAATTTATATTAAGAAAGAATTAAATAGAAGCACTAGTAAAATAAATATTTAGAAGATTGATAATTATGGATATAGAAAATTATTCCAAGGTTGCGCCTCAATTTTACAACACTTCAATTTCTGCGTTATTGGAAAAATATTTGAAAAAAAGCAGTTTCGAGACATTTCTTGATTGTGGTTGTGGTGATGGAAGCCTACTCTGGGCCCTAAATAAAGGGGAATATTTCAAAAACAGAAAGGTTTTCGCGATTGATTTGTCTAAAAAACGCATCTCCCTCGTCAAAAAAATCAATCCTGAAATTATCGCTTCTGTCGATAATGCCGAAACTATTAAAACTATTGCAAGTGGAGTGATTGATTTCTTTGTTTCTACACAAGTGATAGAGCATGTCGATGATGTAAAAATGGTTTCGGCCATAAGTCGGGTTACACATCAAGGCAGTATCATTTACATTTCGACAGTATTCAAACGATGGTACGGATGGTATTTTTACCGATATCGTGGAAAGTGGGTTTTGGATCCGACTCACTTAAGGGAATATACAGAGGATGATCAGTTGTTGAGCAAATTTAGTAGTCAAGAATTCCAATTGCTGGAAAATAAAAAGACTCTGCAGTGGTTTCCGATTATCGATTTTTTTATCAAAAGAAGCAAGAATAAAAATCGCAAATTGTTTGAGAATAAACTCTTAAAAGCAATCAGGAAGATCAAGATTCCTATTTTAGGTTACTATAATTTCGAGTTAGTTTTTAAAAAAATTAAATAGAAGATAATTATTGGGGCTCTGATGGAAGATCCAAACAAGGAAAAAAAAATAGCACTTCTAGTAAATTCTTTTTGGGGGAGCCGTGTGGGTATTAGTGGCGGGGAGCAAAGAGTTGGTCAAATCTTCCAAAGAATCAATTTTAATTACAAAATTGATATTTATACTAACTTTGAAGGAATGAAAGCGATTGAAAAAAAATTCAAAAATGCATCTTTTTTTCTATCCCCCAGTTACTATGATAAATTCGGACTTTTCGTTAGTTATTTGATGAGATCAGTCTGGGCAAAAGCCTGTCTTACAAAAAGAGAAGGATATGACGTAATTTATACCAACTCTGATTTTTTTTCTGATATTTTGCCAGCCTTCGCATATAAACGTAAAAATCCAAAAGTTGGCTGGATTGCATGTGTGTTTCATATTTATCCTAGCTGGCTGAAACGGCCAGGAAACAAGATAACAAACCTAATCGGCTCATTAACCCAAAACTGGTCTTTGAAAAAAATTAAGTTGGCAGCTGATAAAATCATTAACATAAATTATCAAGTTCATGATGAACTTGTGAATAAATATAATTTTGACAAGGACAAGATTATAGTCAGTTCTTGTGGAATTGATCTTAAATATTTTAAAAATATCAAGACGTACAAGAAAGATTATCAGGCCTGTTTTATCGCTCGTCTTGTTCCGTCAAAGGGGATTTTTGACCTTGCTGAAATTTGGTCGGTGGTCGTGAAAAATATTCCAGAGGCAAAGTTAAAAATTATTGGTGGTGGTAACGATGATATCAAAACAAAACTAAAAGAGACATTTCAGGGAAAAAAAATTGAAACAAACGTTGAAATTCTTGGATTTTTACCCAATGACGAAGCTTACAAAATTTTGAAGGAATCAAATGTTTTTGTATTTCCCAGCCACGAAGAAGGTTTTGGCATTGTTATCGCAGAAGCTTTTGCCTGTGGAACTCCATGTGTGGCTTGGGATTTGCCGGTATATAACGAAATTTTTCCAGATGTTCTATTAACAGCACGAGAAGGAGACATAAAAGATTTTGCCAGCAAAGTAGTTGATGTGATGAAAAATCAGAAATTTGCACAATCGTTGTCTGTTTCTGGTTGTAAATATATTAAAAAATATGGCTGGGAAAAAATTGCTGAATTGGAACAGAAAATAATTTCTAGTCTTATCAAGGAGAAAAATGACTAAACCTGTTTTCAGCCTCTTAATTCCGGCCTATAACTCGGAAAAAATAATTGGCGAGACAATCCAAAGTATCCTTGATCAAACAATTGATGATTTCGAACTAATAATCGTGGATGATGCGTCGAAAGACAACACTTTGAGCGTGATTAAAAAATTTAAAGATAAAAGAATTCATTATTTTAAGAATAAAAAAAATCTTGGTTACTCCAGAAATCTCGAATGTTGCCGGCAAAAGGCCGTCGGAAAATATATTTATTTGATGGGCAATGATGATATTTTGTCCAAATATGCGCTTGAAAAAACACTTGATGCCTTCAAAATGGACAAAGATGTCGGTGTTGTTACTAGACCGTACTACTGGTTCGAAAATAATGATATTAACTCTGCTGTGCGCGCTGTTCGACCGCTGGATCAAAAATCCGATCGTCTTATTTCGTCTTCGGACGGTAAGGACGTTTTTGAAAAAATAATCGAATCAGTCGGACAACTATCCGGGTTGGCTTATAAGCGCGAATGGATGGATTTACCGATTCACCCTGATATTTTCCCGGCACATATCTATCCATTTATGTCGATATTCAAAAAGCATAAGGCGGTATATCTCAAAGATTACATTTTGGCAGTTAGGATACTCTCATCTCAAACTCGTTCTCTTTCATCAATCTATAATTTATCGCCGACTTTTACTTGGGTCAGAATGTTTAAAATAGTTTTTTCCGGCAAGAGATATGAAAATCAGCGAGAATGCGGTATTGAATATATATCGAGAAATTATGAAGGCTTAGTTCAAATTAGAAATTATGCGCGGTACAATATCTTTTTAAAAGAAATCTGGTTGCTGATAAAATACCGCCCCAAAAACTTGCTAGCCCCAAAATTCTGGTTCTTTGTTGTCGGTTTAGCCATTATGCCACGATTTATTCTAATTCCAATGGTAGACTGGTACAAAAATAAACATAATTCAAAAAAATTAACAGATATTAATCTTTGCAAATCAAAATGAAAAAAATCATTTTCAAACTGTACCACCACCCGATTGTTAGTTTTCTTTTTCCGACCGTCGTTTTTTGTCTAAAAAAAGAATTGGCTGATTGTGAAACAGTCTTAGATTTAGGTTGCGGTCCGTCTTCGCCGATTCAGTATTGCAAGAACATCAAATACAGTGTTGGCGTAGAGCTTTTTGATAAGTATCTAGAAGAAACAAAAAAGAAAAAAATTCACAACAAATATATCAAGAAAAATATTCTTGATCTTGATTTTGCGGAGAATTCTTTTGATGCGGTAGTTTTAATTGAAGTGCTCGAACATCTAACACCAGAAGTCGGAAAAAAGATTATAAAAAGCGCTAGCAAATGGGCAAAGAAAAAAGTTATCATTACTTCTCCAAATGGTTTTGTTGAACAAAAAGCCGTTGATAATAATCCATGGCAGAAACATCTTTCCGGTTGGGATTACCAGAAGATGCGGTCAATGGGTTTTAAATGCCATGGTCTGGCCGGCCTGAAGTTTTTGCGCCAAGAGGTTGAAAACGAGACCATGGGTGATGATCTAACATCGTCAATTCGTCTCAAACCTCGTTTGTTTTGGTTTTTCATTGCTTCGCTTTCTCAAGCAATGGTTTACCTATTTCCAAAACTGGCTTTTGAGCTTTTTAGCGTCGCAAATGTTGAAAAGTAAAATGAGTCTCTTGGGAAGTGGAGATTGATATTAGAATCGAGGTTAGAAATCTTAAATAACTTGTTAAAAAAATATCGCTGGTTGTTTTTGATTTATCTTTGTATCTTTGCCGTTGTTTTCGGCAAGATATTTTTTATGAAGAGCTCGATCTCCGGTGGCGATTGGGGCTTCCCTGACAACGGAAGTCAAATGAAGGTTTTTTTCGATTCTCTTTTGCACTCTTGGACTCGGCTAGGAAATATTTTTGGCGCCCGTCAATTAGGATCTTCGCTAATTATTTTTATTGCGCCACTGTTATTGTTGTCGAAGATCGGAATTGGTGTGTCGTCAATCATGAAACTATTTCTAGTGCTGATTTTTGCGTTGGCCGGTTCTAACCTTAATCTTTTCATCCGCTATATTGGAGTAAAACCGTTCCCAGCATTTATCGGTGGCTTAATTTTTACTTTCACGCCGGTCTTTTTTAATTATTCACTCATGGGTTGGCTCTATGTACTGCTATCTTTAGCGCTGATGCCACTATTTGCATATTTGTTTTTAAGGTCGGTCGACGATAAAAACTTTATTTTTTTAATTTTCGCCTCTATTGTCTTTACTATTGCAGGACTTCAGTCTCAAACATTAGTCTTCTATCCAATTATAATGGCTGTATTTTGTCTCAGATATCTGTCTGACAAAAGAGAACTTTTACTCAGTATCAGGAATTCTTTTTTGATTTTATTGTTATTTGTTTTGTTAAATGCCTTTTGGCTTTTACCCTTGTTGTTGTTTCCTGATGTAGGTGTCACAGGTAATGGTTTGGTCAATAGCACAATTAGTGTCGGAACATCTGACCAGTTGTCGCTATTAAATGTGATTAGGGGATGGGGAAGTCTTTTTAATAATCAATTTGAATACAGTTATCCAAAATTTTTATTGCCTTTTAGTTTTACTCTGACTGTTTTGGCTATAATTTCCCTTATCTTCACCAAATCTCGGAGAAAAGATGTTGTCCCAATGATAATATTATTTACTATCTCTTGTATATTTTTCTTTATTGACAGAGACATTCTTTTAAAGATACCATTCTCTAATGTTGTGCGTGATGTTGCCCGCTTTAGTACTTTATCCACTTTTTCTTTGGTGGTTCTTGCGACTATTGCGCTGGACATAATCTTTTCAATAAAATCGAGGTTGCAAAATTTATTAATTACGACTGTGATAATCTTTTTACTACTTGGCGCATGCCCGTTTTATTCAGGATCTTTGTTTGAGGGTAGAGTGCACGATCGGGATTTTCGTTTAAGGACTCGGCAGTGGCCAGCAGAATATCAAGAACTTAACAATAAATTTCAAAAAGAAGACAAGAGTAAAAAAGCGATTTTTTTTCCAATCGGAGGATTAGTTTCAATTTCAGAAGATAAAAGTTTCTCTGGAATGTTTCAAGAAACGCCGGATGTTTATGCTTGTTTTGCACCGGTTTTTGGCACGGTTTTTTTCTCTGACCGCAAACAAGTTGACTCCGAAATGGTGGGGAAAATCAACCAAGATGTTCAAGACCAAGATGCCGATGGATTAATTAAATTATCTTCATCTATTAGCTTAAATTTTATTGTCTTCCGTAGAGATTTAGATATATTTGACTGGAGTGATGCTGAGAAGAATAAATTTGAGCAAAAACTTCGGGCCGAGGTCGCCAAAGGAAATGCGGAGATTTACTATGACAAGGGACCAGTTTTAGCTCTGTCGTTAAAGTCAGCAGATCCTTTGGTCTCTGTCACCGGTCAAAATCCCCCGAGTATAATTTATAAAGAAATTAATCCAGCTGAATATGAAATCTCAGTCCAAAATGTAAATGGCGATTTTAAACTTGACTTCAATGAAAACTTTAATTCTTATTGGAAATTGGTCGATAAGGACGGATTTTTTACTAGTGTTATTTCTTCAGATGAATCACACTCCGTTCGTAACGGCTATGCCAATGAATATAATATTAGTGTTCCTGATCTTCGGACAAGCCAAGTCCTTGTCACAGATAAAGCCGGAAATCAGAGCGCAAAGTTTTACGTGTTGTTCTGGCCGGAGCGCTGGGTTCCACTGGCTAAATTTATATCGTGCGTCACCTTGCTTTTTGTTATCTTCTTAGCTTTTTTTCGAAAAAAGCTACTGGTTAGAAATGAGAGTTGAGTGTACTATTTTTAGTTTTACTCTTTCATTTTTAACACCTCAGTGATAATATATTCTTTGGAAAGAGGATCTTTTTACTTTTTTCTGTAATGATTATGGGTACAATTTCTAAAATCAAGTCAATATTATCCAATAAATATTTATTACTAATTTCTTCACAATTAGTAATAGTTTATTCTGCTCTCGTTAATCGTTTACCACTTGGATATGTAGTGTCAGGTGGAGACACCTCTCAAATCATTAATTGGCCCAAGATGGTCCATGATGCAAGTTACCTTTGGTCAAATTCTTCGAGCGAGGGTTATTTTGTCAGTAATTATGCCTATAATCTTTATGATTCTGTAATTTATTTTCTGAGATCACTCTTTGGAATTTCTTTGGAAAACCAAGCGATACTTTTTATTTTCATTTTTTTGACTGTTTCCTTTTGGTCGTTTTATCTTGTCTTTAAGTTTTTTGATCTATCTGAATCAAAAATCTCCGAGCCGGCAAAAATTTTATTTTCTTTGGCTTATGCTTTTAATATTTACACTTTGCATTACTTTACTGGTATTTGGGGTTATGGTCCGCAATTTTTGTTTCTTTACACTCTAATTCCCATAATTTTTGCCTTGACCTACCGCTATTTTTCTGACTTAAACCGCAAGAGCGCTTTACATCTACTGCCCATTTTAGGCATAGTATTCTTTTTTAGTAACATTTCAAATGGCAATCTATCGTTCTTTATTGCAAACAACATTCTTCTGTTTGTCTTGATTGTTCTGATTTATCTGTATGGTCGCGACAGAATCTCACTCAAAAAGTATTTAAAATATGCCTTGGTTTACTTTGGTTTATTCTTTGTCTCTGTCAGCTGGTCGGTCATCCCGCAGATACAGGAAATGCTCAGAGTCTCAAGTACTTTTGCGACGGGGTCAGCCCTATTTGATTTAAGGGCATGGATCCTTTGGCAGGCGGCTAATATACCGACAGTATTTTTTTTTGGTGATCTGACAGTTGCTGGTACTAATATTAGATTCCTGACTTTTTTAGCCGGAGCAATATCGTTTTGTCTAATGCTGGTTCTTAGTATTCAGCAAAAATTTTTCAAACAGGAAAAGATTTTTTTGTTGATTCTCTTAGTTTGCATTTTTCTTTTGAATAAAGGTAAAGGCATATTTAGTGAGGATATGATCTGGGTGATATTCAAAAATCCAGTTCTTGGGTCTCTAAGAAGTTATGACAAAGCGGCGATTTTCATGCCTTTTCTCGTTTTGATCTCGATCGCGTTTGTCTTTCCAAGGCAGATAAAAATTATTAAATACTCCATTGTTTCAGCACTTTTTGTATCTTTACTATCAGCCTACCCCTTTTTAAGAGGAAATATCCAGACAGTCTATTCTGTTGCTCATCATAAGAATCAAAATTATCTTTCAACAGCAAATAGCTCTCTGGTTAAGATTCCAAATGAGTACAAAGATACCGCTAATCGTTTGAATCAGCAGAAGTTGCTCGACCGCATTGTGAGCGGTCCTTACAATGTTATTAATTCCGTTGGCTGGGTAAATTTTCCAAAGTGGAAACTGATTGGGGTTGATCCGACGGTTCAGTTATTTGACAAGCCTGTATCACAAATGAATCAGTACGCTTTTTTTGATAGCTGGAATTATGGCAAACTTTGGAACCGTCAAAGCACAGCTGAATCTGAGTGGTTTTTGCCGTTTCTCGGCTTGATAAACGGTCGCTATTTTATTTATCACTCTGATGTCGACCCGAAATTTATTGAGCAAACCTCCGACAAGATTAAAAACTATGTGGAGAAAGGATTTATTTCAGAGGTTGAAAAAAATGATTATTTTACTCTCTATAAATTAGCGGACCAGTTTTATTTGCCACATCTGTACACCCCAACAGAGACTCAAGTTATTGATCTTTCAGTGCCAGATCTACCTGAAGTAATTAATAAAGAAATGTTGGACAATCGTCAGGCGTTATATTTTACTAAGGGTAGAACTTTGAACAATCTTCTAGCAGACATGCCAAGTAAAGTTGGATCGCCTCCGACAATTGAATATCGAAAAATAAGTCCGACAAAATATAGGGCACTAGTTCACCAGTCCAAAGATAATTTCCCTTTCATCTTTTCCGAAACTTATAGCGATTCATGGAAGATTTACCCAATGAATAGTACAAAAGCGACTGGAAAAGCTTCAACTGATAATTACCAACAATTTGCTGGAAATGCAGATGATCAAGCGACAAAAGAAGAGCTAAACAGTTTTATTAATAATGGACTTGTCAGCGATATCGGTCAAAATCGCAGTTTTACAGCCTTCGTCTCGAAAGATTTTAAAGGTACCATTCAAAACGATAATTTAGCGCAAGGTTCGATATTCGAAACCTGGTTCAAAAAACCATTGTCAAGCGAATATCAACATACTCCAGTTAACGGCTATGCCAACAGTTGGCTGATCAGCCCAGAAAAATTCTGCGAGGAAAATAGTTGTATCAAGAACGCGGACGGTAGCTGGGATTTTGAATTTGTAATTGAGTTTTGGCCACAGAGACTTTACTACATATTTGGTTTTGTGATGTTCTTTTCTGTGGCTACCTGTGTAATATTTGTGATTAAAAATATATTTACAAAGAAACGATGATAAAAGCTCAAAAGATAATTACCGATTTCTTTATCAAAAACTGGAGATACATAGTTGTAATTCTGCTGTTATGTTTTGCTTTTTTTAACATGCAGAATCCTAATCCGAATCAGATTGCTGATATAATTACACCGTACGCAGATCAGATTTTGAATCTTCAAAATGACAGCTATATAATTGCCAGTGATCAGGAGTATGTTTCGACCAAAACTGTTTTTAATTCAAATACCGGAGATTATTACCGCTTGTTTTTTCAAATAAAAGCGACAAATAATACAACAATAGGACCAAAGACTAACAAATCAAAAGTCAGTGTAATTCTTGCCAAAGATGACGGAAACAGGCAGGTGCTTTCAGACGTTTCCGTTGATCAGGACGGAAAAATTGTGACAAAAGAGATGGTTTTCAAAACCAACGACCGGTTTTCATATCTAATATTTCAGAGAAGTGATCCCAATTATGATCCGGAGATTGAGATTGACAGGATTTATCTATCTCGGCTTGCTTGTCAAAACGATCAATGTTTGTCAGCGCTTGATCAGACTATTCTCGGCAACTCTAGCGGCATCGAAATTGCTCCCGAAATGACCTCCCATAATGACAATTTGTATAAATTTGGTAATAGAAAAGCTGATTTTGGTCAGATTTTTCTTGCCGAAAATGATAATCTAAGTGCGGTTAATCTAGCGCTAGACACAGTTGGTGATGGCGGTTTGGGCGATTACCAAGTAACAGTTAAAAAAGCTAGGCGCGATGGCAGTTCTTTTATTGTTGATCCGGTAGTTTTAGCAAGTTTTAGATTCAAGCCCAGTGCCATGGTAAAATATTCCTCGGATAAGAATATTTATCATTTTCCATTAGCGCTCGACACGGCAAAAGGGGGTTATTATTTTCTAGCAATAAACAACTTTCAAGCCCAATCAAACCACTTCAACTCAATCAGAGTCTTAGGATCTAGCGATACCACGAGTTATTTAGCCGGTGGTGCATATCTTTCTGGATCCACAAGAGATTACGGCGATTTATTCTTGAGGGTAGAGTCATCGCAGGTTGTTGTTCATGACGGCGTTAATATTCCATTTAATGCAATTATCGAAGATATTGGACAGGGAACAAAACAATACCGTTACAAATTTAATCGCTCTAGTGGAGACTATCTTGATATTTTTGATAAAAGTTTTGCTACTACTCAATCGCCTTATCTAGATAGTGCTATTGGCGGTGTTTTAGCCTTAGTGAGTGACCGTAGAGTCTTTTCTTATAAGTTCGATACTCTCAAGCCATTCAAACAAATTGAATTTAAATATAAACAAATCGGCGCTGATTTTGTCAACACACTCGGATACTATTCATTGGACAATCAGAATTGGCAGAAGGTGCAATCCCTTGATCCGGCCAATGGTGGTGATTGGTTTGGCCAATCAGTTAGTGGTGATGGCAAATCAAAAACTTTGTATTTAAAATTCACTTACGACGAAGGAGATCTTAGCAAAAAAAACAAAATATTTGGAATTAGTAGTCTTGAAATAATAGGAATCATGGAAAGAAATGAGAAATACAAAAAAACAACTTGAATATATTCGAAATTTTCTTTCTGAAAAACATATAAATGGCGTCAGCGTTTTTATGTTTGTAGCGGTTTGCCTTGGTCTATATTTAAACTGGCATCCGATACAGATTGTAATTTTTCTGCTAATAATTTGGATGATTTTGATGAGTCCAAGCGGCTGGCAGATGGCCAGATGGTCGTTGATTTTTTTTGTTCTGATGGCCTTCTCAATCTTAATAGATAACAGCAGTCTTGTTGAACAATTTTCAGTCGGAATGATGATCTTTTTGTTTTTTTCAGTTATAAAAATATCAGTTGAGAAAGAATGAATTTTGGAAAATCAAGAGTAATTTTATTTATTCAAAAATACTGGCCAGTGTTGGTTTGTTTTTTGTTTTCAATAGTATTTTTACTACCGGTTTTTTTGCAAAAAGAAATTCTCTTCAAATATGACTGGAGCTGGCCGGTTTTTGATTTGAAACAGTTTTGGGTTGGGTTGACCGACACCAGCATACAGGGAATATTTTCAGCGGTGTCGAAAACTGGGCCGGCCATTTTTGGCTTGTTTGGGCTGATTCATTTCCCGCCGGAGGTGTTTTTCAAATTATTTATTTTCACGGTTCATTTCTGTGCTAGCTATGGCTTTTATAAACTGATCAAGCCCTGGGTCAAAAATGAAGCCGTGGCGGTAATTTCCGGTCTGGCTTATGCGTTCACACCATATATTTTTATCCGAACAATTGTCGGATTTACTTGGTCGATGGTGGCGTACGCAGTTTTGCCAATTTTTCTCTCAAAATATTGGCAAACAAAAAAGAGCGTTTTTGACCATTTACTTATTGGTTTTCTGCTGTCGCTTATATTCGGCCAGATTCAGGCCGGGATATTGATAGTTTTGGTTATGACAGTTCATTTAATTGTCATGACGAGCCACAAATCAATGGCCCCCACTTCGCCCCAACGGGGCTACGAGGGGCACGGTCGCAATGACAGTGGAGGGTTGTTAACCGCCATTAAAAATTATTTTTTAGCTTTTGTTTCCCTGTTAATTTTTGCGTTACCTTGGTTGATTGTGATGTTGGCCAAAAAACAAACGCTGACTACAGTTTCTGGCGGGGCTGTGACTACTTTAAATTTTATT
>Ga0209541_10009895_pt1 | contig 15329 bp, 13 predicted proteins | sample RifCSPlowO2_01_FD_184027 | JGI IMG/M metagenome (GOLD analysis project Ga0209541, IMG submission 184027) | Groundwater microbial communities from Rifle, Colorado - Rifle CSP2_plank lowO2_0.1 (SPAdes) (version 2) | ecosystem: Environmental > Aquatic > Deep subsurface > Groundwater | place...
TTATTGCTGATTCCTACTCTTCACGTGTTGACTATGGTACTCATAAGGGTTTTGAGAAACTAGTTACGTATGCTCGTAAAGTTTCAAAAAACTACACCAGAGATTGCTGGGCTTTGAAGTGTGATATTAGAAAGTTCTTTGATTCTATGGATCACCAAATTTTGCTTAAGATAATCAAAAGGAAAATCGAAGATGGAGATTTACTCTGGCTTCTTGAAGAAATCACCCAAAGCTTTAAGGAAGAAAAGGGTATACCAATTGGAAATCTCACAAGCCAACTCTTTGCCAATATTTACTTAAACAAATTCGACCAGTTTGTTAAACACACATTGAAAGTTAAATATTACGTGCGTTATGCAGATGATTTTATTCTTCTTAGTTCTAACCGAGAAGCGCTGGTTTCTTGCATAGCCAAACTGAAAGAATTTCTTGAAGGAGAGCTAGGCCTTAGTTTACATCCTAATAAAATTTCCTTGAGAAAACTTTCTTGGGGAATTGATTTTGTGGGCTATGTAGCTTTGCCTTATTACCAAGTTGTCAGAACTAAAACCAAAAAGAGGATTTTCAGGAAAATTCAAACTAAGATTGTAGACTATAAACTGGAGAAAATCAAAGAGGATTCTCTAAACCAATCAATCCAATCCTACTTTGGGGTTTTGAAGCACGCTGATACCTACAAACTGGGACAAGATTTAAAGAATAAGATAGCTTTGGAACTGCGAATAAATTATTAGTTCTCCGCGTCTTTATTCCGAGCATAAACGAGGATCAAGACGTAAAGCGGCTTATTTCTCGCCTCCGCTCGAAAATATGAGACATGTTTTCTCGCTTTGCTCGAAAATATGAGACATGTTTTCTCGCTTTGCTCGAAAATCAAATTTGGTTTTGGCTTACAAAGTAAGTGTAATTTTTCTACATGGAATTTTCTGAACTTGCTAATACTTATACAGACTTTATTTAGGAAAGTATTTTTGGTAATATAATTGCAAATGCAAACCACATTACCTATAACTGTTAAGATAATTTACGAAAAGGAAGCAACTGATGCTCCATATGTGGCCTATTCACCGGAATTAGATGTAGCATCGGCTGGTCAAACCGAAGCAGAAGCACGCAAAAACTTGAGAGAAGCGATCGACTTGGTGCAAAAAGAAGGTTAGTCATACCTACCTACAAACAAGTCCCAGTTTTTATTATCAAGAATAATATGTATGAAGGTAGTCGAAATGAGTCGCGAACGTTATTTTAAACTATTGGAAAAGGTAGGATAATGTTCTTAGTTTGGTGTTTAAATTGAGTATAATCGTAATATTACATATCGCACTGGTATCTCTCGCAAGATATACTTTTAGTTATTATATTAGTTATTATATATGAAATTCTCTGATTTTGCGGGATATTTTGAAAAATTGGAAGCCATTTCTAGTCGAATTGAGCTTACTAACATCTTGGCTGGTTTATTTAGAAACGTGTCGGCAGATGAAATTGATAAGGTGGCGTACTTGCTGCAGGGTCGAGTGGTTCCATTTTTCGAGCCAATCGAGATGGGGATGGCGGACCGTATGGTAGAACAAGCTATCGCTAGCGCTTACGGTGTTCCTAAAGATGAAGTGAGGAAACTGGCGGTAAAGACGGGAGATATGGGGCTGGTGGCTGAACGCCTAAGTTCGAATCTCAATCCGCCAGCCGGCGGACAAAGTTCAAAATTAAAAATTGGTGAAGTATATGACAGTTTGTATCGGATTGCGACAACGGGTGGGAAGGGAAGTGTTGAGAAGAAAATTTCGACACTGGCGGATCTTTTAAAAAATTTGGATCCGAAAAGTGCAAAACATCTGCTAAAAATCACCTTGGCGAAGTTAAGATTAGGCATTGGTGACCCAACTGTTTTGGACGCACTCTCCGTTGCAAAACTAGGCGATAAAAGCGCCAGGCTTAGCCTGGAAGAAGCTTACAACAAAACTAGTGATCTAGGGTTCGTTGCTAAAACTTTTTGGTCCGGAGGATTAAAAGCGGTGGAAAAAGTGGAGTTGCAGGTTGGTAAACCAGTGCGCCCCGCTTTGGCGGAGAGGCTGCCAAACGCGCAAGAGGTGATAAAAAGGGTTGGAACCGAATTTGCCGCCGAGCCAAAATATGATGGGTTTCGCTGTCAAATACATTTGGATAAGGCAAAAGAAGTGAGGATATTTTCCCGGAATCTAGAGGATTTTACCCACGCCTTTCCTGATTTGGTCGAAGCAGTTAAGAAAGAAGTAAAAGCAGAAAGTGCGATTTTTGAGGGAGAAGCGATTGCCTTCAACCCCATAACCGGAGAATATTATCCTTTTCAAGAAACCACTAAAAGACGCCGGAAATATGATATTGAAGAAGTTGCTAAAAAACTTCCTTTAAAACTTTTCGTCTTTGACCTTCTTTATTTAAACGGTAAAGATTTAACGGGAACCGCCTTTAAAGATAGACGTAACAAACTATTAACTATAATATCAAAAGATAACAAAATAGTCCGACTATCGGAAGAATACATTCTTCACAGCGAAAAAGATATTGAGGATAAGTTTTCCGAAGCAGTTACGAGCGGTTTGGAAGGCTTAATGATTAAAAAATTGGATTCTCCCTACAAAGCTGGAGCCCGCGGTTTTCACTGGATTAAATTTAAAAGGGCAGCCTCTGGTCAACTATCCGATACAATCGACTGTGTTTTACTTGGGATTTATACCGGGACTGGAAAAAGAACTGAATTTGGCGCTGGGGGGTTATTAGTTGGGGTTTATGATACAGAAAAAGATGAGTTTGTTACTGTTAGCCGGGTTGGTACTGGTTTGACTGATGAGGAGTGGCGAAAGGTTTATGGAATCTCTCAAAGGATCCAGGTAGATCACAAGCCAGCACGGGTTAATGCCCTCATCGAGCCTTCGTATTGGGTAGAACCCAAGGAAGTTTTGGAGATTCTTGCCGACGAGATTACTCGTAGTCCCGTCCACACTGCCGGAAAAATAGGCGATAATCCAGGTTACGCCCTTCGTTTTCCTCGTCTTATTTCCTTCCGTGGAACCGACAAAAGAGCTGAAGATGCAACTACAGTAAAAGAGCTTATTAGTATGTACAAACAGCAAAGAAAAATTAAATTATGAATCTCGTCACCTTTTTCGCAAAAGGTGACACCAAAGGCGCCGCTAGACTGCGCGCGCTACTCGGCGCAAGTCGCTCGTGTGAAATTACCAAACGCGCGTTACGCTTGAACGAGGTAATTTACACATATCGCTTTGTTGCGCCTCGTTTAACGCGTGCTCGTATAGCGGTTAATAGTTAATATTTGGTTGACAGGAATCTTTTAAAGGATTATTATCGGTTTGGAAAGGAGGTGAGAAAATGGCTAGTATTTGCCCGCGGTGCAACTTCGCCCACGACGGATTCTGCGAAGAAGCAGCGAGGAGAAGGCAGGAGTTTCAGCAAGAGATCGATCATCACAAGCTTCATTGTGATTGCACCGATCCTGCTGGTCATGTAATGACCCAGCGCCGAGAACGACAGCGTAGAAACCCTAAAGACACCATCGTCGGCGCTCGGGCGTAAAACCGAAAGAAATCTTGCAGATCTAAACAGAAGCAGGCATACTTTTCTTTAATCCACCCAGCCGGTTTTTCCTTCAGAAACCGGCTTTCTTTTTGTGATAAAATTTTAGAGTGAAAAAAATTGATTATTATAAAGAATCTTTGAAACTCCACCGCCGGCTCAGAGGTAAAATTGAAATTAAGGCTAAAATTAAAATCCGCAGCAAAACCGATTTATCGCTTGCTTATACTCCAGGCGTCGCTGCCGCGAGTAAAGAAATTTCCTTAGAGAAAGAAAAGGTTTTTGAATACACAAATCGAGGAAACACGGTTGCTGTTGTTAGTGATGGAACGGCAGTTTTAGGTTTGGGGGATATTGGCCCGGAGGCAGCTTTGCCGGTTATGGAGGGTAAGTGCCTTCTTTTTAAGGAGTTTGCGAATATTGACGCTTTTCCAATTGTTTTGGATACAAAAGACCCGGAAAAAATAATTCAAACTGTTACTCATATCGCACCTTCTTTTGCTGGGATAAACCTTGAGGACATAAGTGCGCCAAGATGTTTTGATATTGAAGAAAAACTGCAAAATATTGGAATTCCCGTTTTCCATGATGATCAACACGGTACCGCGATAGTAGTTTTAGCCGCACTGATAAACGCTACAAAAGTCGTTGGTAAAAGTATTTTTTCTCTAAAAGTGGTAATCAGCGGTGCTGGCGCCGCTGGAAGCGCGATTGCTTATCTTCTTTCCTGTTTAGAGGCAGGCGGAAAGGTTTTACCCCCTTCTATTTGCACTGGCGTCAAAGAAATAATAATGGTGGATAGAGCCGGCACGATTTACGCAGGTAGGGAAAATCTCGAACCTCCTAAAAAGAAGTTAGCGGCTTTTACCAATAAAAATAAATTAAAGGGTGATTTAAGAGACGCTATTATCGGAGCGGATGTTTTTATCGGTGTTTCGAGTGGTAATTTGCTTGAACCGCAAATGATAAAAATGATGGCTGCTAGGCCAATTATTTTTGCCATGGCAAACCCGGTTCCAGAAATTATGCCCGAGACCGCTTTAAAAGCAGGTGCGAAAGTTGTCGCTACGGGAAGAAGCGATTTTCCAAATCAAGTAAATAACGTGTTAGCTTTTCCGGGCGTTTTCCGTGGGGCGCTAGATGCAAAAGTGACAAGAATAGATACAAATATGAAACTAGCGGCCGCCTACGCGCTTTCTGATTACGTTAAAAAACCTAACCCCAAAAATATTATTCCTAGTGCGTTAGATAAAAAAGTGGCGGCAGTTGTAGCGGAGGCTACCAAAAAAGCGTCTTTTTAGGTAAAATAGAGAAACGGAAAAAATGATGAAATTTGTAGCGGATTTACACTTACATTCTTCTTATTCAAGAGCCTGTTCTAAGGACTTAAATTTTCCAAATCTTTCTAAATGGGCAAAATATAAGGGAATCGATCTTCTTTCAACTACCGACTTTACTCATCCAAGCTGGTTTAAGGAAATAAAATCTAATTTAAAAGAGGAGGGAAACGGTTTATTTAGCTATGAAGAAACAAAATATATTTTAGGTACAGAAGTGGCGTGTATTTACAGTCAAGAAGGGAAACTGCACCGAATTCATATTCTTCTTTTCGTACCAAAATTAGAGGACGTCAGTAAAATAAACGAGAAACTGGCAAATTACGGTACGCTTCCATCCGATGGTCGGCCAATGCTTGGGATCAGTGCCAAAAATTTAGCCTCAATTGTTTTAGAAATAAACAAAGAGGTAATTATAATTCCCGCCCATGTTTGGACACCGTGGTTTTCTCTTTACGGCAGTAATTCTGGGTTCGATTCATTAGAGGAGTGTTTCGGGGAGACCGCAAAATATATTTACGCAGTTGAAACGGGTTTATCTTCTGATCCAGCGATGAACTGGCGGATAGAAGATTTAGATAATAAGTCAATCGTGTCTTTTTCCGATGCCCACTCTCTACCGAAAATGGGTCGGGAAGCAACTGTTTTTGAAGCATCAGAAATAAGTTACGAGTCAATTTACAAAGCGATCGCGGGTCCTGCCGGGCTTCACCCCTCTCCGACGACCTCATCCTACCCGGGAAATACTCCGAAAATCGCTTTTACTATTGAATTCTTTCCCGAAGAGGGTAAGTACCATTTTAGCGGACACCGAAACTGTGGTATCAAGCAGTCAGACGAAGAAACTGCTAATAGTGGTATTATTTGCCCCTCTTGCAAGAAAAAATTGACATTGGGAGTAATGCACCGGGTTAATTCTCTTGCAAAAAGAACTATTAAGTACTTGCAGATCGAGATTGAAAGCTCTGGGTTTGTGAAAAGTAAATTATTGGTGAATCGCCCTCCGTTCGTAAATTTAGTACCGTTGCAAGAAATAATCGCGGAAAGCTTACACGTCTCGTCTCTTTCGGAAAAAGTAAGACAAGAGTATTTAAATTTGGTGAAGCATTTTGGAAGTGAGTTAAACGTCCTTTTAAAAGCAGAAATTAGCGAAATTGTTAAAGTTGCAGGAGTTGCGAATATTGCCCAAGGCGTCCAAAAAGTCAGAGAGCGTGATTTAGTAATTGAACCAGGATTTGACGGGGTTTATGGGGTCGTAAAAATTTGGCCGGGAGGTTTACAAAAACCTAAAATCGAAACCCAAGCCGACGGGCAGATCAGATTGTTTGATTAAGCATTTAAGAAGATGATTTTTAAGGACCGGCAAGAAGCTGGAAAACTTCTTGCCGAAAAGCTAAATAAATACGCTGGTAAGGACACGGTTATTTTAGCCGTACCTCGCGGTGGGGTGGTAGTTGCAGCTGAAGTTGCCAAGAGACTAAAAGTCCCCCTCGACCTAATTATTATTCGAAAACTCGGAGCTCCGGGAAATTCCGAGCTGGCGATTGGTGCTAATACCAGCGGGGGCAGTTTAGTTTTAGACAAGGAACTTATAAGTAAGTTAAAAATAAGCAGCGAATATATAAAAAACGAACACCAGAAACAGCTTTTAGAGGCCAAACGAAGGGAAAAAGTTTTCCGCTTTGGCCGAAAACCACTAAAAATCTTCGGAAAAACCATTATCTTAATAGATGACGGATTGGCAACTGGTTCGACGATTATGGCCGCAATAACCACTATCAAACAAAAATCTCCAAAGAAAATAATCTTAGCTGTTCCAGTAGCACCTCTCTCAACAGTGAAACGAATAGAACCAGAAGTTGATAGTTTGATAGTGTTAAATACGCCGGAGAACTTTTACGCAATTGGTCAGTTTTATTCCTACTTTCCTCAAGTGGCTGACGACGAGGTTATTGGGTTACTAAATGAACGAAAAAGTCCACTTAATAATTAAAGGTGATGTGCAGGGTGTTGGTTTTCGGTTTAGAGCAATTGAAATCGCCCGTGATTTAGGATTGACTGGTTGGGTGAAAAATAACCCGGATGATAGCGTAGAAATTGTTGCCGAGGGTGAAAAAGATGCCCTCCAAAACTTAATTACTTGGTCCAAAAAAGGGCCACCAGTGGCTAAGGTAAGTAATCTGCAAATAACCTGGCAAAAAGCAACTGGTGAGTTTGAAGCCTTTACCGTAAAATACTAAAATAAAACAGTGAGTGAAAAAACCGCTAGATTTGTTACTAAAATTACCAACCCCATCACCGCCGGGCTACTTTCCAGTTTTTTAATTATCCAAAAAACAAATTTGGGTTCCCAAAACAAAATTTTTTGGTTTCTTACTGTTTTGATTATCGGATTTTTACCATCCCTTTTATTTTTAGCTTGGCAAATAAAGAAAGGAAAAATTAATGATTGGTACTTAACAGCGCGTCATGATCGCTACAGTGTTTTACTTATTACTGCGTTCTCAAGCTTAACCGTGTTTTTATTAGCCTTGAATTTAGGGGTTGACAAGCTTCTTTTAAGCTTTATCGCTATTGGATTATTTACTAATGCCGCCCTTTTCTTAATAACTCTTTTTTGGAAAATTAGTGTCCACACTGCGGCGGCGGCGATATTAGCCTTAGTTTTGATTTTTATTTATTCTAGTTTTTTTGTATTGACCTTTTTCTTAGTATTTTTGATTGGTTGGGCAAGGGTGGCGCTGCGTAAACATACAGTTGCGCAGGCTATCGCTGGTGTGCTACTATCAACTTTTATTTTTATAGTGATCTTTAAGTTGTTCGGTTTTATTTAAAGTGCTATTGGTTAATTGTTACTATGTTAGTTACACCTCATGTTTTGTTTGGAGCAGCCATTGGTTCGAGCTTTGATAAAGTTTATTTAGTGGCCCCGCTTTCGGTCGCATCCCATTTTGTTCTTGATTCGATTCCCCATCTGCAGGGGTTTATTGAAGTGGAGGAACTTGAAAAAAAGGATCTTTTAATTGTTTTTGCCGATGTTTTAATAGCCTTGATTTTAGTAACATTGGTAAGTTTTGGTTCTCCTAAATGGGAGTTAATCGCTCTTGGCGCTTTTTGCGCTTGGGTGCCAGATATTCACCATATAATCCAGGTTTTGTTTGGTCCGGAAAAACTGCGCCGTTATACAAAAGCCCACAAGAAATTTCATTGGGATAAGCAAATGAAGCTACTGCCAGGAATCGCGACCCAGATTCTAGTGGTAGCCGTTTCTTTATTCGTAATTCTTAAGTTGTCTTAAGCTTGACAATCAATTAGGAAATCAACTATTATTTAACTAATGCCTGAACCAAAAACTAACCAAGAGCCTCAAGTTTTCGTTAAATCTAGATTTACTAGATTTTCCTTAATTAAAATCAATAATAAAACTACTCTTATTATTTTCTCTCTTTTTGTTCTGGTAGTAATCGCGGTTATTTTTGGCGCGCTTAGCGGAAATCCTCTTAAAAACCTAAAAAAACCTCCTAAAGACGTTAACGAACCGCCAATTGTAAACTCCGAAAACCCTTCGGCTTTTAAATATTACCCTCAAGGTAAGAATCCGCAGGGTTTAACCGGTCCTGATTTTAGGGAGGGTAGCAACGCCGCCTTGAAGGTTGAGTTGCAAAGGCAAGGAAATAAGATTATTTTAAGTTGGGACCCAAAAGTGAAGACGGCAGTGGTTCAGGTTTTTGATTTAGGCAAGCTCTACGATCTGGCCGACCATAAAAAGATCTGGCAGATTGCCAATTACGATCTAAAAAACCCTTCCAGCGGCGAAGCGGGCAAAGAAATATATATAAATCCTCCTTATGAAGTCGGCAGTATTCCTTCCGGGTTCTTTTTAGCCGAAGGTTTTAGCAAGTTAGAATTTGCAAAAGGCGGCCGTTATAGTATCGAATTAAACGCTTTGACAAACGAAGGTTTCCCAACCCTTGGAACCTATACTTTCACCTATTAGCGATAGCTATTTAAAATGTTAAAATTCTGCCCTAGACCAGTAAAATCGTTCTTTCCAAAAAAACTTCTTCTTCTATTATTATTTATATTCTTCGGGATTATATTTTTCCTCGCTAAACCAGCCCAATCCGAAGCAGCCGGTACAATTTATAATCACTTATTACCTACCCCCCAAATTCATGTAAGTGGATACCCGGGGCCAAATCCCAAAGATTTGATAGATCCCGAGCAACCAACGATTTATGTCCTAGATGCCAACGGTAATATTTACAATTACAATTCAGGGGCTTGGTCAACCTACGCCACCGGATACTCTGCTTTACCAGGAGCAACTACAGCCGTCGCCTTTGAGAGTGATGGACCTGATCCTGGGTTTTATGTCCTAGATGCCAACGGTAATATTTACAATTACAATTCAGGGGCTTGGTCAACCTACGCCACCGGATATTCTGCTTTACCAGGAGCAACTAATGCTGTCGAGTTTTCTACTGGAGAGGGTTTTCCTGGGTTTTATGTCCTAGATGCCAACGGTAATATTTACAATTACAATTCAGGGGCTTGGTCAACCTACGCCACTAGTTTTCCTGGTATTAAACCGGCGATAGATTTAGCTATAATAGGTGGGGGTAGATATCACGTCTTAGATTCTGATGGCAATATTTATCTAACCGAAGACCTAACGACTTGGACGCTCCGCGATTCTGGTTTTCCAGGAGTTAAACCAGTACTGGATTTCAAGCCGTGGGGTTTCAGCGCTTATGTTTTAGATAATATTGGTAATGTTTACACGCGGTATCCGGGCGGATCACCTCCTTCCCTAAATTATCCTGGAAGTTGTCCGCAAAAGCTTGAAGTAAACGGTTCTGGAGTATTTGTTCTAGATTGTGCAGATGCTGGTACACTAAATGTTAAAGTTTTTGATGATAAAAATAATAATGGGCTACTAGATTCTGGTGAAACTTTTTCTAGTTTTGGTGCGTCGACGGCAGCAGTGGTTTTAGATGGCGCTACAATTACTCCAAACGCAACTGGCGATTATGTTAGGGCGATTAGCGCTACTCCCTCAACCCATATTTTAGGAGTTGATCCTAACGAAACAAATGGTTGGCGACAGACTCGTTGGAGTCGCAGTAGCGGACCGACGTGTGTAGGTACCGGTTGTAATTATACTATTTCCGGCAGTTATTATAATACGTCTTCTTTTGAAGTCGCGCCTGATGGAATTATCACGGTTTATTTGGGTGTCAGTCAGGCAGATCTTATTGTTGACAACCCACCTGGTTATTCACCCCCTTCGCCAGTGGCCGGGGGTTCGATAACCTTTACTGGAACTGTACGTAATATTGGCGGAGTGTATGCTAATGCCTCAACAACTAGATGGTGTCTTGATTTAAATCCAGTTTTTGCCGTTTGTGATATTGGTTTGAATGCTGCTACTGGTGTTTTAGCACCTGGAGCAACCGAAAACGAAACCTGGCTCTGGGGTTCGGCTACAGCCGGGACCCATTCCTTTAGAATCTGCGCGGATGACCTTAGCGTTGTTGTTGAAAGTAACGAAAGTAATAATTGCTCCTACAATACGTTTACGGTTTCTTCCGGACCTGATCTTATTACGGAAAGCCTCAACTTTTCTCCGTCTAGCCCAGCCGTCGGAAATTTAATGACTTTTTCTGGGGTGGTAAGAAACCAGGGAGGTTCTAGCGCCGCAGCATCTTCAACCAGGTTGCGTATCGATATCACTAATAACGGAACGTGGGACGTTTTACCAGCAAACCAAGCGACCGGGTCTTTAGCCGTTTCCGCAACCGAAACTGAAACCTGGTCCAACGCTTGGACGGCTGTTGTCGGGACCCATCTTTTCGAAATCTGCGCTGATGCAACCAGCGTTGTTTCTGAATCTAATGAAAGTAATAATTGCTCAACCCAAACCTTTACAGTAGCTAGCGCCGGGACCTTACAAGTTAGAGTGTTTTGGGATAAGGATAATGATGGAATTTATGATACAGCCGATTGCGCTTCCGCCGGGCCAAACTGCGAAACCTTTGGTGCACCCGGTAACCCTTCTTACCCTTACAGCCCAGCCTCAGTGTTTTACCAGTCTAGGATAAGATTAGACTCGACTACGACTTGTTACTTCGGACAAACACCTTCGACTTGCCCCTCTATCACGGCTGATGGCTTTGCGAGTTATAACATTAGCGCATCCGTTCCCCACTATTTATATTTGCAATTTAACCCTCTTACTTTTTGGGATGGAACTCGTTGGGATAATGTAACTCCCGGTGACCTAGTATTACCAGCGATCTATACACCGGTTTCCGGGCAGTATCGAACCGGTTCGTTTTCGGTCGCCGCCGGCAATAACGTTCTAATTAATCTCGGTATCCGCCAGATGGGCCAACTAACTGTGCAATACTTTAATGATAAAAATTATAATGGAGTGTTTGACGCCGGCGAAGAGTTTGATATCGACGGAATTCCCGGAACAAGTGATGATTTTACTAACGTTGTTAGCGTAGCCTATATTGCTAGTGAGGCTACAACCAACATTACCCCAGGTTTGGCTATCGATGGGATAGACACGAGACTAATTGCTCCAAATTACCCTACGTTTATAGCGACAGATATTGCCGATCTTTATCACTGGCGGGAAACGAAATGGTATTTTGATGGAGATGCCCCTTCCTGGCAAGATTATCCAACTTGGTTTTCGCCACGTTCGAATACCGGTACTTTTCAGCTTGCTGCCGGTACTATCGGGACGGTTTATTTAGGAGTGACCCGCAAAGATTTTCTAGTCACCGCTAATGGTCCAAACAATACTAGTTTAACACCAAATGACTCTTATATTTTTAACCTTAAAGTGGAAAGCCAAAGAGGTTTTACTTGGGACGGAACAGTCTGTGGTACCCCTTGTTGGAGCCCGGCCATTCCACTGTATGCTGATGGTAATATTTCTCTTTCCCAACTTTTTACCGTGGTAAGCTGTGACGCTGGTAGTACTTGTCTCCCAAGCCAATTTACATTGACCTTAACTCCAACCTCTGTCTCAATAAACCCAGGATCGAGCGCATTTCCTACCATTACCGTAACTACTACCAGTGCCGGTTTTGGTGACTATAATGATAGGGTAACTGGAACAGTTGTTACTGGTACTTTACCAGAAGTAGGTAACGAACACCACGTTGATTTTTTGATCAACGTTCAATACGGTCCTTGGTTTCAGACCCAAGGTGGTGATGTCGGTAGTGTTGGTGCGGGTTACGGTAGCGGTAGCGGCAGTTCTTTCGTAGTTCAAAATAGCGCCACTCTTTATAACGCTAATCCAGGTTACTTATTAGCCTACAATAAAGATAAAGATGGATTCGTAAGTAACCCAACCCTCCCTTCAAAACAATGGTATGTTGATGAGGGGGGTAATTTAGGGACAAAACCTTCTTTCTATAATGAACTCTGGAACAGCCTAAAGCAGAAGGCAACTGACTTTGATACCAACGGTTCCCTTCCTTGTCCAGCAACCGGCGATTGTGTTTTAAGATATACTGGAGTTACTGGTGGTTTTCCTTTTATTCCTGGCCCAGCAACCTGTTCCAGAGCTTGTATAGTATTTATTCCTGACCCTAGTAAACTGACCCCTCCTGTTTATACAAGAAGTCTCGATATTAATGCTAATTTCAATACTTCCGGTACAAACCCGGTAATTTTTTCCGCCGAAGGAGTGATTTATATTACTAAAAACGTAACCTCCGTCAACGCCTTCTTAGTATCAGACTTAATTACGGTTATTGGTGGTGAAATAACACAACCTCCTTGGGATGTTCCTATAACTATTCGGGGGGGAATAATTGGTAATTCTTCTGCAGCTATTTCTGCTTCTTCAATAGGAGGGCCATTCTTTTTTGCAGATGCTAGCTGTACGGCAGCAGATGGGACACTTAATACTGGCGGTGTATGTTTCGGCCGAAATCTAGGTAATACTGCTAACGAGTTTAATCCGGCCGAAATTATAATTTGGGAACCCCGTTACTTAGCTTTACTTAGGCAGATTGCCGGTATAGCCAGATTTAGTTGGACGGAGATCGCCCCCTAGATAAGTTATTAAGTAAAAAGTAACAGGTAATAAGTTATAGGTAAAAGTTATATAATAAATTAGTTGTGGAGGAATTATTTGGGTATAAAAGATTAACTGCTTGGCAAAAGGCGGATGGATTCGTCCACAAGGTTTATACCATAACTTCAAAATTCCCAAGAAATGAAGTTTATAGCTTAACTTCTTAACTTCGGCGCGCAGCCCTGTCTATTCCAGCAAATATAATTGAAGGTCATGGTCGTTATAATAAAAACGAGTTCCGCCACTTTTTAAGCCTAGCTTTAGGTTCTCTAGCAGAAGCTGGATATTACTTAGAGTTTTCTCTTAAAAGAAATTATCTAACTAATAAGGAATTTGCTGAGATTGATTTGCTTCGTCAAGAGTGTGGTAAACTCCTCTGGAAATTACATCAATCCCAAAAATAACTTGTTACTTTTTACTTGTTACTTATTAACAGCGGCTTATTATTTAGGTAAGTATCTCTTCTTAAGAAGATAGGCTTCGTAGTTTTTTATCTTTGTAGGTAATTGCTTGACATAAACATAAAGATTAAAAATAAGTGAAAAAACACCAATTATTAGAAGAACCAGCCACCAAAACCGGGCCGATAAAAATCGCAAACCTAAACCCCTAGAGAAAATTAAAAATAAAGTAAAGATTTCTAAACCGATTAACCACCAAAAAACTCCTCGGAAAAATTTATTTTTCGGCGGGTATTTTCCTATCTTAAATTTATTCCACCAAAAAAAGAATCCAAAAAGCAAAAGTAAAAAAACTACCACCCCAGTACTTATTATAAAAAACTTTAAGGTAAAGGCTAGTCTAGGTTCTAACCAAAAATTAGTATCGGTAAATTCTTTCCAATTTATCATAATTAGCTATCCATTATATAACTTTTTAGTGGTTGACAAGTGACAACCACACTATTATAATGGTCTTGAAAATGTAAACAAAACCTTTTTCTTACAACTCTTAGTTTGGGACGATATAGAGTTCCAGAAAGGGGCTCTTTTTGTTTGCCAAGACAAAGATTTGTTGGTTTGCATTTATAGCACCTTAACCCTACGCGGGGTCTGCGGCGCTCGCCACAGTTTGTGTGGTTTGGGTGTCGGGCACCTTGACAACTTAAATGTGACAGGAATCAGAATCTTAAACGTCAATTCAAATTAGATAAGAGTCAGTTAAACTGTAAAAATTTGACTTTCAGTCAAATTTTTTTGAAGAGTTTGATCCTGGCTCAGGATAAACGCTGGCGGCGTGCTTTAGGCATGCAAGTCGTTCGGTCCGGCGTAAGCCGGATAGAGGCGGACGGGTGAGTAATACGTAGGAATCTACCCTCAACTGGGGAATAACCCGCCGAAAGGCGGGCTAATACCCCATAACCCCCGATTTAATCGGGGGAAAGCGCTTAACGGCGCGGTAGTGGAGGAGCCTACGTCCTATCAGCTTGTTGGTGGGGTAATGGCCTACCAAGGCGATGACGGGTAGGAGCGCTGAGAGGCGATACTCCCACAATGGCACTGAGACACGGGCCATACACCTACGGGTGGCAGCAACCGGGAATATTGGACAATGGGCGAAAGCCTGATCCAGCGACGCCGCGTGGAGGACGAAGGCCTTCGGGTTGTAAACTCCTTTTGTCCGCCAATATTGGCGGAAGAATAAGCACCTGCTAACCACGTGCCAGCAGCCGCGGTGAAACGTGGGGTGCAAGCGTTATCCGGAGTTATTGGGCGTAAAGAGTGCGCAGGCGCCTAACCGCATCTTGTTTTAAAGGCCAAAGCTTAACTTTGGAGATGGACAAGAGATGAGTTGGGTAGAGGAAATCAGGGGGTAGCGGAACAGAGAGTGGAGCAGTGAAATGCGTTGATATTCTCTGGAACACCAAAGGCGAAGGCAGCTACCTGGGGTTTTTCTGACGCTGTTGCACGAAAGCGTGGGGAGCAAAACGGATTAGATACCCGTGTAGTCCACGCCCTAAACGATGGACACTAGATATTGGCCTCTTGACCGGGGTCAGTGTCGTAAGCTAACGCGTTAAGTGTCCCGCCTGGGGAGTACGGCCGCAAGGCTAAAACTCAAAGGAATTGACGGGGACCCGCACAAGCAGGGGAACGTGTGGTTTAATTCGAGACAAAACGAAAAACCTCACCAGGGTTTGAAATGTTAGTAGTAGGACTCCGAAAGGGGAACAACCCGGCTTTGCCGGGAGCTAACACAGGTGCTGCATGGCTGTCGTCAGCTCGTGTCGTGAGATGTAGCCTTAAGTGGCGTAACGAGCGCAACCCCTACCTCTAGTTGTATCACTCTAGAGGAACTGCCTCCGATTCATT
>Ga0209541_10009897_pt1 | contig 15328 bp, 12 predicted proteins | sample RifCSPlowO2_01_FD_184027 | JGI IMG/M metagenome (GOLD analysis project Ga0209541, IMG submission 184027) | Groundwater microbial communities from Rifle, Colorado - Rifle CSP2_plank lowO2_0.1 (SPAdes) (version 2) | ecosystem: Environmental > Aquatic > Deep subsurface > Groundwater | place...
CGCAAATCCGCTCACTTCGTTCGCTATCCATTTGCGTCCTCCCGCCAAACCCACCCGCCTAAAATAATTAACACAAAAATCCAACCGTTAAATAGTGTTGTCTGATTTTACCTTATTACCGACTTCCCAAAAACAAAATAACAAATTCTTTAAACTATAATTCATTAAATAAAAAATGAACAAACAACTCTACTTCGTCCTGCCGGCATTTCTAATTTCAATCGCATTAATAATCTTCCTCCTGGCTCCGGCTCCATCGTCATCGCCAAAATCAACAAATCTGGAAACCTGCCAAACCCTCTCCTATTCAAGTCCCGAAGCAGCAAACTTAGTTTTCTTCTCAGAAAAATCAGAAGCAGAAAAATATTCAAACTATCTGTTCAAAGAAATAACTCCCTTCAAAGAAAACAAAGACTCGTTCAACATCTACTACATTACCAACTACCTGCCAGAATGCGAATTATACCAGGGCATCGCCACGCTTTGTTATTCGAAAGAGCTCACGCAAAAAGCAGCCTCATGCCCAAACGACTACATCGTTGTTTTAGACGAACAGCCGTCTTCAATCCGCTCAAGCTCATACATGAACGTCCTATCAATAAACAAAGCCCATCAATTATCTGTCTTCCCCCATGAAATCGGGCACGCCTTCGCTAACCTCGCAGAAGAATATGTTCCAGCAAAATTGCCAAGAAGCCAGCAAAACTGCGTTGAAAACTGCGAAGAATTCAACGGCATAAACCAAGACTGCGAGCAAGGATGCTCCGAATCAAACTATTACCGCTCAATAAATTCTGGAATCATGCGCACGCTTTCATCAAACACTTACGGCGCATTCAACGAAAACCTAATTCAAAAAATAATTAACACCCAAACAAACACAATAACCGGACAAGCCGTCTCCACGCCGGAAAATTGCGAAGAGCAATATTATTATTTAATTGAAGCACTAAATGAAAACGAAAAATTAAAAATCCTCTCAAAATCTCTCCAGCAGGGATGCATCGGCAAAAACGGCTACGGCCCTGACAAAGCAGAAATCCTCGACGGGCAAAATCAAATCTTAACATCCTCGTCATTTAACTCAGAATTAATTTTCACCGACGCCCCGGGAGAAGAAGAAATCAACGGAGAAACATTCGTCAGCGAAAAGCCATTTTTCATAAAAGCCCCGATAATAAAAGACTCTAACAAGCTGAAAATAACAACTCAAACTCAGGATGAAATTCAATTAATCAACGAGGGAAACACTCCATGCAAAGTCTAAACAAAAAAGCACAGGCAAGCGCACTGATAACTGTAATGACAATATTACTGACTATCTCCTTAATTATTTTAGTAGCACTTTCAATAAACAAAATAATTTCTCCAGCCAGATTCTCTCCGCAAATTTCCTGTCTTGACATGCAAGTTTCCCAGCCCTTGACAATGACAAAGGCATGCGTAAACTCCGAAGACAAAATTGAAGTTAGTGTAAGAAGAGACTTAACAGCCGACTTCAATGAATTTTATTTTGTGACTCAGACCCGGCAGGAGACAGAGAGATATCTTGTAGGCCCAAATTGCCCGCTCTGCGAACTGCAGGGAAAAGGCGAAACAAAGACTTACATCCTTGAAGAACCTCTGCCAGAAACAGAAAAAATAACAATTCTACTGAACGCTTGCGCAGTTCAAACGATAAACGTCAGAGAAGATTGCTGAAAAGAGCCTTGCCAATTTATTATAGACTGCTTTGAATAACCTCGTTTTTTGAGAAAATCGGAATGGGTAAAGTGACACTTTGCTTTTTGATGCGATATTTGCCGTAGGTAATTATACAAAAGATGAATTTAAGATAATTTTCATTTGCGACATCAAAACCCTCTATAACACAAGACGTAAATGTTTGCCCAGCACAAAGAATAATTAACATAAATTCGATACGATTCTATATTACCAGCGGTGTCTCTAATTAATCCCGGTTCGCTGTGCGTTAAATGAAAAGTTTGGTCAATTATTTATGTTTCTGAAACCACAACAATATTTATCAACCCAGCTAAACAATCACTAAAATGCAGCTCGCAGAAAAATACCGTGCAAAAAGATTTGAAGACATCGTCGGACAGGAAAACGCAATCCAGGAAATAAAAGAATTTCTAAAAAACTTCCCAAGAAAAAAATCCATGATTCTTTACGGCCCAGCAGGCACAGGCAAAACATCATTAGTAATTTCAGCAGCAAAAGAAAACAATCTCGAAATTTTCGAATTAAACTCTTCAGATTTAAGAAACAAAACAAAGCTTGAGGAAATTCTAAGCCCGGCATCATTGCAGAAATCCCTATTCAAAAAAAGCAAAATAATTCTCATGGACGAAGTCGACGGCGTCACAGGAACAGACAGAGGCGGAATCCCGGAGCTTTTGAAAACAATCCAGCAGACAAAATTCCCGCTCATAATGACATGCAACGACATCTGGCAGTCAAAGCTCTCCCCAGTCCGCGCAAAATCAAAGCTCGTCGAAATGAAACCGCTGAACATCGGAACAATCGTCTCGCTGCTTTCAAGAATCTGCGAAAAAGAAAATATCCAAAAGCCGCCCCAGTTTCTGAAACAGCTTGCAATAAAATCCCAAGGCGACTTGAGAGCGGCGATAAACGACCTCGACTCATATTTTTTAACAGACAACAAATCAGTAAACCTCGACGAAAAGCGCGATGTGGAAGAAAGCATCTTCAACATCCTAAGAAGACTTTTCAAGGAAAGACAGCCCTTCCTGGAACTGTTCGACTCAACATCTCTCTCACTAGACGAAATACTCCTCTGGATTGAAGAAAACATTCCAAAAGAATATCAAAACGACGCCCTGGCAAAAGCATATTTTCAGTTGGGAAACGCAGACGTCTTCAGAGGAAGAATTTACAAAAACCAATCGTGGAGATTTCTTATTTACCAAAACGCCTTTCAGTCCGCAGGAATCTCTTTCTCAAAGCCAGCCCCATTAGCAGGGTTCACAAAATACGAAAAACCAAAAAGAATTCTGAAAATCTGGTTGAACAATCAGAAGATAGCAAAAAAGAAAACTATCTCCCAGAAATACGCCAGGTTTGTCCATTGTTCAACAAAGAGAATCATGCGCGACTTTCCGATTCTCATGCCGATTCTGAGGCAGGAATCCGTCCAGAAAAAGCTCAGGATGTCCGACGAGGAAATTGCTTTTCTTCAGCAGAAATAATTAATTTCAACCGTCTCTCCCCAAAAAAATCCCAAAATAAAAAACCTCAACCGGCCCCTAAAGCCGCCGCCCAAAACCCCGCCTGCGAACAGCCGTTCGCTTCGTTCACTCCAAAGCGTTCGCGAACGCGAGGAATAATAATTTCCTATTCGCTTCCAGCCTGCTCGCCAAGAAAAATAATTATCACATAATCCGATCATTCTCCCTAATTACTCTCATTTCTTTAATATCAAATCCTACAACCCCGCGTGATTTTACCTTATTATCGAATTTCTAAAAATAATTTTTTGCCATATTAACATGCACGCGAAGCGTGCTAGTCAACAAGACGAGCGAAGCGAGTCCAAATAACAAAACAAAGTATAATTTTGCCAATATAATCAATTACTAAAAAATCCGAACCAGCCCAGCTATAAACAACACCAGGGCGATTACAAATCCAATAATTTGTTTCTTATTTTCTTCCATCCCAAAATTAAAAAAATAGATTATATAAACAAACTCTTGAGTTCAAACAAATTAGAACTAATCAAAAAGCCCGGCAAGAAATTCTTTAATCTTTCCTAGAATCTCAGCAATAATGTTTCCGTCGTCTAAAACATCAGCTTCTTCAATAACATTACTGCTTTCATTTACACTCTCATCTGCAGCTACTTCTTCATTCAATACAACTTCCTCAGGAGCAGAACTCTCATTTGAAACTGCCTTAGGCACAGAACCTCCGCCCCCTCCGCCGCCAGATGAGCCGCCGGACGAACTAACAGTAGGAGCAGCAACAGGCGCTAAACCACATTCCAAAACCGTTCCATCCAAGCCCTTAATTATTCCCATGATATCTTTCTGCTTCGCAACATCAATCAAATCAACATTGCCGTCGCCGTTAATGTCATAAATAGAAATCTTTCCCTGATTCTGAGCAACAAGAGAAACGTCCTGTCCTGTAATTTTTCCGTCGTTGTTAAAGTCGTATTTCTCATCGTAAAAGTTTCCGCCGGCCAAGCCAGCCAAAAACGCAACATCAAGATTGTCAATCTCTCCATCGCCGTTCAAATCGTATTTCTCAACGCCCATATTTGCTTTAATTTCGTCCATAAACCACTTTGCTTTCGCCATGTCAATCAAGTTAATATTACAGTCTTCATTCAAATCATAAATAGAAATGTCTTCCTCGCCTGTCAAAACAATTGCCTCAATCTCATTAACCCACGAAGCTTCGTTCGCACATTCAAGAATATCTCCATTGTGCGCCTTAATCTCTTCCATAATTGATTTTGCCTTAGCCATGTCAATCAAGTTAACTTCTCCGTCGCCATTCAAGTCATATTCAGCCGCATAAGTTCCGTCGCTTGCCTTAATATCTTGAACAAGTTTCCATTGTTTCGCAACGTCAATTAAATTAACAACACAATCACAGTTCAAGTCGTATCCATTTGGCTGGCAAACTGCTTCTTCGTCTCCTCCGCCAAGAAGAATTAATATCTCCCCAAAATCCTCTTCAACAAAAGCACATTCCAAAACAGTCCCATCTAATCCTTTTATTACTCCCATAATATATTTCTGCTTCGCAGCATCAATCAAATTAACGTTTCCGTCGCCGTTAATATCATATTCTTCATTCTCTTCAATCGGCGAACCGTCATGCTCTTTTATCGCATTCATAAAATCTTTCGCTTTTGCTAAGTCTATTAAATTAATAACACAATCTCCGTTCAAATCATAAACAGAATTATTCTCAACACCTATCAAATTAATTGTCTCAATTTCGTTAACCCATCTGAAAGAAGAAGAGCAATTCACAACATCTTTTCCATCGTTTGCTTTCATTTCTTCCATAATTGATTTTGCCTTTGCCATGTCAATCAAATTAACCTCGCCGTCGCCGTTCAAGTCATATTCAGCCGCATAAGTTCCGTCGCTTGCCTTAATCTCCTGCACAAACGCGCTCTGCCAAGAAACATCAATCATATTAACAAGACAATCCTCATTCTTATCATATTGAGAATTGTCCTCGACAGCAAAAACCCCGGCGATTCCACTAAGAAATAAGAGTGAAGCAATAACAACACCGATAACCTGCTTTGTCCTTGTTTTCATGTTATAACTCTAAAATTACTACTACTTAAACTTTTCTATGAGTTCAAACTAAATAATACAATCCAAAAACAAAGGCAAATCCCCAATCTTTTTCAAATTTTCTTTTCCCTCTTTGCTTGAGTTGTAAATAGAAAGAAGAACCATATTAGAGACTCTCCTGTATACATCAACCGTTCTGCCAAATTCAATCACATCGCCATCCAACCGAATTGGCTCCGCCCCAAAAGAGCCAAGAGAAATTACTCTTATATCACCAGCTTCTTCAGGAGAAGAAGAATCTGCAGCCAAAGCAATAAAGTTATGTCCTTCCCTAAGAAAATATCCCAGCCCATTTTCCCTGACCGCTCTCCATTCAGGCATCCCCTTGCTCTCACTGACATTTCTTGCAATTATTCCGGACAAATCATCATAAATCTCAGCAGTTTCTCCAACCAAAGTAAGAAACGTAGAATAAGTTTCAGTCTCCGGCTGATATCCAAAACTCAAACGCGCCATCGTCAAAGGCGGAGCCAAACAAACCCACAAACTTGAAAAATACGAAGAGCTGCTCTCTTCATCCTTATACCTCCCGCTAAAATCTCCAACAAACCTCTGATGTATCACATCAATATGTGGTATCTGCAATTCCATAGAAAACACTGCATCAATAGAGTTATAAATATTTATGAACTAAAAAACAACTCTTCCACTTTCGCCCAGTTCACAACATTCCACCACGCGTCAACATAATCCGCTCTCTTGTTCTGATATTTCAAATAATAAGCATGCTCCCAAACATCCAAACACAATATTGGCTTCTTTCCCGACGACAAAGGATTATCCTGATTTCCAGTCTTTACAATTTCCAGTTTCTCATCTGAATTTACAACAAGCCAAGCCCACCCGCTCCCAAACTGCCCCAACGCTGCCTCCTTGAATTTCGCCTTGAACTCCTCCAAAGAACCAAACCCTTTTTCAATCTCATCCAAAATCCTGCCCGAACATTTCCCGCCGTCAGGCGACATAATTTCCCAGAACATATTATGATTAACAAACCCGCCACCGTGATTCCTGACAGCAGTGAGAATCTCCTGAGGAACTGAATCCAAATCCATTAAAATTTCCTCTGCATCCACGTCTTCAAACTCTGTCCCCTTAACAGCCGCGTTCAGCTTGTCGCAGTACGCCTGATGATGCTTGTCGTGGTGAACCAGCATAGTCGCCTCGTCTATCCACGGCTCCAAAGCGTCATACGCATAAGGCAAAGCATTAATCTCAAAAGTCATATCAACTAAAAAACATTCAGATATTTAAAATTAATGAAAGTGGAATGCTTCAATCAAACAACGCATTCCGCAGCACACCTTACACTAAACGAATCTCCGCAATCAAATCCCCCAGAATAATAAGAAATCCAGTTAGGACTTGTTACAGAAGCCCCGCCAACTCTTGTTACGCTTGAACTTGTCCGAGTAAATCCATTGCAATTCTGTGACCCAGAAACACCCCCTAGATAACTCAACGAACCGGAATGAGCAGACGTGCTGACTCCTGTCCCAGAATATTGAGTTTTCAAAATACTTCCATCCAGCATCGCACTCCAACTATTGTCTATTTTATTCGCCTCATTAAATCCATTAACATTATGCCACCAATAAATCGGCTTAGCAGAATCATATCCATAATTCGCAGGCATATCTCTTATTTCGTCATTTGCATCAACGCTCAAGAACGCATGAATGTTACTACAACTCGCCGGCAAGTTCGCAGGTTTTTCATTAGCACAAATTGCGTCTGCTCCGGCTCTTGCTGTTTGAGATGTTCCTTTGAGGTTTCCTTGATGAGTGGCTGTTGAAAGGTAGATGAGTGTTGTTTTCGGAGGCTCGTAATCGTCACTACAACAAATCTCCCCAGCCGAACAATCCAACCTCCCAAAATCATACTCGTCAGAACAGCTTGTACCACAACTTCCACCAGACACAAAACAACAACTCCCCATATTACAGCCATCTAAACTCCTAACCAAAGCCATATCTACCAAATTAACGCTTCCATCGCCATTAATGTCAAATCTTCCGCAGTTTTCATAATCGCTTATTGGACTGCAACCATCTTTTGATTTTACAAAAGCCATATCTACCAAATTAACATTACCGTCCTTATTAGCGTCCGCCTTGCAACAAACAGGGAATTTAATTTGAACCGTGGCTGAATCATCTGAGACAGAAAGTGTTTCAATTGAAATTCCATTAGTTGGGCTAACAAATTCCTGATTTTCTTTTAACACAGAATCATAAAAGTCATATTGATCCGGATTTATACTAACATGGGAACTCATATCAAGCAAAAGACTTACTGAAGGACCGTTGTTAATATGTAATACTAGTCCGTCTATATTTACCCTAGAATCTTGTGGAAGACCACTGTCAAAACCTACAGACCTCCGATATTCGAGATAGTACCAGCCCGAAGTATCTGAACTACAATCGCCAGACACAATTATATCTGAGCAAACAGCCCGTGGAATTTTCATAACTTGGATATCTGAAGTAGGAATTTCATAGGGCGCCAGACTGTATACGCCAGAACTAACAACTTCAACCACATTAGTTGAGTCAAACCAACCAAACAATTCTTTATATATGCTATTCATATGAAGGCCAACAGATGTATAACTCATAACATCAAATGGATCCACATTAGGATAAACTACGCAGTCAAGAATAAAATCATTGCTATAAGGTTTTTCTCCACATTCGACAGCGCCTGCATGGTAAGCACCGAAATTATGACCCAACTCATGAGCAATTACATTACTAGACAGAATTCCTAAATAGTAGATGCCATAACTCTCAGCTATCCAACTAACAGACGATGAGACATTTCCGTCATCCGTTTCTAAAAAGTCAGGTATTATACCAACAGTACCAACATTAAAACCACAATTAGAACTAACTGGAAAAATAATTATGACCCTCTTATAATCAGGGAAAAAGATATCTGAATCAGCCGCCTCAATAGCCTTATCAAGAATTATACTAGGGTTACATTCAACAATGTTCTCATTAATATAATACCACCCAAACACATCCCCAGTAAGCCAGACTTTATTGTAGGAAGCTTCCTTATAAAATGAATTGACCGATTTAGGATTATCTGGGTTGAGTACATCATCCCATACATCATTAGGAGTTTTCGTTGGTGACCCTCCAATAAAAGATACTAAAATAATCGCAGTCCTCTGCTCACCCAAATTAGGATTATCTTCGGAGCTAAACAAAACACCATCTTCACCAGTTTTATCTAACAATTGATAATCAGAAGCAACTATCTCCTCTTCTGAGTTAATCTTAACTTTCTTTCCTTTCAATTTAATATTATCGCCTGAAATCGCATTTGGTTCTTTGTCAAAATAAATCTTCGTCCTCTCACCTTTCTTATCTTTAACAAAATACTGAGTCTCGCTTCTTTTATTATCAAAGTCGTCATAAATTAAAACCTCCAACGTTCCCTCAATTTCCGCGTCTTTTCCATTCTGAGATATAAAATTTTCTCTCAGCAAAACTGATTGTTCGTCAAATAATTTTATTTCTGGAGCTTTCTCCCTTGGACTTAGCCTCAGCTCCTCATTAAAAACATTCAGCGCCGCTAAAGACGCAAACACCAGAACTAAAACACCAAACCGCACACCCCACTTTTTCATACTTTAACTAAAAATCAGAACTTTAAATTCCTTTCCCTCGCTAAAAACTCCGCGCATAATCAAACAAAAACGAAAGAATTATATACTTCTGAACCCTAAACAAACCATAGGGGAACGCGACCTGACGAACCCCACGCTTGACGTGGTTAGTAGGATTGACGGACGCCCTTACCCTATATTTTTCAATCTCTCAATATTCAACAAAGTATCAAGAACCAGACTCATTCGGTATTCTTTGGTGCCTTTCTTCAATTCACTTTCCCTGACTACTTTGATATTTCTACCATCAGTCATCTTAACCAATTTTAAAAAATTGCGAAGTTGTTTATTGTCTATCGAAACAAAAATTAAACAATTATCATGCTTGCTCAAAAAATCAACAATGTCAGAATAAATCCCCGGTGTTTCTATCATCTTTCTTATCTTGACTTTTAAGAAGTAGCTAAGGACGTCACTTTTCTCAATAACCTTTTTGATTGCTTGAATATAAGATAATTTATGCCTTAAACTATTATAATGAGAAAACTTAGAAATTCTTGGTAGTAGTCCTTTAACTTTGTCCTTCTCAATAATACAGTATCCAATTAAACTCTCTGAGTAATCTATAAAAATGTAATAATCAAACTCTCTTGCACCCATTTGCTCTCAAACCGAACGCACTTTAAATTTCTTTCTCCCGAATCTAACCAGTCAAGACCGCCTCAATCACATTCTCAAAATTAGCATACGGCTGCGCCCCGCTCACTAAAATATATCCGTCTTCCGAATTGCCGATGAAGAAAGCAGGCGTGCCTGAAACTCCAAGAGTCTGCCCATAAGCCATATCTTCAGAAATCGCATCTGCATATTTACCGGAACTTAAGCAAGTGTCAAACTTCGCTCCGTCTGCACCAAGTTCCCGAGCCCACTTTTTGTAATTCTCCTCGCTCAATAACTCTTGGTTTTCAAATAATTTATCATGATATTTATAATATCCCTCGTCGCCTTTCTGCTCGCCGAAGCATCTCGCTGCTTCTGCAGCCGGCTGAGCACTTGGATGAAAGTCCAAAGGAAAGTCCTTAAAGACATATTTGACTTTTCCTGTATCAATATAATTCTTCTCAATCAAAGGCAATGTCTCATCAAAAGCTTTCCCGCAGAAAGGACATTCATAATCAGAAAACTCAATTATTGTAACAGGAGCATTTGCATCTCCCTTAACAGGACTGTCGCCAATCTCAACATTTACTTTCGTGCCTGCATTTGGCTGAGTCGGCTGCGTTGGCTGTGTATCACTATCATCGGTATCAACAAGAGGAATCGGCTGAGCAATCGCATATCTCCCATCAACAGTCACATAGACAGGCAGTGTCTGCCCATCAACATTTACCATAACTTTATACAAGCTTCCGTCCCTCTCTGCTGAAACTATCTCTGCTTCCGCTCCCTGCGCTGAAATAAAATCAACAAGATTCTGCCCCGCATTTGCAGAAGAAACAGTCCCGCCTGTTAATCCGTCACCCCTGAAATTAAAAATCAAAACTAAAATAAGAGCAACAGCGAGAACAAGAGTTGAAACCATCCACGGATTTCCCCTTGCCTTTCCAAGATAATCAGCTCTCCCGGAATTCACAACTTCTCCGCCCATTTTCTCATCTTCCATGTCAAGCCCTAAACGTTGTCATATTTAAACTTTGCGGAAACTTCAATTCAAATTAAAATCTTCGAATCACACAACAGCCTAACTTAACTTCATGTTCGGATTTGTCATTAACTGCGGATTTTTTAATATAGCACGAGACATAAATGTTTGCCCATCACAAAAACTAATTAACATAAATCCGATACAAATCAATATTACCAATGATTTTCTTCAATTAATCTCAATTTGATTATTATTTACCGAATGTATTCTCCTAATCTACTTTCCCCGCATAATATCCCTAACAATCCCGCCAACAACATTGGAGCCGTAATGATTCCTGTCAACGCCTCCAGCTCCTTCAACAAAAGTATATTCCAAAAATCCAAAAGTCATCTGCTCCCCCTCGCGCCTTCTGTCTTCTAAAGTTTCTCTTTCAAACTCTTCGGCATATCTCCACAAATATCTCCACATTTGCTCTTCAATATCTTCACACGCTTTTGTTATCGCCGAGCCTGGCAAATCCAGAGAATCAGACGAAATCCTCTTGTGCTTGCCTTGAATGTAAACCTTCAAAACTTCATCTCTTGGGTTTTCAACTTTCGCATATCTGTGCAAAAACTCTCTCTTCAGTCCCCTCATGGGAGCTTTCTTCCAGCCTCTTTTAGTTCTTACTCTTTCCCAATGAATTTCACACTGTGTTTCAGTATTATCAACATTTATATCCCTCGCCAGCTGAACAACCTCTCGAAGCGCAGCATAATAAGCAGGATTAAACTCCTTTTTAATTCTATTAAGAACTGTCCTGTCTCGCGAATTTTTCTCTCTCATAACATTCCTTACGTAACCAAATATAATAATCTTTATATTAGCCGCTTTCTAAAAGCAAAAATGTTTCACATCTAGCTCGGCGGAATCCTGTCCGCAATCTACACCATGTCTCAGGCAATCAAGACCAGAAAAACAAAAAAGCCAACGACCTACCCTCTTGTTCCTAATCTTCTGGCTGTTCGGCGAAATCTTCGTCCTCGAATACATCCTAATTAACGATATCCTGTTAAAAATAATCCACTAACCTCTTTTCATAAATTACTCTTTCAATATCCTCCTCGTAATTTATTTACTATACGCGAAATACAGATATTAAGATTCTATTCCTCTCCGATTCTCCAGAAAACGCCTGTAAAACCGAGAAGTCCAGAATTCATCTGCCGGACAGATAATTTCATTATGAGAATGTGCCGAAGCGCACGGCGGACCAACCCATGCCCAGCTTCCTATTCGTCCGTATAATCTTTCTTTTCCTTCTAAGTTATGATAAGCCACATCTTCTTTGTCCTGACTCAGAAACTCACCGCACATCTGATGACAAAGATGTCTTCCCCTTTTCTCTCCTTGCAAAGCCAACCTCCGCAAGCCGCCGACAAAGGCTGAATGAGAAGAATATCTTTCATCAGAAGAAATAGCAACTCCCAGCCCTATTTTCGCAGCGCTCTGCGCATCCATACTTGACTCGTCATGCCCGTAAGGACTTATTTCAACATCTGCAATCAGCATTGAAGAACCCAAAAACATCGTTCTTCTTTCTGCTTCTGTTATAGAAAATTTATTTTTCTTTCTCCTCCTTTCTTTCTCCAACACATGATCAAGAACCAAATCCAGCATATGACCGCCAGCTCCCGCAGGAGGATTATCTCCTGACTCTTCAGTTCCAGTTATCCAAACAATTGAAGTATAAAGGGGATTTCTCGTCTTAATCAAAGCATCAACTGCAGAAAACACTCCGACTCTATCGTCGTGTCCGTAACCAACCAGCAATCTCCAGCTGTCGTCATCAATTAACTGCGGCTCGTTTGTAGGAACCGCATAAAGTCTTGCCTGAGAAAAATCATCTATCGAACTAAACCCTAATCTTTCAATAGCTTTCTTTACACTCTCAAACCCGGTGATTATCTCCAAAGACCTTTCAGGAGGAAATCTCCTGTCTTCTTCCTCTTCTCTATAGTCTGCGTGCGCCGAATAATCACCAACAACTCCCGGAATATCTGTCTCAACTCTTTTAGAATTTTTTCCGTCTGTATAACCGACAATCTTCACTTGCTGCCCAACCCAGTTATGAACAGATATACCTCCATGCGCCACTGCCGACAGCCTGACACCAAGATAATTATAAATTAAATCAGGCCCCCACTCCAGTTTTATCGGTCTTGGTTTTATCCTCAAGCATGGCGAGTCTGCATGACACAGCAACATCCTAAATCCTTCTGAGACAGGCATCTCCCCTTCCTTAACCGCTATTAAACTTGAACCCTCCCAAGAATCTCTGAAAAAATATTTTCTCTGAGTACTGCCTGAGAAATCAAGCAAATCTCTTTCATGAAATTCAGGTCTTGCCGACAGCCACCTTGCAACATAATCTACAACCTGTGTTGATATTCTGGATTTGGATTCAAATTCAACCAATCTCTGTTCTCGGTTATACAACTCTTCCCTTTCAGAAGGAGAAAGACAGTCTAAAGAAGGAAATTGTCTCACCACATCTCTAATTGCCTGATTTGTAAAAGTTTCTTTCGGAGTCCTAATTTTTGCCATAGCTAAAACCAAATACGATATGCTTTTAATAATTATTATACCAGATTGTAACACAAACAAACCTATAAATAATCCCTTCGCCGCTTTCTATAATGCCATACGATATAATAGTCGGAAGAAACCAAACCGACAAAGAACTCTTCCAGGAAAGGGGGTTGATTTACCTCGGCAAGGGCTACGTCAAAATGGGGCAATACACTTCTCTCTCAAACAAAATCTGGATGGACGTTGCGCGCTCGCACGTAGTTCTAATCGCAGGAAAAAGAGGCTCGGGAAAATGTCTCCACGAAGATACAGTCATAACATTGGCAAACGGCGAGCAGATTTTAATCAAAGAATTGGAAAACAATAAAGAAAAAATATTGTCAATTAATAACAATCTCAAAATTGAACAAATGGAAAAAACAGAATTCTTTTCAAGAAAAGTAGACAGGCTTCTCAGATTAAAACTAAGAAGCGGAAAAGAAATAAAGCTCACGCCAGAGCATCCATTATTAACAATTAAAGGTTGGAAGTCGATTCAAGAATTGAATGTGGGCAGTAGAATTGCTACACCAAGATACATCCCTGCATTCGGAAATAAAGAAATGCCAGAACATGAGATAAAACTCCTCTCTTATCTTCTAGCAGAGGGCCATACTAAAAAAATAGTCTTGTTTTCAAACTCTGACGAGAAAATAGTTTCAGAATTTAGAGAAGCATTAAACAAACTTGATTCTTCGCTTCAGTTAATACAAGAAAAAGAAAACCATTATAGGATATCTTCTCCCAAATGGAAAAACAAAATATTATCTCATGATAAAACGCGAAATGAAAAAGGGCAATTCACAGAAAACCAAAAGAATATTCACAAAAAAAGAAGAATAAGAGAGTTAATAGAAAGAGAGAATCTGTTTGGACTCTTGGCAACCCAAAAATATTTATCACAAAATATCATGCAGCTCTCAAAAAAAGATTTGTCACTTTTCTTAAATAGATTATTCAGCTGTGATGGAAGCGTTTACAAAGTTAGCAATTACTGGGAGACCTCATACGGTTCGTCATCAAAAAAATTAATTAAACAAATTCACCACCTTCTCCTGAGATATGGTATCTTATCTAAGATAAGGAGTAAAACAATAAAAAACAAAGAGAAGATATTCAAATCTTATGAGCTGGTGATAAACTCGGAGAATACCTTAAAATTCATTGAACAGATTGGATTTTTTGGAGAAAAAGAAAATAAACAAAAAATAGCAAAAGAAGAAATAATAACAAAAATCAGAAATCCGAATGTTGACACAATACCGAGAGAAATCTGGGAAACTTATGAACCACAAAACTGGGTAAGTATCGGCAAGCATGTTGGATATAAGCATCCAAAAGCAATGAGAGAAAGAATAAACTACGCTCCATCAAGACAAACATTATTGCAAATAGCTAAATGCGAACAGCATAATGGACTAAGGCTGCTTGCAGAATCAGACATATTCTGGGATGAAATAACTTCAATAGAAATTCTGGAAGGAAATTTCACAGTTTACGATATATGTGTTCCAGATAGTCACAACTTCGTGGCTAATGATATCATAGTGCATAACAGCTATTCAATAGGAGTAATCGCAGAAGAGCTCGCAAACCTCAAAGACGAAGCCTCAAAAAACATTTCATCTTTAATCTTCGACACAATGGGAATTTTCTGGACAATGAAATTCAAAAACGAAAAAGACGCCCAGCTCCTGGAAGAATGGGGCATGAAAACCCAAAACCTTCCTGTAAAAATTTTCATACCATTCGGCAAAGAAGAAGAATACAAAAAAAACAAAGTTCCCTTCGACAAAACCTTCGCGCTCAAGCCATCAGAACTTGAAGCAGAGGACTGGATAACCCTCTTCAATCTTGAAATGACTTCGCCAGCCGGAGTCCTCCTCCAAAGAACACTGACTAATCTGAAAGAAGACGAAGAAAACTTCACAATAAAAGAAATCCTGAACAAGATAGAACATGACTCAAAAGCCTCAAAAGAAACAAAAGAAATCGCAGAATCCCTTTTCATCGCAGCAGAATCCTGGGGAGTTTTCTCAAAAGAAAAAGAAGGAACAGAAATTTCAGATTTAGTCACGCCAGGAGCAGCAACTGTCCTCGACA
>Ga0209541_10009899_pt1 | contig 15328 bp, 12 predicted proteins | sample RifCSPlowO2_01_FD_184027 | JGI IMG/M metagenome (GOLD analysis project Ga0209541, IMG submission 184027) | Groundwater microbial communities from Rifle, Colorado - Rifle CSP2_plank lowO2_0.1 (SPAdes) (version 2) | ecosystem: Environmental > Aquatic > Deep subsurface > Groundwater | place...
CCCCGCCGCTTCTTCTTGAAAGCGCTTTGAGGACTTCTTCATCATATTTTATTTTTTCATTCCCGCAGATTCTTTTTAATATCTTGAATATTGACAAATAATCAAGCTGCTTGAATTCTATCAGATTTGACTTGCTTCTCAAAGAGCTAAATTTATTTTCAAATGGGTTTGTTGCTGTCAATATTATTGGGTATGTTGAGTCTTCTATGAGCTTTGTTATTGCCTGTATCCCTCCCCTATCCTCATGGCCAGATAAGCCGTCTATTTCGTCCACAAGGATTACTTTTCCTTTTGCGAACAGGCTTTGCTGCTTTATTGCATTGCCAACTTTTTGGTTGATCTGCTCTGCATTTCTGAAATCACTGGCATTTACTTCAATAATCTCGTAATTTAGCTCGTTTGCTATCGCATAAACCGAGGATGTTTTGCCAGTGCCGCTCGGGCCATATATTAATGAGGCATTCTTTTTTTCCCTTGAAAAATTAATTATAAAGTTTTTTAATTTTCCAATTATCTCATCTTGCCCGAATATTTCCTTTGTAGTTTTTGGGATGTATTTATGGATTAGGGGCTGCATAGAAGCTAGTATTGTTTTTGATTTTATTAAATTATTGGTTTAGTCTTCATCCTTATACTTATACTTATCAAGTTTGGCTCTGGTATTTTTTACGTAATTGTAGATTTCATTCACTATACTGCCTATTGCTTCAGTCGCCTGCTTCTCATCCAAGTCTTTAGTCATAATGCAGTAGAATACCCTGCTTTCATTGATGTATATTATGCCGCAGTCATGAAAATACCTGAAATCGCCGTAATGGGTCTCACCGAATTTATGTGCTATAGTGATATGGTTGGGAATATTCGCCGCCTGCCCAACATTAAAAGCTGAATCAGACAGTAAAGACAGCAGGTATTCAGAATTATCTGGCTCAAGCACGGTGGAGAAATACAGGCTGGAGAATAATGTAGACATTGCTTTCGGGCTTAATAAATTCGGGTGCTTTGCTGTTTCCCCATCCTGAAAGTCCGCATTAACCTCAATGTTATAATAATCCAAAACCAGTTGAAAATCTTCAACATCAACCTCGTGCAACAATACCCTAAAGGCTGTGTTGTCCGATTCCTTCATCATTTTTTCAAGCAGAATACGCACAGGCAGCTGCTTTTCTTCGGTTTTGTAAAGCTCGCCGTAGCTGCTTGTCCTGTCGGAATCCTCGATTTCAAGCATAGTGTCAAAGCTCAGCTTGCCATCTTCAATCTTTTTTGTTATAAGGATCGCAACAGGCAGCTTAATCAGGCTTGCAGGGAAGAATCCATTTTTTTCATTTATTCCCATATAGGCGCCGTTGCGGAAGTTCTCAACATAAACTGATACGTTAAGGTTATTTTTTGTTACATATGATTGAATTTTTTCTTTCAGTTCGGCAAAATTGACTATCATAAAGCTCTCAGGTTTCAGCAAGCCGGAATAGATTCTCGGAGACAAAAGTCCACTAGTTGATTCTTTTTGATTTTGTGGGTTAAAGCTTTTTAGGGCATAAATTAAAAATACCAGAAGAATAGCAATAATAAAAAATTCAAATATCGCGATGTATTTGAACTTTAGCCCCATGGTAATATTTGGTTTCATAATTCATTTAAATTAATTTCCATATTTGCTTTGGGATTTTGTCATCACTCCATAATTCTCACAATCAAAAAATTTAAATTCAAAATCAAATAATCCCCTAAAATGAGCAACAATTCAAGGTTCTTTTTTGTGCTGCTTTCTGTAGGAGCAGCCATGGGGCTTGGCAATATATTCCTTTATCCTTACTTTTCTTATAAGTTTACGGGTTTATTTTTTATTCCATACTTGATCGCCTTATTTTTGATTGGAATGCCGTTGCTTATGTTGGAATTTTCAATCGGGCAGTATTTCAACAAGAATATTGTAGATTTGTTTGCGTCCATAAGTAAATGGTTCAGCGGCATTGGCTGGCTTATGCTGCTCAATGCTTTTATAGTGATGAGCTTTTATGCCGTTGTTTTTTCGTGGCATATCATTTACTTTTTTGTGTCTTTTGGACTGCAGTGGAAGAAAGATGCAAAAGCTTATTTTTTTGATAATGCGCTTCAGGCTTCTGATGGATTTAGGGGATTCACGCAATTTCCACTTGCTGTTTTTATTGCGTTAATAATTGCATGGATAATAATTTTCTTTTATATTAGAAACGGTTTTGAAAGCGCCAAAAAGGGATTCCTGATATTGCTTCCTGTGCTGATATTTTTAATTTTTTCTTTTTTGTTATATTCACTCACGCTTGATAATGCATTGGTTGGAGTTTACTCTTTTTTAAAGCCAAAAGTAAGGAATTTGCTTAATTTTGATGTATGGATTAGTTCCTTTTCTTTGGCGATAATGTCTCTTGGATTATCTTTCGGCATAATGCATGCATTTGCAAGAAAAAGCGGGAAAGGATTTATTTTTGGAGCATCTTCAATTATTATAATTTTTGAATTATTAATAAGCATTGCAATTGGTTTTATTATGTTTGGGATTCTTGGTTTTTTGGAAATGAATCAAGGCTTGGATTTGGACAAATCAATGTTTTCAGACTATAGTTTTCCGTTTACAATCTTAGCGCAGGCGTTGCCCTTTTTTTACGAGCCAACTTTATCGAGCATCTTGTTTTTTATTTTTTTATCAGTATTCTTTGTTCTTGGAACCGTTTCGCTTGCTTACTCGATTTCGCATGTCTTAGTCCACAAGTTCAAAACGAAGCACATGAGCGCAGCAATAATAGTTTCCGGGTTTGGATTTTTGCTTGGATTGCTGTTTATCATAAAGCCCGGATTTTATATAATGGACATTGTAAGCCATTTTGTTTATTATAACATTTTGATTGCTTTGCTGCTTGAAGCACTGGCTGTCGGATGGTTTTTTGACACTGAGAAGATTTCACAGTTCATTGACCAACAATCAATTTTAAAAATTGGAGCTATATGGAGATTTTTTATCAGATATTTAATGCCCTTAATCCTGTCATTGCTCTTATTTTTCCAGATAAAATCCGATATTTTGCTTAACTACAACAACTATCCTTGGATTTATGTCTTAATTTTCGGAGTTGGAATTGTTGTTATCCCGTTAATAATTGCATTTTTAATGCCGCAGAAGATACTGGACAGGAAATAGAAAATCATAATCTTTTTATTCACTTAATAATTTTTATTAAAAATGGACATATTTTCAATAATACTCACTGTTCTTGGCTTAAGCCTTTTCGAGATAATCATAAGCGTGGACAATGCCATTATTAACGCTGAAGTCCTCGGCACAATGTCAAAAAAGGCAAGAAGGTGGTTTTTGATATGGGGCATACTTATTGCTGTTTTTCTTGTAAGGGGGCTTTTGCCATGGCTTATAATATGGATGGGCAATCCCTCGCTTGGTCCAATACAGGCGTTCACAGCTTCATTTTCAAACGATCCGAGAGTTGTAGAGGTAATTGAGCAAAGCGCTCCAATACTGCTTGCAGGAGGGGGCACTTTCCTTGTTTTCCTTTTTTTCCACTGGATATTTTTGGAGCCAAAGAATTATGGCTTAATAGGTGAATCTTTTTTTCACAGGCAGGGTGTATGGTTCTTTGCTGTTGTGTCTATTTTGCTGGCAGTTATAGTTTGGCAGGCAATAAAAATAAATCCGCTCATGGCTTTTGGTGCTGTTGTCGGCTCAACAGCATTCTTCATAACACACGGCTTCAAGGAGAATGCCGAAAAGGCTGAAAGGGAAATGCTTGAAGGGGCTGGAAACATGAGCGATATAAGCAAGATTTTTTATCTGGAAGTTATAGACGCGACTTTTTCTGTTGATGGTATATTAGGCGCTTTTGCATTTACATTTTCCATACCATTGATTTTGGTGGGCAATGGCATAGGGGCTATTGTAGTAAGGCAGTTGACAATCAGCAACATAGATAATGTGAAGAAATACAAGTACTTGAAGAATGGGGCAATGTATTCTATATTGGCTCTTGGCATTATAATGCTTCTGGACAGCTTTGGCTTTCATATCCCCAGCTGGTTTTCGCCGATAGTAACTTTTGCCATAGTCGGGTTCTTCTTCTACAAGTCCTATAAGGAGCTTAAAAAACAATAAGATTAAAAATAAAGGGTAAATAATTTGGGTTATTGTTGATTTTTAAAAAATTATAATTAATGCATTAGGAAATCAGCAAAAACATAAAACAATACATTAAGTTTACATTAAATAAACATTCAATAAACAAAAATTGGAAAAATTAACAATAAAATAAAAATCAAATGGAAAAGCCAAAACTGACAATAGAGGAAATGGCCACCTTCTGCAAGAGAAAGGGCTTTGTTTATCCGAATAGCGAGATTTACGGAGGAATTGCTGGATTTTACGATTTTGGGCATTTGGGTGTTGAACTTAAGAACAACATAAAGAAAGAATGGTGGAAAACTTTTGTCCAGCAAAGGGATGACGTTGTTGGCATTGACGGAAGCATCGTTGCCAATCCGATGGTTTGGAAAGCTTCCGGACACGTTGACGGCTTCACAGATGTGCTGGTTGACTGCAGGAAATGCGGCTCAAGGTTCAGGGGCGACCAATTAATAGAAGATAAATTGAAGATAAAGACTCATGGAATGTCCCTTGAGGAAATTTCAAGAATATTGAAGGAAAAAAAATTAAAATGCCTAAAATGCGGCTCTGAGCTTGGCGAGCCAAAAAGATTCAATTTGATGTTTACAACAAATGTCGGGCCTGTCCAGACTTCCAGCTCAATTGCATATTTGAGGCCAGAAACTGCTCAGATCATTTTTGCCAATTTCAAGCTAGTGCAGGAAAATGCAAGGCTGAAGCTTCCATTTGGAATTGCTCAAATAGGGAAAGCTTTCAGGAATGAAATTTCGCCAAGAGATTTCTTGTTCAGGATGAGGGAATTTGAGCAGATGGAGATAGAATATTTTGTGCATCCGGAAAAGCAGGATGAATGCCATTTCCTTGACGAAGTGCTTGATTATGAGCTGAATGTTTTGTCTGCTGAAATGCAAAAAAGCAATAAAAAGATGGAAAAAATCACAATAAAACAATGCCTCAATAAAAAAATAATCAAGACAAGATGGCATGCTTACTGGCTTGCTTTGATGCACAGGTGGTTTGTTGAGCTTGGCGCTTCACCGGAGCATTTCAGGATAAGGCAGCATGTGAAAGATGAATTGAGCCATTATGCTCTTGACACATGGGATTTGGAGTATGAGTTTCCTTTTGGATGGAAGGAACTGCAAGGACTAAGCAACAGGACAGACTTTGACTTAAAGCAGCATATGGAGCATTCCAAAACTGACCTTTCAATATTTGACGAAGAAACAAAAAAGAAAATAATTCCTCATGTGATATGCGAGCCTTCACAAGGCATTGAAAGGGCATTTCTTGTATTTATGTTTGATGCTTATAACTATGATAAATCAAGGGACAATGTTGTTTTAAAGCTGCACCCAAAATTAGCTCCAATAAAGGTTGGAGTTTTCCCGCTTGTTTCGAATAAGGCTGATGTTGTGAATAAGGCAAGAGTCGTTTACGATGAGCTGAAAAAGGAATGGCCCTGCACATTTGATTTATCCGGCTCAATTGGAAGAAGGTATTCAAGGGCAGACGAAACAGGAATTTACGCAACAGTAACTATTGATTTTGAAAGTTTGGAGGATGAATCTGTTACAATAAGGGCAAGAGACACAACAGAGCAGATAAGGGTGAAGACAAAGGATTTGAGGGAAATAATTTCTAAATTTTTGAATGGGGAGAAATTGGGGAAGTTGGGGAAAATTGTTGAATAGCAAACAGCAATCACATGGGTTATACCCACTTTATCCTTACCATAAACTTATAAATACTCATCTATCCTTCCAGTTTAATTGAATTTGCAATATGAGAAACTTTAACCGGGATAGGAAATTTGGAAGAAAGGATTCTAGGCAAAGTTATGGAGATTCAAAAAGATTCAGCAGAGATCCGGATAGGCCTGAGAGAAGAGATTTTAGAAAAGAAGTTCAAATGCATAGCGCAACATGTGACAAATGCGGTGCAAGATGCGAAGTTCCTTTCAAGCCAACTGGAAATAAGCCGGTTTACTGCAGTGACTGTTTTAGAAAAGGCGATAAGTTTGAATCAAAAAACCCTGAATATAACAAAGAGTTTGGCATAATAAACGAAAAGCTGGATAGGATATTGGAAGCATTAGGAAAGGATTGATTATTTAAAATCCTTTTTGCCAACCTGCTGGTACCTTCACTTTGTACTTGCATTTTTTATGTACGTAAATTCCCTTATACTCAGAAACTTTCTTGCCTTTAAATGTGGCAGGGCGTGTGAAGCTGACAATAAGGGAATCTTTGCCTAAGGAATCAACATATCTGTTGCACACAGAGCATTTCTTATACCGAAATTTTTTAAACTTCTTTAAAGATAATAGGCGCATGACTGCTTCTTTCTCTCTTTTAAGTTTAGAACTGCAGGAATAGCTATGTTTTAAGACGGGTTTGTATTTCGTTTTGAGAAGGCTTTTGTACATATATTTGTCACAGTCTATGTCATTGCAACTGCCATCTAGCGCCCAATCAGTCTCTTCCAGTTTCTCAGTTAAAAGGTAATATTCGTCCCGAGCTTTATTCATAAAATTGCTATGTTAAACTGGTATTTAAATATGCATAATCAACCACTGGACATCTCCCTGCCCAAACTATTTAAACACCAAAATTACACCATTTCTAAATCAATTTATATAATCTATAACCAAAATCTTTAAATACAAGCGCCTGCTCAAAAACATACTACATATAGTATATTGACGACATCTGACATACATCATATTGTGTTTTCGGTAGAGTGGTAAAAAGAGGCATTTTTGAATGTTAGGCGAGGCTTAACAGTGAGTTGTGAGCGAGTTCGCAAAGAACGATGCTCACTCGCATGTCACTGGCAGGAGAGTTAAGCCGAGCACAAGAATTGCGAAGCATATTGAAAAAATAATGATAATTGTTTATAAAATATCAAATAAAGAGGCATAAAAATGGAGCACAAAATTTCTAAGATAAGGAAAAGGGACGGAAGCATTGTAGGATTTGACCAAAGCAAGATAACAAATGCCATCTTCAAGGCTGCAAACGCAGTTGGAGGGAAAGACAAAAAGGCAGCGCAGGCATTAAGCAATAATGTAGTTGCAGAACTGGAAAAGCTTGGAAATGCCCCATCAGTAGAGCAAATCCAGGATATTGTTGAAAAAGTGCTTATTGAAAACGGGCACGCCTCAACAGCAAAGGCTTACATCCTTTACAGGCAGGAAAGGGCGTCTATAAGAAAGGAAAAGCAGTTGGTTCTTGAAAAGGAGGATATTGATGAAGTGGACAAGCGCTTTGACGTCAACGCATTAAGGGTTCTGAAGGCAAGGTACTTGAGAAAGGAGTCAACTGGAAAGCTGATTGAAACCCCAAAGGAGCTGTTCACAAGAGTAGCAGTTCATGCTGCATTGCCTGACTTGTTCTATGACACAATAATTTTTGACATCAAAGGGCAGCAGCCAATTAATGAAACAGAAGACTTCAAGCCAGCCTTGCATGAAGAGAAATATGGAATTGGAAAGTACAAGCTCAACAGATATCATTTGGAAGCATTGAAAAGGATGTATAACAGGTACAACAGGTTCAAGCAGATGAAAGTAAGCTGGAGCAAGTTCTTTGACATGATTAAGGGAGGTGAATTCAGCAGCTACGAAAAAAATATTGATGAATTCTACAATTTGATGACTTACAAGCTTTTTATGCCAAACACGCCGGCAATTGCAAATTTTGGCAATCCATTAGGAATGGGCAGTGCTTGCTTTCATCCAAAACAGCCGATAATGACTGAAGATGGCCCAAAGGAGATAAAAGACATTAAAGTTGGTGATTTAGTGCTGACGCATAAGGGAAGGTTTAGAAAAGTTGAGAAAATATATGTAAGAAATACAGATTCCTTATATCAAGTGAGCTGTAGCAAGCTTCCAAAACCTTCTATGCTTGTCACTGAAGAGCATCCTATTTTGAGCTATAAGGACAACAAAATACAATGGCTTCCGCTTAATTCGCTTGAAGAAGGTGATTATGTAGCCCTATCATGCCCTAAAGAAGTTGAAGATGTCAAACAAATAAAAGTTAGTGATATAGTAAAAAATGTTAATGTAAATGAAAAAGATGAATGCAGTTACGAATATAAAGGAGGAAAATTTGATGCTTTTGTTCATACTGCAAAGCCTGTTAAAAACACCATTATTGTAGACAATGACTTAATGAAATTATTTGGATATTACCTTTCAGAAGGCTCTATTGCAGATAAAGATTGTGTGAGATTTACTTTTTCAAGTGATGAAGAAGATTATTGCAAAGAAGTAATTTTTATAATGGAAGAGAAGTTTGGAGTATCTGCAAGAATAGAGAAAACCAACAAAGAAACTAGAAAATGGTTATCATTAAGATTCCACTCTACAATTTTGGCCATGTTTTTTGAGAATATTTTAGGCAGAGGCTTCAATAAAAAGCATGTACCTCAATGGATTTTAAAATTGCCACAAAATAAGCAAAAAGGATTAATGGCTGGACTTATAAGAGGGGATGGCACTATATTCAAAAACTCGCATAAGACAAATGCGAAGCTGGTTATGTGCAACCAAAATGTTGTCTATGCTTTCTGGCAGATGTCTATGCGCTGCGGCGTTTTTTCTGCTTTAGGAAAGGAATCCATGCCAAAGCTAGGCTCAACACAACCGTATAGATGCACAATAAGTGGAGAAAACGGGCTTTTGCTTATCAATGAGCTTTTTGAAAGGAATGAAACAGACAGCGGCTTTAAGTCAAATACAATTTCTGTTGATGGTATAATTTTTACAGAAATAGATAAAATATCTAGAGTTAATTATATAGGTCCTGTTTATAACCTTGAAGTGGAAGAAGACCATTCTTATGTTGCAAATATGGTATCTGTGCATAATTGTTTTGTATTAGACGTTCCAGACTCTATAGACGGGATAATGGAAACCCTCAAAAACACAGCAATCATATTCAAGGCTGGAGGGGGCATGGGCTACAATTTCAGCAAACTAAGACCAGAAGGGGATTTTGTCAGCACAACTGGCGGAGTTGCTTCAGGGCCTTTAAGCTTTATGAGACTATTTGACACAATGACTGAGGTAATAAAGCAAGGCGGCATCAGAAGAGGGGCCAATATGGGCATTCTGAACAGCAACCATCCTGATATTGAAAAGTTCATAACTGCAAAAGAAGGCAATAAATCTTTGAGGAATTTCAACATAAGCATTTTGATAATGCCGGATTTCTGGGATTATTATGAAAGAAATGAGCAATATCCGTTAGTTAACCCAAGGGATGGAAGTGTTGTAAGATATGTAAATCCAAGAGTATTGTTTGACAAGGTAGTTTATCAGGCCTGGGAATCTGCAGAGCCCGGAGTGATTTTCTTTGACAGGGTTAATGAGTACAATCCATTTTATGAACATTTAGGACCTATTGTAACAACTAACCCATGTGGCGAGGTGCTACTTTACCCAAACGAGCCATGCAATCTTGGCTCAATAAATGTATGGGCTTTTGCAAAACAAGATGAAGAAAGCAATCCTTATGTTGACTGGGATGCATTAAGGGAAGTGACAAGAAGATGCACAAGATTTTTGGACAATGTAATTGATGTCAACAACTTCCCATTGCAGGCAATTGAGGACATGAGCTTGGCAACCAGAAAAATTGGATTGGGTGTTATGGGTGTTGCAGACTTGCTTTATGAATTAAGGTTGCCTTACAACTCTGAAGAAGGCCGCAAGTTTATGGAAAAATTAATGGAGTTTATTGCTTACTGGAGCAAGGTTGAAAGCATTGAACTGGCAAGGCAAAGGGGAAACCTCCCATATTACGACAAGAGTTTCTACAAAAAAGGCAAGCTTCCTATAAGAGGGGCTTATTTAAGGGATGAGTGGCACTTTGACTGGGACAAGATGGGTGAAGATATCAAAAAATACGGTATAAGGAATGGGTACACAACAATAATCGCACCAACTGGAAGTATATCTATGATTGCAGGCTGCAGCTCTGGAATGGAACCTGTTTATTCTTTAGTTTACGAGAAAAACGTAAAGGTTGGAAGCTTTTATTATGTTGACCCTGCTGCTGAAAAAGTGCTAAGGGAAGAAGGATTGTACAATGACAGGTTAATGGAAGATGTAAATGAGCACAAAGGCTCTATACAGAGAGTTGAGTATTTGCCTGAAAAAATAAGAAAAGCTCTTGTGACTGCAATGGACATAAATCCAGAAGAGCATATAAGGGCTTTAGCATCCTTCCAAAAGTGGGTTGACTCGTCTATTTCAAAGACAAACAACTTTCCAGCAGATGCTACTCTTGAGGACATGAGGGAAAGCTACATCTTGGCTTACAAGCTTGGATGCAAAGATGTTACTGTGTTCAGGGACTCGAGCATCAAAGACCAGGTTCTTGTAGCGCCAAAAACCAAGGAGAAGAAAGAAGAAATTGTTGATGTCAAACCAGAAATGAAGAAAATGATTAAAGAGTCTGAAAGTGGATTGGTGTTTGCAAACGGCAATAACAGCGAGGCAAAACCAATGACAAAGGCAACAATTAAGAACTGCCCAGAATGCGGCACTGAGCTTATGCAGAAAGAAGGCTGTGTAGAATGCCCAAGCTGCGGCTGGGGACTTTGTATGTAATTTCTAATTTATCTTATTTTTTAATTTTAAATCCCTAAAAAAGAGGTGTCATTTTGTTGGATATTGTAACCATTAGTTATGCCTATAAATTTTTATTTTATTTTGAAAATTATAAGTTAATGCGTTGTGAAATATAGAGAACAATGACAAAAACATTAAATTCACATCAATAAAAACATTTAATAAATAATAATGAAAAATAAAATGGCTTTGACAAGAATAAAGAATCCAATCAAGGTAAGAGGGGACAACAGCAAGGAAAGCTTGGGACTGGTGCATGTCATAACAGGTGATGGCAAGGGAAAAACAACTTCGTCTTTAGGCTTGGCATTGAGGGCAATTGGAAATAACTTAAGAGTGCATATGATACAGTTTCTTAAAAGTGGTTTCACAGGCGAGCTTTACTCTGCAAAAAAGCTAGGCTTTGAGATTGAACAGTTTGGCATTGATGCTCTGAAGGAAAAGCAAAGACATTTGCAGGAATTTGCAGACAAGACAGGCAGGTTTGTTTTCCAGCCGGACATCAAGGAAAAGGATGCTGCAATGCAGGGCTGGGAGCATGCAAAGAAAATAATCAAAAGCGGACAATATGATATGGTTATACTAGATGAAGTAAACTGTATTTTGGAAAAAGGTTTGATTCCAATCAAAGAAGTTCTTGATGTAATAAAAAACCACGGCAAAGTTGAATTGGTTTTGACAGGAAGGGATGCACCAAAGGAACTGAGAGAAGCAGCAGATTACCTGAATGTTGTGCAGGGAATTAAGCATCCCTGGCAGAAGGGTATTATCGCTAGGAAGGGGATTGAGTATTGAAAACTTAGGGATTTAAACCTGTACTACTTGAGTAATAGATTCTGGGACTTGAGTAGGTGCTATGTATACTTTAAGAAGTTTTATATGTCCTCTGAGCCTGTAATAACCTGGCACTACCTTCACAAGATTTGAATCTAGATTTTCTGCAACTTCTTCATCAATAATCAAAGGATGTCTATGGTGATGTTCGTATCCGAATAAAATTGTGACCAAATCTAAAGGAGTTTTTCCAGCTGGTAATGGCGTAACGTATGGTGTTGGTTTAGCAACTCCATCAACATGCACTGTCATAAAACGTCCGCAATAAAATCCAGCAGTTTGCTCGTCATAAAGAAGCACGCTAACTTCTGGTGGCAATTCATGTTCAAGCGGAATTCTAGAAACTGTATCAATTGTCTGTTTGTCAAGTCTTTCGAGCAAATCAGCTTTCATTATTGCTTATTTTTGTTATCCGCTATTTAAAATTATTGCTTTATATCAACTGCTCAATAATCTTAGCCAACTTGAAATCCTTGTAAGTCAAGCTATTTTCATCATGTGTAGTTAATGTGATGCTGACTTTGTTGTTTCTTATAAAAATATCTGGAAAATGATGCTCTCGCTGAGCTTCTTCTCCAACTTTCTGGACAAACTCCATAGCTTCCTTGAAGTCTTTAAAATGAAATTCCTTAGTTACTTCATTACCAATAAGTTCCCAGTCTTTCAATTCCTCTAATCTATCGTGGATTTCTTTTATTGACAAATGCTCCATTATTTGATTATTTGATTTGAGTTTATATAAATTTTTTGATAATTAAAAACATTAAATTTATAATGATAAGAACAGATGCCTAAAAGAATGGGCATTAAAAGATGCGAATGGGCAAACCATAACAAGCTGATGGAATGTTACCATGACAAAGAATGGGGCGTGCCAATCCGTGATGACAAAAAACTATTTGAATTCTTAATTCTAGAAGGAGCTCAAGCCGGACTTACATGGCTTACTGTCCTCCAAAAAAGAGAAAATTACAGGAAGGCATTTGACAATTTTGATGCAAATAAAATCGCAAAATATGATAAGAAAAAGATTGATGATTTACTATCAAACAAGGGGATTATAAGAAACAAGCTCAAGATTGCAGCAACTATACAAAACGCAAAATCATTTCTTGAAGTTCAAAAAGAATTCGGAAGCTTTGACAAATATCTATGGGGATTTGTCAACAATAAAACAATAAGGAACAGATTTATATCGTTAAGTGATATACCACCCAAAACAGAAGAGTCGGCTGCAATGAGCAAAAATTTGCTGAAAAGAGGCTTTAAATTTATGGGCTCGACAATTTGCTATGCATTCATGCAGGCAACAGGAATGGTGAATGACCATACTATAGACTGTTTCAGGTATAAAGAAGTTTAAAACAAAATGCCAAAACTAAACTTATCAAAAAATGCATTACTTATCCTTGAGCAACGTTATTTGAAAAAAAACAACAAAGGCAAAGTAATAGAAAAGCCAGAAGATTTGTTCAGAAGGGTGGCTAAAAACATTGCACAAGCTGATGCAAAACACAGATATTCTAAAAAAAACATAAAAAAAACAGAGGAAGGATTCTACAATTTGATGGCTTCTCTTGATTTTTTGCCAAATTCCCCTACCTTATTTAATGCAGGAAGAAAACTGCAGCAATTGGCAGCCTGCTTTGTTCTTCCGATTGAAGATGACATAAGCTCGATCTTCAAGACTTTGCATGATGCGGCATTAATCCACAAAACAGGAGCTGGAACTGGCTTTAACTTCTCAAACCTTAGGCCAAAGGGCGATATAATTGAAAGCTCTGGCTTCACTTCAGGACCCGTATCGTTCATGAAAATTTTTGATGCTGCAACCGAGCAAATAAAGCTTGGGGGAGTTTTAAGAGGAGCCAATATGGGAATTTTGAATGCTGACCATCCTGACATAGAGGATTTCATAACAATCAAAAGCAAGGAAAATGTCTTGACAAATTTTAATGTTTCTGTTGCAATAACAAATAATTTCATTAGGTCTGTAAAAAAAAATAAAAGTTACAACTTGATAAACCCAAGGAATAGGAAAGTTGCCAAAAAAGAAAGCGCAAGAAGAATTTTCAGACTTATTTGCGAGCAGGCATGGCTCAATGGCGACCCCGGAGTTATATTCATAGACCGGATCAATGAATTCAATCCGACTCCAAAGCTTGGCACAATTGAATCAACTGACAGCTGCGGCGAGCAGCCATTGCTGCCTTACGAATCATGCAATCTTGGAAGTGTTAATTTGTCCAATATGATTGAAAATAAACAAATCAATTTTGAAAAATTAAAAAAGACAATACACATCGCAGTTCATTTTCTTGATAATGTAATAGATGTTTGTGAATATCCATTAAAAGAAAATAAAAAAATTGTCTATAAAAACAGAAAAATTGGGCTTGGTGTAATGGGTTTTGCCGATATGCTTGTCAAACTTGGCATTGCTTATGACTCTGAAGAAGGATTAAAAACTGCAGAAGAAGTAATGAAATTTATCTCAAAAGAGGCAAGCATTGCGTCCCTTGAGCTTGCAGGAAAAGGAGGCAGTTTTCCATCATGGAAAAATAGCAGTTACAATACAAAAAATAAAAAAATAAAATTAAGGAATGCAACAAGAACGACAATTGCGCCAACTGGAACTATAAGCATTATTGCAGATGTTTCAAGCGGCATTGAGCCGTTGTTCGCATTAAGCTATGCAAGAAGGACTGTGGAAGGCAGAACATTGGTTTATTTTAACCAGGAATTAAAAAATTCATTGAAAAAATATAGCCTGTACAATGAAAATATAATTGAAAGAATAAACAGGGAAGGCTCAATTAAAAACGTTGACGAAATTCCAAACAAAATAAAAAAGGTTTTTGTTGTTGGAAGCGACATTGATGCAGAATGGCATGTAAGAATGCAGGCTGCTTTCCAGAAATATGTGGATAATGGGATAAGCAAGACGGTAACTTTGCCAAAGGATGCAACTGTTGAAGATGTTGAAAAAATATTCCTGATGGCTCACGAGCTTGGATGCAAGGGGATTTCCGTCTACAGGTATGGCTCACGGGAGGGGCAGGTTATTTATTTGAGCTCCAAAAGGGATGAACAGATTACATTGAGCGGGTTTTTGAGAAGGTAGATGAAAAAGAAATTTTATTGAAATCATCTAAAAAATCTCGACAAAACTCTAGATGTCGCATAATTGCATCTTATTTTTGGAGAGCGGGGACCTTGGGCCGTGAATTTGTTAGTTTTATACTGGTGCATGCATATTATATTGCAACTGTAAAATAGTAAATATTTTAAAGTCTACCCCCTTTCCGAAAGTAAAATGTCAAGCAAAAGAATACTTGTTACTGCAGCATTGCCTTATATAAACAATGTTCCGCACATGGGGCATATAGTAGGCTCGCACCTGCCGGCAGACATATTCTATAGATATCTTAAATCGAAAGGAGTTGAGACACTTTTCATAGGAGGCTCCGATGAGCATGGAACACCGTCTGCAATTGCAGCAAAAGAGCTCGGTCTGCATCCTCAGGAACTAGTGGACAAGCTTCATGAGATTCATCAAAGAGTATACAAGAAGCTAAACATCGCATATGATAATTATTCCAGAACTTCAAAACCAGTTCATCATGAGACTGTAAGAGCTTTCTTCGAAAAAATACGGGACAACGAATTTACTCATACGGGCAATGTCCAGATGTTTT
>Ga0209541_10009900_pt1 | contig 15327 bp, 20 predicted proteins | sample RifCSPlowO2_01_FD_184027 | JGI IMG/M metagenome (GOLD analysis project Ga0209541, IMG submission 184027) | Groundwater microbial communities from Rifle, Colorado - Rifle CSP2_plank lowO2_0.1 (SPAdes) (version 2) | ecosystem: Environmental > Aquatic > Deep subsurface > Groundwater | place...
TCCAGATTCGGTAAGAAATCATTTCCTTTTGAAATCATATTATATCACCTCATTCGGTGATATAAATATCTTCCTTTATAATATTTACGGATATTTTATGCGTTTACTATAACAAACAGCAAAACACCAAGAATATATAAGCTTAGTACCTTGTTATTGAAGCCATAATAGATATGTCCGATAGACCAGATAATATGATGATTTTACACAGTAAAAGTTTGCATTGAATTATAAAGAGCCGACAGGTATATAAGCTTGTCAGCCCTTCTCAATTCTGGTGCAATTGAGTATGAAAAAAGATGAAAAAGAAAAAAGTATATTTGAAGTACGATTAAAAGAGTTATCATCACTCGATAAGGATATAACATCACTTATTTTAAAACTGATTGGTTTATGGTTTGCTATTCTTCTCATATTATACAAATTTAATAATCTAAATGAGTTTACTTTTATAGGATTAGTTACAGGTCTTGTTTCTATTATATGGGTTGGACAACAATACACAAATTATGTATTTGATTGTTATGGCTGGCTTTCTAAGGTAATTCGAGAGAATAAACTTTTGATTGAAAGTTTTCCTACAATGAGGTGGTATGAAGCATTTTATTATCGAAAAAAATATTAAAAATAAAAATGGAACAAATAAAACAACCATAATAAAATCAGTATATATTCAAACTTTTGTGTCTATGAAGACAAGATGAAAGAAAAAATAAAGCAACCCGTACTCGTTGAAGTTGACAAGTTTAAAATTTTAATCAAAGATATGTTTAGAGGATTCCTTAATTATGGCTATGTGGGATGGTAGAAAAAGTTATTGACAGGGAAGAGGACTTTCAGAAAAGGATTTTATTCTTTTCGGTTATCTAAGCAATTTATCAAGCTGTGGATAATCTGTAATCACTTGTTTAAGAATTGTTTGATCACTCACCTCTAAAACTCCCTTTAACCAAGTTAAGTCCTTTTTTCCTTGTAAATATGCTCTTATTGAGCCTCTAATGTAGTTCTCTGTTGTTCTTTCTCTTGATTTTACTTTAACCATATTAAGATTTGGAAGTTCCTTTAACTTATATTTGTATCTGTTTCCAGAGGACAATGGAGTCTGTATTTCTAATTCTCCAAGCTTCAAACCATCCCTCTTTTTCAAATTCTTTATTATTCTTTTCGTAATCTGTAATCCGTAACCTTTTTAATGATGTTTTCATTTTTTATCCATATCTAAACAAACAAGAAGGTATATTTATAACTGGTTTATCACTTCGTCCCATGCAACTCCACAACATCACCTTTTTCTAAATCTACTTTTTATTTTAAATATCTAACTTGGGAATCTTGACACGTCTATATCGTAGGGGTTATTTGGTTTTTTATCTCTTTTATTTTCTGTTCGTTTTCTTCTCTCTTCATTAGTTTTAATGCTATGACATATAGAACAGAGAGCTTGTAAATTATCAATTTTGCTTTTTCCACCTTCATAAACTTCTTTTATGTGATCAAAATGCACTGCACGCATATCTAATCGTTTACTACAATTAGCACATTTATTTCTCTGCCTTGCCAGAACTTCATTTTTTTGAGAACGACTTACTGGTTCTCTTTTATTTTTGGGAGTTCCAAAAAGCAATGTATTTGTATCAGTATACATTTTAATCCTCCATTCCTTCTAAATATTCTTAGAAGTCATACATTTCCAACTTTTTAAATTCTTCGTCACTATGGAAATCTATAGATTTATATCTCTTCAATCCATCATTCACTAATTTAACAAGTTTTTTATTCACTCCTTGTAATCCTAACAATAATGCAAAAATTGAGTCAACACTTTTTTATATTAGAAAGGAAGATTAGAAGAAAATCCACATGATGTGTAAAAAGTAACCTATTTTAAGGACTTAATACACAAAGATATTAAAGAGTATCTATAAAATGGCAATCCCACAGCAAGAAAAAACCCTAACTGCATTAGCAGGGGAATTTTTAGTTGCAGGAAAACTTTGTCTGATGGGCTACAATGCTTCTTTAACTCTTAAGAACTTTCCAGAAGTGGACATTTTTGCCTTTAATCCTAAAAACAACAAAACTATTTCGATACAAGTTAAATCAAAAAAAATTGGTAAGGAGTACTTTATCCCAGAGACAATAGGTCAAAAGAATATCCCATTTGTTTTTGTTTATATAACTAAAGATAATGCAGTAGAGTATTATATTGTTCCTTCTGAAGATGTTGCGAAAATAAGCAAAAATGCAAGAGAAGATTATATTAAATCTCGTCCAAAGGTGAGTAAGAAGCAACCCCTTATGATTTCTGTAAACGATATTAAAGAATTTAAAGATAAATGGGGTTTACTAGGTCTGGATTAACTTTTTGTGGGGTTTTTGCGCAAAGTCACATTAGACAATAAATATTTTAATAAATGGATATACCCATTTCATATAAATTGCCTGTTTGAATGGGTTTGTTATCCAAAAAATCTTTAGTGAATCATTAAAAAATTTATAAGTTATTTATTTTTCCATATAGTTTTTTCTTTCCAATCTGGTTGTGTTACATAGTAAGTTATATACCCAGCCACTCCAAATACATTCAACAACACTAACCACATAATAAAAAGCCACCAGTTAAACTTTTTCCTGACTCTAAACACAATATACGATTTAGTCTGTTTGATTATAGGACAATTCTTCCCCTTATACTCCTTAATCTTATCTTTACTTTTCATCTTTAAATTATTAGATTATTGATTTCATCTTATTTTCTTCTCTGCCTTTCTCGCTAATTCTTTTAATAGCTCATAATCTTGTATTACCCCTGCTACATCCAGAGTTACTAGAACATCTTTTTTATAAAACAATATTTCATAATAAGTTCTTACTTCATCCGTTACCTTATATGCTCTACTTTCTTCACCTATATTAGGGTTGGACAACTCTTCATATGTAACTTCATCAGTTGATTCTTGATTTATCATTTCCTTTAAACTTTCAATAGGATATATTGAAATAAGATGTCCTATTGTAGACGTTACAAATGGATTATCCTCGTCCTGCCAACCAAATATAATCATATATCCTCTTCTCCATCCAGCCTCTAATCCCTCGTCACTAATATCAGACTTTACTCTCTCACTTCTAGAAACAATAAACCAATCTTTTGGTAAATCTCTTAACTCCAAAACCATTTCTGATGGCTCTTGAGTTGATAATGGATTTTCTATAACCTCTTGTTCTATTGTCTCAGGCTCACTCTCTTCTTCTGGCAGTTGTTTTTCCTCTTGCGATTTGCTACTACTCTCTAAAGTTGTTATGTCCTGATTATTGCATCCTCCTAAAAATAATAACAATGATGATATAGTAATAATCCCAAACAACCATAAAACTATTTTCTTACCCATCTTTTGACCCCCATTCTTATTTAACAAAATAATATTATTTCTGATATATATACTTATTGGTAATTGGAAATTAACTAACTTGTAATACCCAATTAAATATCTTGTAATCCAGTTGTGGATTATGAAAAAATCAATTTTATCTTTTCTATTAGTTGGAAAAAATCGCCATAGGGTGCTTCAATGTTTGGAGGAAAATAAATCTGAGGGAGAAATAATGTCTTACAAGATTGAAAAATATACCGAATTACCAAAGTCTCACATAAGTAAAGCATTAAAAGAATTAAATGAGTATGGATTAGTAAAATGTACAAATGACGAGGATAGAAAGTTCAAATTCTATATGATAACCCCAAAAGGTCAAAGAGTATTAAAGCAGGTAAATAAACTTGTGGAAGACATTAAGAAAGAATGATTACTCGGTTAAATTTCTTCTATTTTTTGATGGATACAAATAGGCTGTATTAAAACACCCACAGCACAATTTAAGGCACGTCCCCCCGTAGCTCATCCATAATCTTCTTTATCTCAAATGAAGTGTTGTTTAAATCTCCTTGTAGGCTTATGCTAAACGACTTGTCACCGAACTTCATTTTGTAGATGTTAATCAGCAGATAAACTTGTTGTAATAGCTTATAGAAAGACGGGTCTTTATTCGTTGCTTCTTCAAGCTTTCTATATATTTTCATAATCTCTTTCATCATATCTTTCGGATTAACTCCTGCAAAAGCCTTAAATTGCCTTATCAAATCCCTTCTAATATTCAATTCAATCCTGCAAGCCGAGTCTTTCTTGTATAACTCACAATAATGTTTTATCGGACATTCGTTGCATTTGGCTATATTGATAACAATAGTATGATTTCCTGACGTAATCGGATTGAGTTGGCTGGATGCTCTCTTTCTTTCACTTTTTGCTAATCCGCCTTTACGAGCTATAGACCTTCGTTCTTCCGGTGGTAGGCGTTTAAGTCTTCCCTTATTCTTTTCAAAGGGAGACGGACAGTATAGTTTCCCTTTGTTTGCTTCATTGTTTGGTTTTTTCATATCCTACCAATATTAATAATATAGATAATATACTACTACCAAGATTATTTATATATTATAAAATTTAATCAAAAAATCCATATTTTCTATATTACCAATATTCTACTTTATCTTCCTTTAGCTTCAAACCTATTATTGTGTTAACTGACGTACCATCTTTTGTTCTGTTCGCCCTTTCAAACCCCATTTGATATAACGATTGACCGACTGCTTTTTTTGATAATTCTCTATAAGATTTACTTTTGCAATATGCAAGGAATTCTCTATAGAACTGATGAAATTCTAGTTCAGCATTAACATCATCAATATCACAATATTCATTTATGAAAGATTGTATATAATTACTTTTTTCTTCATATATTGCTTTTCTTCCCTCAATACCCATTTCATTTGTAAATTTTCTTTTTTCTAACAATTCTTTTAATACCCTAACACCCCTTTTTGCTAAATTATTAAATTCTTCTTCAGGTATTCCAATTAAAGGGTCTTTTTCTTCCGTAAATTTATTTGGAAATTCAATAATTTGCCACCGTCTATAAAATCCTTCTGTTTTGTCAAGTGTTATAGGTAATGAATTAGTCGCAATGATTATTTTTGCGTAATTATAGTCGTCAAAAGGAGTTTTGTTTTTGTGTTCAAATCCAATAGCATCTTGACCAGTTAATCTCTTAAAAATTGATGTTCTGTTTATTGAACCGAAATTCGTTTCCCCCATAATGCACACTGATTTCCTATAAAGTTTGGCAACTTCAAATCTTGATGCTAACAAAAGTTCAAATTCCGTAGAGCAGATATTATCATTTCCTATAAATCTTATCAAAAGCAATAAACACTTTGATTTTCCATTGCTTCCAGAACCAATGAAACAAAATGCCCTATGAATTGGATAATCAGACAACAGACAGTATGCAAATATCTCATATAATGTTGTTTTAAATTTATCTCCAACCCATTCTCTAAATAAATTGTCTATGATCGGCGTTTCCTCACTTAATCCTAAACTCCAAGGGATTGGATTAGTAGTAAAATATTCTGGCGTTGGTATCATCTCTTCATCAGTTTTGATGTCTATTATTTTATCTTTAAATTGTATCCATGTTTTCTTGAACTCTTTTGGTTTTTTCTTTCTACCTTCTCTTTTTAATGCCTCCACAATCATGCTTTTTTCTCTCGGATGAATTGTTTTGGCATCATTTACGGCTTTATCAACCATTATCATTAAGTCTACTTCATCTATTTGTAACCAACATTTTTTGTCATGAGACCACATCCACCAAATTTTTCCATTATCAAAATAAATTGGTTGAATTTTGTTAAATCTCTCAGCCATGATAATATAATTACCAAATTCCCCCATAGCCTTATCGAAATTTTTTGCTTGTTCATCTGATTCTTTATCTTCCTTTTTATTATAATTTTCCAGAAGTCGCCTAATCCACACATCTTCTTCTATCTCTTCTTGCTCCGGAAATACTAAATCATCTGTATTAAAATCTATAATCTTTCTTTTATTAGCATTTTTGTCCACTATAACCACCTTTGCTTTGCTTTATACAAACTATGCTCTTCTTCCCAATACGATAATTCTTGTTATTATTTAGAATGATGATAAAGAAATCGTCTTCCTTCTGGATTTCTCCAGTAATTGCTTTGTCTATCCCATTATCCGTATAGATTATTTTACTTTGCATTACCACATTCCTCCTTTTTAGCCTTACATTCTTTCTTTGCTTCCTCTTGAATTTTTTCAAGAACTTCAATCCAACTTGATAACATTTTTTTCCTCCTCCAAAAATTTAGTTATAGCAATTCTGCATAACTTTGCTTGAGAAATTCTTTTTTCAAAGGCAAGCCTTTCTATGTCCTTCTTAACTTCTTCTGGAAGTTTTAGCATAAAAATTCCATTCATCATTTTTATAATTTAATTATATATGTGGGTTTAAATAAAGTATTATGATTATATATAAAACTAAATAACAAGGAAATTTGGATTTATATAGTATAACATAATAAAATTAATAAACTATCTATTATATAATTATATTATGGATAAAACTAATAGAAGGACAAGAAAATCAGGATTTAAGAAGGGAGAAGTTGACTTGTTTGACAATCCATTTTATACCAAGCTCTTATTGGTTATATTTGGTAATGAGAATATCAATGTTAATATATTAAGAGAATATGAACTTAACAACCAGACATGGTATCAGAAAATAAAGAGTCATTTATTGAATAAAGGAATAATGGAAGAAGTTAATGAATTCTATTTTAATAATGGAGAACAGAAAAAAAGAAAAGGTAGACATAGAAATAGAAAGGTTTACAGAATTAAGCCAGATTATTGGCATTTCCTCTTTTACCAACACATATTTAGATTGATACAAGACGAGGTTTTAAGCTTGAAACGTTACAAATATTACACTAAGAATGAAAAGGAAGGGTTGGTGGAAAAAGAGTTAGATGGAGTTGCTGAATTAAAGAATATTATACAAAAGGGAGAAATAAAGAGAAGAAAAGTTAGTACTGCTAAAAAGAACTCAAAGGATAAGGAGAAAGATAAAGGATATTATGATTTAAGGGTGAGAAAGTTAAATGAATATAAAGAGGCTATTTCGGAAATTTTGTATTTTTCTGATTTTTTAGAAACATCAATTAGGTTTGAAAGAAGGAACTACAATGTAAACATTACTAAACAAAATAGAGTTAAACCAGAAAAAGAAAATGGAGGATTAGATAACTACATATCCTATTTCTTTAGTAAAAAAAATAATTCTTTTGATAACAAATTAGTTTATTTCTTGAAAACATATTTTGATGAAATGTTATTAAGAGGTTGTAGTGATGGAATTACTTTCAATGATATATTAAGGAATATTCTTTACTCTATTGGCTATTATTTTGATGAAGACTACTTATTTAAAGAGAAACCTTATGCAACACCTTACCCAGCTCCCGATTCTCCAGAAGAAGTTGATTATCTAAGTGAACAAATTCATTTAGAAGTCTGTAGTGGTTTTTCCATATTTGTTGAGTTCTGCCAAATCTATTGGTATGTTTGTGTATATAAAGAACAAATGAAGGAACACATTAACAGTAAAGAAGCAGGGTTTTTTAAAGAAGACATAAACTCTATTTTGCTGGCTAGAGAAGTTTTTTCAAAGCTTAACAAAAAATTAGAAAACCCTTATATCATAGAAAATAACCCATTTCAGTCTGTTATGGCTAAAATTAATTTATTCAAAACCAATAAATATTTAAAAAGCTTTGCTTAAAAGCTTTTATGATAAAAATAATATTCTTAGGCACAGCTTCGATGATGCCGACTAAGGAAAGAAATGCTATCTCAACGCTGCTAAATTATCAGGGAGAGTATATTTTAATAGATTGTGGAGAGAATACGCAAAGGCAATTAAGATACATAAACATAGATCCTGTAAGGATTACTAAAATATTACTTACACATATCCATGGAGACCATACACTGGGATTACCTGGATTATTGCAGACGATAGCAAGCGCAAATACACAAAAGACAGTAGAAATCTACGGCCCGCGCAATACAAAAAATTTTATGAGTGCACTAACAACTTTATTCCTGAAGAAAGGGGAGAATCAAAAATTGAGTATAATGGAGATTGGTGAAGGGATTTTCTTTGAAAACAAGGATTTTACCTTAGCAGCAGCAAAGCTTGAACACACTACCCACTGCCTTGGCTATTCTTTCCAAGAAAAAGACAAAAGAAGAATTAATCTTCAATATACGAAGAAATTTGGATTAACGAAACATCCTTTGCTTGGGAAACTGCAGCAAGGCCTAACAATCACATTTAAAGGGCAAAAGATATCTCCAAAAAAAGCAACAATAATCAAAAAAGGAAAAAAGATAGTCTTTATTCTAGATACTATGTATACTGAAAAAGCAATTAAACTAGCAAAAGATGCAGATTTGCTAATTACAGAAGCAACATTTCTTGAAAATTTAAAAGAAAAGGCTTATTCATACAAGCATCTCACAGCAAGAGAAGCAGCTATAATAGCTAAAAGAGCAAAAGCAAAAAGGCTTATCCTAACACATTTCAGCAAGCGTTATGCTAATGTAGCTGATCTTGAAAAAGAAGCCAAAACAACATTCAAGAATACGGAAGCTGCAGAAGATTTTCTAGAGGTTATCCTCTAAGCTTATTTAGTTATTACCTAACATTGCGCTTACGCTTATTTTTTTTAGAAAACTTTTTCTTGATTGTCCTATAAGAATGTCCTTTTCGTAATTTCCTATGGACATAATTTCTTAATGAGAATTTAGAAGCATCTTGCTTTTTCTTTCTTCTGCTCCAAAACCAGAGATTCAACAAAATCAACAAAAGAATTAATAACCATAACCAATAGATTTTAAATGTAATCCATGCTTTTGGTTTCTCAACTTCAGAAACAACCTCAAAAGTATCACTACTAATTGCGCTACTATTCCCATAATCAACCTTCACATAATAAATGTATGTTCCCTCGACAGCATCTTGAGGCACAACTAAATATTTAGAGTATCCTAAACGCTCAGATATTGCTAAGGTCTCTTGTTCGTTATGCAAAATTTTTCCTTCAAAATCCTTCAAGGCATAATAAACAAAGACATCAACAGGCATTAAATCTCCCATGTTCAGGATAGTAATATCTCCTAAAACCATATTCCCTTTCTTCACTTGTTTATACTCCTCTGGTATTTTCAAAAAGACATCAAACAAAGCTTTCCTAGACTCTACTTCTAGAATAACTCGGAGATTTTTACTTATTCCATTTGCGCTAAATTCAATAAGGCCAGAATAAACATCAGGAATTTCATCAATATGTGCACTGAAATCTAAGGTTAGTACTTTGCTTTCTCCTCTTTCTAAACTAAAGCTTTCCTCACTAATAAGAATAAAATCTGCCAAATTTTTTAAGTCAACACTAAAATCTAACCTGGTATCTCCAGTATTAGCGATAGTAACAACTCTAGTAAGAGTTTGTCCTTGTTTTATGCTAACTTTCAACAATTCAGGTTCGATGATAAAGTTTCTTATAAGTGGTCTTTGTCTAGGTCCTCCACCAGCGCTAGGTGCACTAGGTTCAGCAGACACAGATGGGCATGCTCCACAATCAGCTGAACAACTGCTGCACGTTTCATCTCCACTGCAAGTTCCGTCTCCACAACCGATGACTAAAACACTAACTTCTCCTATAGGAACTCCAGTCGCCTTCATATTTCTCTCAGTTAAATCAACAACATAGATATTTCCAATTAATGAAAAGAACATTAAAGCAATTGCTAAAAAAGCAATAAGAGTATTGGAAAACCGCCTCATTTTCTTAGAATTTACGCACTGGTTCTTTAAATAGGTTTCTTAAATATTATATACAATCTTCCCTCATAATTTCCAAAAGCAGCGTCATCAGGAACAAAAGCATAAGATGTAATTTCTTTAGATTCGTCTTTCTTTAAACGAAAAGTCTTTTGATCAAAATAAACCCATCTGACAAGAAAATGATCTACTCTTAATTCGACAATGCAATCTTCACATTTTTCGTTTTTTACAACAAAGCTACGAAATGCATAAGATCCTTTTTGTAGTGTGCCAAAATATAAAGCGCTGTTATTAACATTAAACCCAAGATGGTCTCCTACACTAATAAAAATAGGAATCTCTTGATAGTCTACTAAAGTTCTTGTATAAAAAAAAGTGAAAATACCTGAGAGAAGAATAATAAGAACTAAAAGGTAAAAGAAAAGCTTCATCTTTTTTTAGCCTCTTTTTTTGCTAAAGACAAAAGCAAAAGAATGAATAATATAACAATTACAACAATCAAAATATTAGTAAGAGTGAAAATTGATTTTTTGGGGTGAAAGATGTTTAAAACAAAATTTTTCTCAGCTACTTTATCATAATAAAAGACACGCGCTGTTGCTTGATAATCTCCTATTTCTAAATCCCTGACATCAAGATAAGAGGAAACAAAAGTAGGATGCCATGGCTCTAAAGCAAATGTTTCAGTCTTGCTTTTTCTCAACATATTTCCGCTAGAATCATAAAGAAGAATTTCTGCATAAACATCCTTAAGTTGAGAATTCCATCTGCTGATCATTTCAACATCTACCTTAGCTATTTGATCTTTCTCAACAGAAGTTCCGTTAATATTAAGGACTTCAATAAGAACATCCCCTATTTTAAAGGAAGTATCGCTTTCTCTATACTCGCCATCAAAGAAAATAGAAGCTACTGCATGATAGACGCCTACGCTATTATTTTTTGAATCCCAATTAAGAGTTAACTCCCTTGCTTGATTAGTGTCTAAAGGGAAGCTATCGCTATTGATACTGTCAACTTTTTGGTTATTGCCATCATAAATATTAATAGTAGTAAAAACTCTCTTCAACTCTTCTTTGCTTCTGCTAATAATTTTAATGTAAAAAGGTACTTTTTCTCCAACAGCAATATCTTCTGCTTTAAACTCAAGTTCAATGTATCTCCATGGATAAGGAACATAAATCCTTAATGGAATCATTACTCCAGCAATTGCCCCTACACCCTCTTCCACTGCGCCTATTTCCTCCACAACAATCCCATTAACATGAACGCCTGGCTCTAAAAAATTAGGAAGAGAGACATTGGCAGAAAACCCCTTCCACTCTCCTGCTTGGATCATTGTAAAATTTTCATTAAGAAGGATAGACTGATTCAACTCTCCCACGATATACATCTTTAGAGAGAGATTGCCTTCTCCTCGATAGCCGCCAACAGCAAACCCAACATCAGTCTTCAAATTAGGCTCATAAGCAAGCTCAATTTGAGGCGGCTGCACAAGAAAACCAAAGCTGCTCTCTAAAAAAAACAGAAAAACCAGAAAAAAAATAAGTATTCGATAGGAAGATCTCATAAGAAAGAAAGACAAGATTATTTATCTTATATATCTTTCTATGTTCAAGATTAGTTAAAGAGAGCTTACCAACCTTTTTGATCGATGTAATTCTTTATTGCCTGAACATATGCATCAGCTGCAGCTTGAGTATCTCCATCTATAACCTCATTCTCAAATCTTGTAAGGCAATCTTCTGGAGGTGTAGCAGCATCACATTCTTCATCAGTACGAGACACTAAAGCATTATCTCTCATCTCTGGTGGCATCTCAATCTGTATTCCTGGCAATCCATTTGAAGATGTAAATCTTGGGAATTGATTTACAACATTACAGTAATCTGCCCCACGATAACAAGTAATGTCATCTACAAAGAATTTACAATCTGGAACATCATCAAAGTTTATGATATAATAACTGCTTCCTAAACTAGTGCTCAATTCATTTTCTATTAGCTCCTTAAATCCGTACTCTGCACGTCCGCCAATCAGGACAGGAGGTAAATTATTGGTCTGAGGCGTTGTAGGGCAACCTTCTGCACATCCATGTAATGCAACTCCAACTTTGCATGAGCTTAATATCTCTCTTAAATATGGATCACAATTAGGATCAATGCTATTGCTAGTTACATGATGGCAAACATCCTCACAACCACTATCACATAAACTACAATCAGTATTCCTGCTACCATACACCCACAAAGCTACATTTTTCCCATCATCAACTAATTTATCATACATATATCTTGCCATCTGCTCAGTTCCTGCCTCAATAGATCCGCCATGAACAGCCATAATAGCCACATCGCAATTAGTATGTGTTGAATCTGAAAATTCTAAATACTCCCTTAAACCGACATACCTGCTGCCTATTCTTCTTCCCCAACCTGAAGTCTGGTCTATGCCTACAGAATTATTTATGCCAAAGACATTAACATGCTCACAATAGTCTGGTTCATTTGTTCTTTTTGCTACAGGACAATTAGCCAAACTATATACGTCATTCGCATGTTTTTTAATAGTAGTTTCACCTAAATAAGCATTATAGATAGCAACAGACTCTATCCTTCCATTAAAAGTATCTCCACCTAGATTAAACCAGTCTCCTAACATGACATTTGCGGTTGGAGAATCTATTATTGATTGATCACTTCCAAAATTATTCTCGCCAACTAATTCGCCATCGACATAAAGCCTCATAGCCTGGCCATTATATTGACCAACAAGATGGTGCCATATCGCACCAACAGTGAAGACTCTACTAGGATCTGCATCAACAGTTCTAGAATTTCCGTTATCAGCTCTAAAAATTCTAAACTTCAGATTTTCTGTAGTTTCGTCTAATCTTAACATCCAAGACCTTTCACCGACAAAAGATTCTCCTAAATACTTTGAAGTTATAATCCTATTTTTAGGAACGCCTATAGGATTGTTAATCCTCCAAGGCCTTACTAATGCTTCAATTGTTATCTGGTTATTAATACTGTTATCGAAATAACTAGGATTATCACAGCTTAGCCCATTATCCTCACCATCGATAGAGTAACATCTTCCAAATAAGCAATATCTGTCATTTTCCCATATTGGTAAAGCAATAGGATCTATATTACAATTTGTATTTTGTGGAGATTTATCATAAACGACAGTATCTGAACCACCTTGCTTGAAAATCCAGTATCCTAAAACTCCTGCCCAATTAGTATTATCTCTTATCTGGCTACTATCGATAGTTTCAACAGCATCAGGATACCAATCAAACTCTACAGATTCTCCAATAGGAATACGCTTTCTACCTGGTATTAAAGCAATAGAAGATATGTCTCCTACTCCTAAGCTATAAAATACATTTATTTCCTTAGTCTCTCCAGAGAATATTGTTTGTGTATGTATATACTCATCATTTATATCTCCTTGTATCTGAACTTTGAATGCGTCAATATCATCACCAGAATTTTGTATACTTATCTTGAGAGGATACCAAAAATCAGTATCGGTATAAGCATCTTGAATATTAAAATTCATTTGCGGTGGTTGGGTTGCGATGCAATTTTCAGTATTAAACTCGCACTGTTGTAAATGCCCTGCAGGATAACAAGATAAAACTCCTTCACTAAATCCTTCAAAATCACTGCAAGTTTTTCCGTCTAAATCTAAACCATCACATTCTTCAATAACTTGATTAACCACATTATCGCCACAAAAAGCCAAAGCAGTTTCACAATAATTTAAATCACCAATAGCTGCTATATTAGGCAGACAATATCCAGAACCTTCATTAAACTCTATTCCAGGGCGAACCTCAATGTGACTATGATTTGCTATTTGATAGGGGGTGTAAAAAATATCTGTCTGGAATGGATTAAGCCCAGTTTCAACTCTTTCAACTAAGATGTCATCATCATAATAAGTAGTAAAAATAAAATCAGAAATGTTTATATTGTCATTGTTCCTTATCTGAAATCTTGCATACCCAGAATCAATGCAAAAATTACCTATGCTTAAATCAACCAAACAATTAAGGTCATCTGCAATATCTGTAAATTCTATTGTTCTTTCAGTAAAATCTGCCGTAAATCTAAATACCAAAATAGCTAGAATAATTGTAAAACCAATCAGCAGAATTGTAGCTATTAAAGGCGATATTCCTCTTTTTATCATATATGTTATTATTTCTTCACTATTATAAAAATATGCTTATCAAAATTTTGTTACTTATAAATAACAAAAGATTTATAAAGCACTGCTAATATTAGATCCCATGAAAACAAGAATGCATCCTGAATTTAGTAAATGGTCCAAAAGAATCCTTATAGCTGGGTTTTTCTCTATAACCCTGCCTGTTCCTGGATTATATCTAACAGATCTTATTTCAGATCTTACTACAACCACACGCGTAGAAAACAGAGAGGATTTCCTAAAAGTTGAGCAGGATATTAAAAAAACCATTAATGAAGAATGTGCTAGGCTAAATATGAATGAAAAAGTAGGGTTCAGACTCTCTTCTAAACTTGGAGCTGGAGTGGAAGAATACTCAGATGGTTCTAAGATTCTCAGAATTGGTTATAATTGTGCTAATCCGACAACAATACGACATGAGCTATGGCATTTTAGAAGTGATGACAAGCAAGATAAAGGAATAGAAACCACTAATAACAGCTTATTAATGAAACTTTTTGATGAATATATCATAGATGAATCTTCTGCAATATTCTATTCTGTATTGGGCTACAGAATTTATCCATTACTATACAAATAAGAGTTATCCTCCTTCTTCCTCTTCCTGTTCTCCGACAGCTTTAACTCTCTCAAAAGTCCTCTCTTTTTTAAACCCTTTTCCAAATCCTGATCTCTCAATAATCTTCCATAATCTTTTTGCATGAGTTTCTCTTACTAAATCACCAGTATGTCCCGCCTTTCTATAGTACATCTCGCCACTCTTTTTATTTACATACATATAAATCTTTTCGTCGTTTATTCCCTTATCTAAGTAAGCGTTTATTAAATTTCTATCCACTTTAGGGTATTTTTTCTGAACCTCCCTTACAATTGCTTCTCCTGTCCTATACGTATATCTTTCATCACTCAAAACTGAAAGAATAGTCTGCTCAATTGGTTTAACGTGAGATTCTAAATACCGAGTTACCTCCTCGGGTGGTATTTTATAATTTTGCCCTATCTCCGCAAGACGAGTCTCAAGCGTACGAATGGGGCTAATGTAAACATTATCTGCCAGATAAGCTACTGCTACTTCTTCTTGCCAGGATGGAGATTCCATCTGTGCTTCTTGGATTCCCTGATTATTCCTACTGTAATAATCAATAAGATGTGGAAGAAGACGAGGACCGATAAAATCTTCTTCTTCCTCATACCACATCCCTGTAGGATCAACAAACTTTAGAGGATTATTACTAACATAAACATAAGGAGAATCATCAGCACTTAAAATAGGATCTAGTTGCGTAAACCTTCCTAAATTAGCATCATAGTATCTTGCGCCATAGT
>Ga0209541_10009901_pt1 | contig 15326 bp, 16 predicted proteins | sample RifCSPlowO2_01_FD_184027 | JGI IMG/M metagenome (GOLD analysis project Ga0209541, IMG submission 184027) | Groundwater microbial communities from Rifle, Colorado - Rifle CSP2_plank lowO2_0.1 (SPAdes) (version 2) | ecosystem: Environmental > Aquatic > Deep subsurface > Groundwater | place...
TCTCTTTCGGTTAAATTTTTGTTTGTTTTTGTTAACTGCCTTTCCCGGTGGCGAAAACCGGCTCGGTCATCTAAAATCATTTTAACGTCAAGACAAATCGCTCGGTCTTGGCCAATCCGCAAAGGATTAATTTCTAAAAGTTCACAATCTTGCTCAAAAAAACATTTTAAAACTTTATCAGTAAAGCCTTTAAGTTTGAACCGACTAATAACTGCTGGCTTAGAGGTAATTTTTTTAGTCAGCGGATCAATTGGAATTTTAACTGAAGCTAACTTAGAAGCCTCAATGTCAACTCCGCCGGACTGGTTGATAACTAGAATCGGTCCGGTCTTGTTATAAGAAATTGAAAAATAAATGTCTTCGCCGGCTGGCGCCATTTTTTCAGTTAAAATGCCCAGGGGTTTTTCCGAAGCAAAAACCGCGCTTGCCTCATCGTAAAAGCTTACCAGTTCTTCAAAGGAATTAATTTCTTTTACTCCGCCACGCTTGCCGCGCTTGCCTGACAAGATTAAAACCTTGGCAATAACGGGATATTCCAAATTTTTGCTGATGTCATCTTTGCTGGCGAAAAAATTTAATTGAGCTGGCGTGTCAATTTGGTAATCAGCTAAAATTTTCTTGGCTTCAAACTCGTAAACCTTCATTACTTCTTAAAATATTTATTTATAAACTCTTCTGGTAAATTGGCATTAACTTTAGGTTTTCCACCGATTTTATGTTTACCTTTTTTAAGCAAAATATGCGAACTGCAGACTTCTTCTTTTACGCTTTGGGGCAAACGTACGCTTTTATTTACTCCTGAATGATAGCCGAAGAATTCAATCTCTGAAACATTTTCTAAAGAATTAAGCCAATCCATCAAATCAGAGAAATTAAACACGATAAAATACAGCGGGTCAGGATGATCGCAATAAGATAGATTAATATCATTTAAAGTTTCATGGGTATGAAACACTTTTAAATCAAAAATGGCATATCCTCCATCTTTTGTATGCTCAAGCATTTTATCCAGCAACTCTCGGCTTTTAGGCTCATGCTGAAAAACTCCAGTGGCTGTCGTAATGTCAAACTCTTTATTGCCTAACACATTTCCGGCCAAAATATTGCCCACAATAAACTCCGCTTGGTCGGTCCATTGCCGAGCTTTTTTGATTAAATTATCTGCCACGTCAATTCCAGTATAATTAACTTGAGAAAATTTTTCTTTTAGGCCATGATAGAGTTCACCGGTGGCGCAGCCAACATCCAGCACCGACATACCGGGCTTAAAAACTTTTTCAAAAAAATATCTTTCTGATTTAAAACGTTCCTCCCAGCGGCGAATTTTGCCGTATTTATCAAGCACAATATCTTCACTCCAATATTTGTAAATATCTCTCATATTTATTGGTTCGGCAATTTATTAGGGCGATCAGCGTCACCATCTCCTTTAGTCAAATACCAATTTTGAAATGGCGGCAAACTGTCATAAATAGTTTCGTCTTTTGCCCAAAGCATAACCGGATATTTTGTCTTGTAATAATCTACGGGATTACAGAATATCGGCAGCACCGTGCCAAGGCTGTCTGGATCAACAAACCCTGATTCTTTAATATGATTACAAATACTTTCATTGGTACAGAAAAAATCAATCCAGCCAATACCAGAAGAATGCTCTTGATTCAAAACAGTTCCGGCAATAAGCTCATTCAAAAAACCTTTAGCCCCGATAAGCTCGGTAATCCTTATGACTGCCGCATCACCATCCGGAATTTCTTCTCTTCTGAACACAATAAGTGCTTTCAATTTACCAAAGCCAAACAACCCATAGCTCTGATAATCATAAACCGGATGGCTGGAATACCGCCAATCAAAAAATTCGGCACTTCTTTTTACCCCAAAAAAAGTCTTGGCTGGGAATACTGACCTGACCAGCTCATCAACTTGGTCGGATATCCTAGAAAAATCCTCAACTGGTTTTATACTGTCATTAGACTTTTTGGATATCTCAACTGTCCGAACAAGGCTATTATAATTCTTAGCGATGTTCTGACATCTATTAACATCAACGACCGCCACTCTTCTTGTAAAATCACCATATAATTTATACCCCATGGAGCTGTACAGTGCTACCCCCATAGCCGAACCGCCGATACTGCAAGCCATTTCGTATCTGCTTTGTACGTTTCCTCTCAGAATTGTCATTAAGCCTTTCCGCCGATAATTGGCGTCAACGAAAGTGCTCGCGGAAATAAACCCCCGATATTCCTTTTCGCCGTTAGCAAAGATAATCGGCACATGCCCCTGATGGGCAATAACCTTTTTATCATGCAGTAAAACAGCAACCTTCCCGCCATTATTTTTAAACATCCAGCTGAAAAGAGGTTGATAACCTAATATATAGTTAGGACGCATCGTAGTGTTGTAAAAATCCCTCAGGGCATCAAGCTTGTCTACTCCGATGTCAGCTATCGTCACGCCGCCAACGCCATCAACGTGGATATCTTTCGCGTTCGCTGGTTGTATAAAGTCTTTAGACAATGAAAGCGCCATATTAGTCTTTTATAATACCATACATGCCTTTTTCGGTATGCAGATGTAATTTTTTTCTTAATTCCAAAGGGTCCATTATCCTTCTATTATTCGTCTCCGCTATTTGTTTTATTCTTTTTATCATCTCTAAATTAGTTGCCAGTTTAGTCCTTGAGGGATCAAAATAAATATTGTCCTCAAGCCCAACCCTTACTCCACCGCCCCACTCAATCGCTAAAGTATTCATCTCTAATTGACAATCACCGATGCCGGCAAACGACCAAAAACTGTTTTCCGGCAGTCTTTGGAGCATCAGTTTAGCTTCTTGTTCATCAGCCTGAGCGTTGGCAATATTGCCGAACAATAAATTAAGATAATAAGGCGGCTTAATAAGCTCCTTTTTAATCAAATACTTGACGTAATTAATCATTCCCGTATCAAAAACTTCTAACTCCGGCAGAATGCCTTTCTCAAGCATTGTCTGCGCCAGATTTTTAATCATTTCCGGGTCATTAACTGAAGCCTGCTTGGGAAAATTAAGCGATGAAGTCGTCAAACTGCCAGTATCTGGCCTTGCTTCTCCTTTATTGAACAAACCGGCCGAACGTTTTTCAAACTCCTTAAAATCTCTTCCTGAAAGAGAGATCCCGACAATCAGGTCGGGTCGATGCTTTCTGATGCCTTGCAAAATTTCTGCGTAGATTTCCGGGTTATAGTCCGGCTTACCATTTTTATCTCTGGCATGAGCATGAACCATGGTAACGCCCACCTCGGCACACGCCAGCACGTCTTCAATTATCTCATTGGGGCTAATCGGTACATGAGGCGTGATCTCTTTGGTAGGTATCATTCCAGTTGGACATAAATTTACAATGACGTCTTGCATAAATTTAAAATTTAAAAATTAAACTTTTTAATGTTTTCAATTTGCGTTCAGCCTCTACCCAGTCATTCATGTTGTCAATATCAATAAATCTTTCAAAAGGTGTCTCAAAGCCAACAATATTTTCTCCAAAAAAACTATTTTTGTTTATAATAACATCCCGCCTACTTACGTAGACTGTGCTACTCCTCCTGTAAGCATCCGGAAATTCTTGCTTTTTGATTCCCTCCGGCTCCTCCAAACAGTAGGGAAAAACTTTATTACCCTGAAGTCTTTTAATTTTAATGGGATGGAAAGTTGAGGGAATTTTGACCAAACTTACACAGCTATCCGCCTTTTCACGATGTATTAATAAAACTGCCTTATCAATATCAGCTGGAGTTCTAAATGGACTGGTGGGTTGCAAAGTCACCACATAATCATACTTAATCTTGTTTTTATTCTCCATGAATTTAAGGGCATGTCTTATCACTGGCAAATGAGGGGTCTTATCTTTTGCCAATTCTCTCGGTCTTATAAAAGGCACTTCCACCCCCAAGCTCTTACAAATTTTAGCGATTTTTTCATCATCGGTTGACACAATGAGATCGGTAATCACTTGGCTTTTTTTGGCGATTTCTGCAGTATAAGCGATAAGAGGTTTGCCGCCAAGTTTTTTTATATTCTTATTCGGTATACCCTTTGAACCGCCTCTGGCAGTTATCACAGCTAAAACTTTCATATATTTAATTAATCCTTAAATGACTTTTGGACATAAAGTTTAATTGTTGACAAAGTATCAACAATTTTTTTGGCAGTATCTGGCTGATAATAAATATTACTTGTTGGATACCGGCCGTGATCCAATTGTTTATTAACCGCCTGCTTAATTTCTTCTTTGCCGTAACTCACATCAATTACATTTTCTGCCTTCATCCTGCCGTTTTGTCTGGTGCCGATATTAACTACCGGGGTGCCAAGAAAAGACGCTTCTTTAATCCCGGCCGAAGAGTTGCCAACTAAACAGGCAGCGTTTTTGAGCAAGCCGACAAATTCTTCGGGCGGCAAACTTTTAATAAACCTAATATTTTTGGGCTGCTGGTGTTCTCGAAAAACTCTAATGCCTTTGGATATTTCATCAGTGCCGGCGTCAACATTGGGCCAAAACCAAATCGCGGGAATACCAAGTTCATGAATAGCATCAAGAGTTTTTTCAATGTTTTCCCGGTTATAACCAATTTCACTGGTGACTGAATGCTGCATTACCATTAGATAAGGTTTAGTAATATCAACCGCGTCGCCAACGCCAATTTTATTGATTAATTCATTTGAAACCTCATAGCTATTTTTAGCGACAAATTCAAGCTCCGGACTGCCGAAATTAAAAATGTAATCTGCTGGCTCGCCCATTCTAATTATTCTTTGCCTAGCCAAATCGTTAGTCGGAAAATGAATATGGGCCAGCTTGGTCACGGCATGACGAACGCTTTCATCAATCGTGCCGGTAACATCACCGCCTTCAATGTGGGCCACCGGTATATTCAAATAAGCCGCTGCTATGGCCGCTGAAAGGACTTCATAGCGGTCGCCCCGAACGATCACAACATCGGGCTTTAAATTATCAAAAACCGTAGTAAATTCAATTATCCCGATGCCCGTTGTCTTTGCCATAGCCACAGGATTACCGCCCTCCAAAGTCATAGTAATTTTTTCATTATAACTAAAGCCGTCACGCTCCATTAATTCCAAGATATCGCCATAATTAGGCAAAATAGCAGAAGCACCGACAATAATCTGAAGTTCAACATTATCACGATTTTTTAATTCCGAAAGAATTAGCTTGCTTCTAGAATAATGAATTGACGAAGTAATGACAAAACAAATTTTTCTCTTATCCATATTATTAATTTATCGTATCCAAAGTAATTGGATCATATTGCTTTAAGTCTTTAATTATTTTTTTGTTTAAAACATTTTCATATTCTTCCGACGGCAAGCCATTAATATATTGCTGCGGCCGCATCGCAAAAATATCTTTTTTGGTTAAAACCAAGCCTGATTTTAAATCTCTTGCCGCCACTAGCGACTTACGAAAAACCGGACGAAAAATTTCTTCATCACTACTAAGAATTTTGCTTTCCTGACCGTAATTTTTTATTTCTGATTTTTTGCCGGCTTTGATATCCTCAACCATTTGCTTAAATTCTGCCGGCGTCATTGAAACCTTGTGATCGGCGCCCCATAGATCGCGGCTAAAAGAAAAATGTTTCTCAATCACCACGGCGCCAAGTTCAATGGCTGCTAAAGCTCCCTGCTGGCCAAGCGAATGATCCGAAAAACCAACCGGTAAGTCGTAACGCTTTTTTAAAAATTCAATTGTTTTTAAATTAAGATCTTCCGGTGGACAGGGATATTTGGAAACACAGTGCATTAAAATAATCCGGTCAATTTTTTTCTTTAAAAAGTCAACGGATTTGTCAAGCTCTTCTAAGCTGCTCATCCCTGACGATATAATAATTAACTTATTGGTTTGGGCAATATAGTCAAGCATAACAAAATCCAAAATATCGCCGGAGCTGACTTTCCAAAGCGGCACATCAACTTGTTCTAAGATTTCTGCCGCTCCTTTACTCATTGGCGTTGAAAAAAATATAATTCCTAAATCTTCTGCATATCTTTTCAACTCTTGCCAAAATTCAACCGGTGTTGCCTCGGTATTTCTTTTGATCCAGCTATACCTGTCACTGCCGGAAAAATGAGGCGAGGTGATGTCAAAGTTGAGCTGCTCATCGTCCAAATTGTGCGTCTGAAATTTAACCGCATCAGCCCCAACTTCCTTGGCTGCTTTAATTAACTCCTTGGCATTAGCCAAATATTCTTCAGTTGGCCTGCTTTCTTCGGTTTGAATAAAATTTTTACCAATTTCCGCCACTACAAAAACTGGCTGATTCTTTCCTATTTTTTTTGAATTAACTTCAATCATTTTACCTGATAACTCCATAAATTATTTTTTAAATCCACCGTAGAATCTTGACTTTGGGAACAATATCTACCTATATCTAGCAAATTAAGCTGCTTACCGGTCTGATAAGTGGTGAACACTAAATTATAGCCGATTTTGGACAATATTTCAAGGTCTGCCAAAACATCTTCTTTGGCGCCAAACGGATAGGCAAAGCTATCTACTCCCTTGTTGATAAGCTCGGTCAAAACCTTTTTTGGCCGAATAACCTCCTGCTCAAACATTTCCTTGTCATCAAAAATATCTTTAACCGCTGGATGAGTATGGGTATGAACCGCAATGGTATGCCCTCTCTTAGCAAGACTGACAATGTCTTCTTTATTTAAATGAACCCGCTCCATAAAATCAGGAAAATCTTTTTTAATTTTTTGGTTATAAATATTTAATAAGATTTCTCTAGTTTCAGCATGCGGCAGTTGACGTTTAAAAATATTTTTTGTTAGCTTGTGCAGATCCATTAGTTCCAGAGCTTTGGAATCTTTGGCTAAAAAATTTATTCTGTTTGGGTAATATTTCATTAATTCTTCCTCAACAAAGCTATAAAATTTTCTAACGCCATAATAAGCCGTACCAAAATGAATAATCTGAGGAGTGTTTGGCTCATCAACCAAAATACATGATGGCACTGAAAATACTGCTTTAATGCCAAGTGATTCAAGATAAGGGGCAATTATTTTACTGTGTTCTTTCAAGCCATCATCAAAAGTTAACAATAAACAGTTGCCGTCTAAATTTTTGTTTTTAATGTCTTCAGCGCTGACAAACTTATAATTTTTTTTATAAAAATCAAGATGTTTCTTAAATAACTCAAAACCGTGTCCCCAAATTCTTCTGAACTGGTCCGCACGGGCAATGTAGTGATAACAAACTGAAGTAAGGCTAGACATAGATTATGAGATATCTTTGGTCTTAAAAAACTTGATTAATTTAATCACCTCATCTTCTGCTCGCCTACTGGATTTACCATCTGGGTTAGCAATAATGTCCTGAAGAAAGTCACTTTTAAGCGTCTGGCTATAGTTCATGGTTTGGCCAGGATACATCAAATACTCCTCTAATTCTGCGAAAGTTTTAGCGTAATTAACCAATTGCGGATGATTATGAAAATAATCCCACGGCCGATCAGGAATGAAATCCCCAAAATACGGCGAGATGATTGGTTTATCTGCCAAAATTGCCTCAATCAGAGTTGATGAGCCATAGCCGACTACCGCCATTGATTCATAAATAAACTCCGAGGCATCACCTGAATTAACCACCTTTAAATTACTGATTTTCTGCTTAAAGTTACTCTTTAAAATATCCAAAACATAGTTCAAATAATACTCGGCGGCCTTGGTTTTGACAACAACATTAATGTCAGGATGCTTAACGGCAAACTCCATCACCCACTTATGAAAATCAGCGCAGCGGTTCAGTACTTGTTCAAGCCTGGCTTCATCCTGGACAAAATAAGAAAACCGGTCTTTAATATAAAATGAGAAAAATACAATTTGATTTTTAGGCTTTATTTTTTCTTTGGCAAACAGCCAATCAAACCGCGGCACGCCAACGACTTTAAGTTTGTCGGCGGAAAAACCAGGCAACTTCAGCTCCAGTATTTTATCTTTAATCCGCTGGTTGTAAAACATCATCATGTCACCAATAAATTTAAAGTCTTGGTATAAACTGGCCGCGTCCCGATAAACCCCCACGCCCAAACCTTCCTTGTGAAAAGTAATGAAAGGAACGTGGTTTTTTTGACAAACGTCCGCAAATTCCTGCTGCTGAATATAAGTTAGATTTCCGGTCATAACCGCGTCAAAACCGATAAATTTTATCAGATGAGAAAACATCTTTGTCAGATATTGATTAACCTTAATTTTCCCGGCTTGGCCGAAGTCATGGGTGTAATAATTATTCTCGGAGATCTTGGGGCGCTCCAATGGGTCAATAAACTTTTGCAGCAGCATGTCCAAATAACGCAAATGTAAAACTCTATATTTCAGCCGGCCGCTAAAATGCGCCAGGGCGTTAAGGTCATCGGTGAAAACACTCCGGCCCAAAGCCAAAACCGTATATTCACCCTTCCTACTGGCTTTAGTGGTGGCTAAAGAAAATATCAATGCCGTCAGCCATGGCCACCGCAAAAATAAACTGATTTTAATCAGCAAGTCTAGGCTGGCGAACTTAAACTTATTTTTTATTTTTTTTAGTAGCATAACTATTTGTCAACCTTAAATATTTTTTCGTCAATTTGTGAAAAACCAAAAAGATCAAAGGTATTTTTCCGGCCGGTATTTTTTTTGTCGGAACAAATTATAAAAACCTGTTTTTTATTGCTTTTTAAATTTTTGGTCAAAAATTCCAAGCGGCTAATTAACCATGCCAACAACCTAAAGGGTCTTAGGCCAGCGATCGGGTGAGAGCCCAAATAGCCATCCTTTTCAAAAATTTTTTCATAAATCCGACTGAAAATATTCTTATAGTAAATAACTTCTAGCTGATTGAAATTTGACTGCAATATAGCCAAGCCATCGTTAAAATCTTTATCAACCGGCAAATCGCACAGAAAAATTCCGCTAGGCGCCACCAGGCGGCATAGATTTTTCAGCGCCACCAAGCGGTCAGCTGAACTCAAATGATAAATAGTATTGGTGGAAACAACCACATCAATACTGTTCTCGGGTAATGAATCAATTTTAGTTAAGCTCCCAAAAATTCCCCAGCTATTTTCCGTATTCGGTTTAGTCAAGCCTGACCTTAAGGCATCAAGATCAATATCTAAACCAAAATATTTTTCCGTCTTAAACATCCGGTGATTTTTAAAATCAGCGCAAGCCGCATCAAGGCCAACTTCTCCTCTGATTTTAGAAAGCTTAGCTTCTAAGACATCAAACAAAAATGATTTTGACGGCCGGACCATGAAATTCATAGGTTAATTCACTAATTGCCTTAAATTATTTAATTTTTTCTTTTTGTTTATTAATTTAACCAGGACCGCAAGAATAAAATAAGGAATTACGGCCAATTTATTTCCGGACAGTTTTCGGTATTTGCAAATTTTAAACCAATTAATTAAATACTGCTTCCGGCTCATTATTTTTTTATATTTTCTGGTGAAGCAATAAACTCCTTCGGCCAAGTTGGCATTGTTTGAAAGCCTGATATTACCGTGCCTTCTAATAATAGCCTGATTATTACTCAAAGTTTTTATCTTTGTGCCCGTTTTGATTACTTCTAAAATCAAGGACTTGTCTTCTGAGGACGGGAGTTTTACGTCATAGCCGCCAACTTTAAGAAATAAATCTTTAGCAATGACTAAATTTGAGCCGGTTACGCCCGGATTAAAGGTCAAAAGATTTTCAATTGTTATCATATCGTCAATACTTCCTGGTGAGGTAACTTTCCCATCCTCTAAGCTATCAAGTCGGCTAACAATGCATAGGTGTCCTTCATTAATTGCTTCGGAAACATTTTCTAAATATTTTTTACTCCATAAATCGTCATCATCGATAAAGGCAATATACTCGCCACTAGACATCTTCACTCCGGCATTCCTGGCACAAGATACACCGGCATAAGGTTTAATATCAATAACTTTTATCTGCCCTGATAAATTGTCGGGCAGACTAACTTTTTCTTTACCGTTATTAACAACGATAATCTCGTCCGGTCTTCGAGTTTGGACAATAACAGATTTTATTGTTTCTGGCAAAAAGTCTGGACGATCGCAGGTTGGTATAATACAGCTAATTTTCATAAGGCTTAAATTAAAAAATTTCTGTCGGAATCTATAATTTTTGTTAATTGATTAATAAAATTAATGTATTTTTGATTTTTATAACTATTTAACTGATTTCTTAACTGCAGAATACTTAATTCCTTAGAAACTTTATAAACGGCGTAAGCAACAAAATATTTTTTATCTACTTTAATCCCTTGGAATACACTAAGTCCAGAGCCGTAAATCTTTTGCCAGGCTTTGGTCCAAGAATCTTCACTTTTGGCAGAAAAAACATAAAAATTTATCAGGTCAAAAAATCGGCTGGAAAATTCATCATATTGGGGCCAATCAATAAAAAATAATCTATTATCATCAACTAAAATATTATCCGGATAGAAATCACCATGAGACGACGACCTGGCAATAATCAATCTATTCAAAAAATTTTTCCATCTATCATGATTACCCGGAGAATGTCTTCTGGTAAAAGACAAGAAATACTGACTGCTGGGGACATCTGATAAAGGCACTGGAAGCCATTGGTCTTGATTAATAAAGGCCTCTTTAAAATAATTTTTAATTAAGCTTTCGGCATTTCGACTTTTTAAAAAATTCATCATTAAGGAAGTGCTAATAAACCAGGGCGAAAAATGGTAATGAGGCAAATATTTTTTAAAGTGCTGGTCTTTTTCAACTAAACGCAGAATTTTTTTTTCTACGGTAATTTCTTTAAAGGCAGAAAATGACATTGGAAATTTAAAAACTAAATTCTTAGTTTTTAAAATCAAGAATCCGGTATCTCTAATTAACTTATCGCCCAAAATATTCATACTAATTATGACTCCACTCGAAAGATAGCTCGATTTTTATCTTTTCTAAAAGAATCACTTTCGCCAATTTTAGTAACCTTGGAAAATCCGGCGCTAAGCAAAAAATCTTTAATCCACTGATGCGGATTATTCCCCATATCAGGCAATTTTCGGGCCCATTCATTTTCAAGCTCGTCTGACTGCCCCATTTCAAAAATCATCACTTTGGAAATTTTTTCCCTTAACCGCGAAAGGAAATCCCGGCAATAATCCTGGCCGTGGGAATACATAAAATGATGTAAAACAGACATAAAAATGACGATGTCAAATTTGGGCAGTTGATCGATAAAATCAGGATTGATATCGGCCAAAGCAAATCCGGCGGAGGTGATGTCTTCAGCGATTAATTGATTTTGGGCAATATCTAAACGACGGATATCAGCATCAATGCCTAAAGAAAAAATATTGAATTCTTTAGCTGATTGCAGGACATAAAAACCTTCGGCACAGCCTAGATCCAAGAATGAACGGCCTTGAAAATTTTTAATTTCCATACTAATTAACCGCCAACGATCCAAACAACCGCGATCACTGTCGCCAAGCAGCTTGCCGTCCTTAAAAATAGGCTGATAGTGGGACGATGACTTGACCGAATAATAAAAGTGTAATTTGCGAGTCAATTCTGGTAAAAGTTTTAAATGTTTTTTTATTTTCATTATTGTCAAACTAATATTTAGCTAATTCTTTCTTATAAGCTTTCCATAAGTTTTCTAGTTCTTCAGCCCCTTTCTTCTCCCATAATTTCTCAAAATGAGCGTAAAAACCCGTGTCAAACGCCGCGGCAACAAAATTCTCCAATCGCCATTCATAATCTTGATTATGCAAATCACGGGCTAAAAGCTCTTTAATTTTACCAGAAATACTGGTCATTTCAGTGTGCTTAACCACATTCGGCAGCTTTAAGGTAGTTCCCGAGTTCCCTAACTGCAGCGCCGGTTTATTGTAAAAAGCCGCTTCCACCAAAGTGGTACTGTTGGGACTGACCACCATGGCTGCACCTTTTAAAACTTGCTCACTGGTAATCCGATAGTCAATTAGCTTAACATTGGGTGTCCGGGCCACCTTTTCTAAATATGACGGCGGCCGAAAACCAAGCATCTCCGGGTGTTCCTTAACCGCCAAAGTATAATCATCCGGCAAGGACATGGCAACTTGGCGAGCAGTTTCAATCTGATTGGCGAAGTATGGCGCCGCCACATCAATATTGGCTTCGGGCTGGAAGTTTAGGGGCAGATAGACATACTTACCCAATTTTTCAAACGGATAATAATTATAATTATTCATGAACTTTTCATAACGTTTATGAGCATAATAGTCGCGCAGTATAATTCTAGGCGGCCGGTAGTCGGGAGTAATGCCGGTACTTTCCAAAACATTTAATTTTTCGGTGGTGTACCACTGGAATATGCGGTAGTATGGCCGTAATTCGTCTTTGATAATTTTAAGCAGGGGTTTTTTAGCCAATTTACTTTTACTGAATTGATAAGTGTCAGGCCTGATAAAATTTTTACGAAACTCTTTGATGTATTCTCTGGCTTTGTCTCGATTAGCAGTTTCTGCCTTTTTACCGTTTAGCTCATCAACTCGATCATAAAACGGACCCTGATCGTCATTATAGCCATAAGTAAAAATTAACGGGCCAGTCACTTTACAATCAGTGACCGCGATCATGGTTGCCCCTCTTTTTTTGGCATATAAATTAAAAACGATATGGGGTAAAGACACAAAATTTGGCGCCAAAATGATTTGAGGATTAAATTGATCAAATATGTTTTTAACCGCTTTATAAGTTGCCATGACATAATCAATGATACCTTCATCCGATACATTTTGCCTAAAGCTGTAATAATATTTATCTTTATAAGATTTAACATGATTTCTTAAAGTGGAAACCAGCGGCCAAATTGAATCAATTCCAAGCCCTTGACAAATCTCTGCCAGGGGATATTTTTCGCCCTGAAGGTACTTTTTGGGGTTATCCATTATTTCATCATTATTCATAATTAATTCATATTTAACTTCCTGCTGGTTGACTATATATTCATGAGTAGATTTCTTCAAAGTAAAGGCCGCCAGCTTACAACCCTCGGCCTGCAGCTTAGTCGCCAAAAAATGCCCGGTGTGGACAGCCCAGTTTCTTTGTTGGAATATTAAAATTCTTTTATCTTTTAACATACTGGCGATTGCTAGTCGTTAAGGCTCCTAATTATTTGGAAAGCTTCGGCGTAATGATATCCAACCTCAATCCCCCGATATTGGGCTAAAATTTTTACTCCCTCAACTGACCGCGGATGCGGATAATCTCTTAATTCATCTTGATAAATCTTTAGAATCTCAACTTTTTGATCAATAAATTCAGCAATATCATGATATTCAGTTGGCAAAAATAGATGAGATTGGTCTTTAATCTGCCACTCGGTTGATGATAAGGTTTCAAAAGCTAGGATTTTTTTGACACCAAAGCCGGGCTGAGGCCGACAAGCAGTCAAAACTGCTTGAAAGGTCAGCCGATGGTCAACATTCAAATCCGTGGGACAGTGGGTATAAATAATCTCGGGTTTAACTTGCCTAATTACTGCCTCAACTTCTTTGATAATTTCCAATAAAGGCAAAGAATCAAATTGATTATCCGGCAATTTCTTTAAAATCATCTCTTTAGCTCCTAGGGCCTGAATAACTCTTTTAGCCTGATTTTCCCTTTTTTCAATATCAACCTTCGCTTCCCTGGAACTTTCACCGTCGCCTAAAACCAAAATACTGACTTGATCGCCATTTTTAACGTGTTTTAAAATTGTTCCACCAACGCCTAAAATTTCATCATCCGGATGGGCGGCAACCACTAAAATTTTACTCATATAATTTATCTTTGGTTATATTATTTTTTAGAATAATCTCTTTACTTTTAGGCCCCTCATTAAACAACAGATCAATAATACTCAGATTGGGCAAAAATTCTCCCCAAAGTTGCTGATAAGCTGGGTGCTGATAATCCTGAAAATAGACTTTAACACCTTGGGTTTTGAATTTTTCCAAATCAAGATAACCTTTGCCCTGACTGCCGGAGATATAAAGATCAGCACTTAACTCTTTACAGATATCTAGAACCAAATCATCTTTTTTTGAGTCAAACTTCTTAAGCTCTGAAGCTCCTATTATTTTTGTCTCTACTCCCAACATTTCAGCAAACATTTTTAATTGGGCGAAACAAGCTTCAGCAATATTACTATACGGCTTTTCGTAAAACTTTTTTAATTTTTCGGAATATTTGTTCCAATATTTCGCCTTTTTATAATTCAATTCAATCGCTTGCCAATGATCTTTCCTCCAAGCCTGGCCGGAAATTTCAATTTCTCTAATTTCTTTTTCCAGATGGCCTTTAAGACTAACCGGCACTGTCAACCATTGAGCGCCTCGAGGGGTTTTGATCTTATTGCGATTAATAAAGCTGTTTTTCTCAAACTGGGTATTATCAAAGAAGACAAATGTATCAGCCAGCATCAGCCTGTGAAAATAGCCAGGCCAGGGCAAATAAGCGGGTTGGTGAATTGTTAATATCATTTTTTCGCAATTATTATATATTCAGCAAATTCGATAAATTTTTTGCTATCATCCTTAACTTCTTTGACTAGGTGATGCATAATATTTTCGATCTTAAAATCAGAATAAGATTCTAGAATCTCTTTTTTATCAAAGACGTGAATAACTCCGGTCTGATGGAAGCTGCCTGCCGAGAAATCAGTATAAGTATTTAGTTCTGCCATCCGGCCAAATTTAATATCAGGATGATCTAAGCTATAGACAAAACTGACAAACACGCCGCCGGGTTTTAATTTTTTATAAACCTGCTTAATTGTGTTTTTAATATCACTAATCTTATTGGCTGATAAGCTTTCACGATCAAGCACCAGACCAAAAAAATCGTCTTCGTAAGGCAGGTCCAAAAAATCACCCTGGACAAAATCACCTTCCAGCCCCCACTCTTTAAATCTTTTATGGCAGATATCGATGGCTGATCTGGAGCCGTCTAAACCATAAACGGAAAAACCATTTTCCGCAAAAAATTTGGCATGATTGCCGACGCCACAGCCTAAATCCAAAATTTTTATTTTCCCCCTTTCTTCTTTTGGCAAATGAAAAAGTTTATTGGCCACAATACTAACAACCAAATCATAAGGATAGCGGTTCAAGTGCTTACCCTGGGCATAAATATTGTCTTCCCAGTTTGAATGAAAACTCTTATCAGTCATATTATTTTTGGTAATAACCTTCCTTAACTACGGCGGGATTGCCGACCACCAGCGAATAAGGTGGTATCTTAACCGGCTTAGTAATAATAGTACCGGCGGCAATAATGCT
>Ga0209541_10009904_pt1 | contig 15324 bp, 13 predicted proteins | sample RifCSPlowO2_01_FD_184027 | JGI IMG/M metagenome (GOLD analysis project Ga0209541, IMG submission 184027) | Groundwater microbial communities from Rifle, Colorado - Rifle CSP2_plank lowO2_0.1 (SPAdes) (version 2) | ecosystem: Environmental > Aquatic > Deep subsurface > Groundwater | place...
CGGGGAGAATACTATCCAGAGGTTCACCATGCTCGATCTTGAGTCTAAAGTCAGCCGTTTTTGACTTTAACTCCGCGTCGCTTAGTGCCTCTAAGGCGGGTTCTAGAGAATTTATTTGATTAACAGTTGGGAAAAGAGAATTAATCTCTGATTCGTTGGAGTTAAATATCTTGGTAAGGAATTTGAACATGAGGCAATTTTAGCAGAGCAGCTCTATTAAAACAAACCTATTTTAAAAGGAATGACTTTGGGTAAATTCGGGTATTTTTACCACTTGACTCTTTTTAAGAGGAGGTATAGCATGCCAGTTAGTGTTACCCCAAACACCCGCCACTTTAGGCTTAAAGCTACGAGTGGCGGGTTTGCTTTTTAGGTAGCTTTTCGCTATTCTAAAATCTGATTCAGGTAATTTGATGAAAATTGCAGTTGTTGTCCCCACATATAACGAAAAAGAAAACGTCACCCACTTAATTGGAGCTATTTTGGCTCAAGATGAAAAGATTAAGGGTCACAGCTTGCATGTCGTTATTGCTGATGCCAACTCCCCGGATGGAACTGGAGATGCAGTTAGGGGACTACAAAAAAAGATTTCCAGTTTACACTTAGTTGAAGATTCACGACGGGGCATAGGGGTAGGCTTACTTACTGGTTTTGATTACGCTTTTAACACCTTGAAAGTAGACGCGGGTGTTTCCATGGACGCTGATTTTTCTCATAACCCTAACGATATTCCTAGACTAGTGGCTGAGTTTGACAAGGGTTACCACGTGGTAATCGGGTCGCGATATATGAAAGGTGGTAGTACCAAGAACTGGAGTATGGTTCGTCGGATGGGTAGCATTGTCATAAACCAGTATATTAAGCTGGTGTTGGGTATGAAGCCTGAGGACTCAACGACTGATTTTCGGCTTTACACTAAAGACGTTTGGAGAAAACTGGATAAACAAAGCGTGCCTTGGGAAAGACGATCTTTCTTAGCAACTCTCGCGATTCTTTATTACATGTTGAAAGTCTCACCTAATTTTATCGAAATACCAGTAGCTTTTCCGGATCGAGAAAGGGGTTACTCTAAAGCCATGCTTTTGGCCTACGCTATAGACATCTTTAAGTTTGGGTTGAAAGAGAGACGGGGAACGATCATGACTTTTTTCAGATTCCTCGCAGTTGGCCTAACTGGAGTAGTAGTGAATCTAGGAGCAATTAGTTTTTTTATCGAGGTAATGAGTTTAAACAAATTACTTTCAAGCGCTTTGGCGGCTGAGACCTCTATTTTTTCTAATTTCATTTTAAATAACCTCTACACTTTTCACGGCCGGTCAAGAGAAAGGAATATCTTAGTGAAGTTTGTTAAGTATAATATTGTAGCTCTTAGCGGGATATTTATTACCTTAGGAGTTTTTTGGTTTTTTACCCATGTCGTTTACTTGCATTACTTGATTGCCCAACTCCTGGGTATTGGTGTGGCTACCCCACTAACTTTTTTGGCCAGTATTAAATGGGCCTGGAAAAAGGATGGTAATTTGACTAAGGGAGGAACTTCATGAAAGGTGTAATTTTGGCAGGCGGAAAAGCGACTCGACTAAGACCCCTAACTCTGGTGACCAACAAACATTTGCTACCAGTGTATAACAAACCGATGATTTTTTATCCGCTTGAAGCTATGGCCAAAGCAGGTATCAAGGAAGTTTTGATTATTACCGGACCAGATCACGCGGGTAGTTTCCTCAACTTATTACGTTCAGGGAAGGACTTTGGTCTGAAGCTCTCGTATGAAATACAGGAAGAAGCTGGGGGCCTTTCCCAAGCAGTCGCGCTGGCTGAAAGTTTTGCCCGAGGTAAGAGAATACTAGTTATTTTGGGCGACAATATTTTTAATCATGATCTAAGAAATGCTGTTTTGGAGTTTGAAAAACAAGAGAAAGGTGCCAAAGTTTTTGGTAAGAAAATGCCGGGTATGGATAGTCGTCATTATGGGGTAATTGAAGTAAAAGACGGAAAAGTAGTCTCAATAGAAGAAAAACCCGCAAATCCCCGCTCAGATATCGCTCAAACTGGAATTTATATGTACGATGACCAAGCCTTTGGTTTTATAAGTAAGTTGACACCGTCAGCTAGGGGTGAGCTTGAAATAACTGATCTTAACAATTTTTATGTTGATCAAGGGACGATGACTTTTGAACTTATGGAGGACTGGTGGGTAGACGCTGGAAGTAGTTTTGACGAGTTGCTTAGGGCCAACAACTTAGTGGCAGGGGAGCTGGGAAATGAAAACACCCCCGAGGTGGAGAAATAAATGTTAGAGCAAATTAGAAAAGAGTCTTGTAAGAAAGTAACTACCAAAGATACGAATGGTGTTGAGAACGGTTTTTTGGTGGAGCTGTATAAGGATGGTCCGAAGACCACAGTTTATCTTACGGCAGCCAAACCAGGAGCTTTCAAAGGGTATCATCTTCACAAAGTAAGAGCTTCCCACTACGTCTGTATTAAAGGGAAAATGAGGATTACGGTATATGAAGATTCCGATCCCACTTCGCAGGATCTCGCTTCTGCTCGAAAAGTAGAACATATACTAGACGCATCTGTCCCTGAAAGATTGTACTTACCTAATGAGGTTTACATCGGACTTGAGAACATTGGGGATGAGGAAGCGTGGCTCATAAATCATCCCGAGCCAGCGTATGATCCATCATTGGTCGATGAGCAAGTTGACAAACCTCGTGGGGAGCTAGAAAAATAAAGTGAAGATACTTATTACTGGTGGGGCGGGTTTTATGGGCTCCAATTTTATCCGCTACATTCTTTCCAAATACCCTAGTTATCAAGTTATTAATCTGGATAAGCTCACTTATGCGGGGAACTTGGAGAATCTGAGGGATTTGGAGGGAAATCCAAATTATAAATTTGTTCAGGGGGACATTTGCGACTTGGGTTTGGTTACTAGATTAGTAAAAGATGTAGACGTGGTTATTAACTACGCTGCCGAGACTCATGTCGATCGGTCAATACTGGATCCAACCTCTTTTGCCAAGACAGACGTACTTGGAACCCTCAACATCCTTTTAGCTGCAAGAGATAATGGAAACAAAAAAGTAATCCAAATCTCCACTGATGAGGTTTATGGGGTAGCTAAGGATCGCGGGTTTAAGGAAACAGACCCATTTGAACCAAACAGTCCTTATTCTGCATCGAAAGCTGGTGGGGATCTCATGTGCCGGGCCTTTTTTGTAACTTACTCCCTACCTGTCATCGTGACACATAGTTGCAACTTTTATGGACCCTATCAATTTCCTGAAAAAATGATCTCGCTTTTTATTACTAATCTTTTGGAAGACAAGAAAGTGCCGGTTTACGGTGATGGTCAGCATGTGCGGGAATGGATTTTTACCCAAGATCACTGCTCTGCGATTGATTTGATTTTACACAAAGGTAAGATGGGTGAGACGTATAATATTGGCTCAAGTCATGAAAAGACAAATTTGGAAGTGACCAGATTGATTCTAAAACTTGTCGGCAAAAATGACAGCTATATCAGTTATGTTCAGGACCGTCCCGGTCATGATAGGCGGTATTCGGTGGATTTTGCAAAATTAAGGGCGGAGTTGGGGTGGGAGCCTAAATGTAATTTTGAGGAGTCTTTGAAAGAAACCGTTGAGTGGTATAAGAACAATGAGTCTTGGTGGAAGCCCTTGAAAGAAAAGAATAAAGATTATTTTGAAAAACAGTATCACAAAGAGAGATGAAAATTTTACTTACAGGTGGCTCTGGTTTAATAGGCACAAGAATTCTTGAAACAAACAAGGGTCATCAGTTTGCGACCCCTGATCTTCCTGATTTTGATATTACAGATAAAGATTTGGTAGCAAGGACTTTTCAGGATTATCAGCCGGACATAGTATTTCATTTGGCGGCTTATACCAATACTCAGGCAGCACAAAGTAGTCCAGACAAATCTCACGCGATTAATGTCGTAGGTACTTCTAACGTGTTAGAGGCTTGTCAGAAAGTGGGCTCAAGAGTGTTATTTTTCTCCACTGATTTCGTCTTTGACGGGGAAAAAGGAAGTTATACTGAGGAAGACGGCCCTAACCCAATAGGTGAGTATGCCAAACACAAAAAAGAAGCGGAAAATCTGGTTTCTCAGAGTGGTTTGGATTATTTGATTATACGTACAGCATACCCTTATCGGGCGGTTTATGAGCTGAAAAGTGATTGCGTTCGATGGATGTTGCCGAAGTTAGCCAGTAAAGAAAAACTGACCTTGGTAGACGATCAATACCTCACCCCTACCTTTGTCGACGAATTGGTGTCTTCTGTTTACCTGCTTGTTGACAAAAAAGCAGAGGGCATTTATCACGTTACAGGGAGTGAATGTTTGAGCTTTTTAGATATGGGTAAAATTGTTTGTGAGGTGTGGGGGTTCGATAAGTCACTCATTTCAGGGATCAGTCTTGAAGAGTTTAACGCCAAGATGGACAGAGTAAATGTCAATCCCAAAAATAGCTGCTTAAGTACAGACAAGCTGAAAAAAGATTTTGGTTTAGTTTTGTCCGATTTTCGGACAGGGGTAAGCCTTATGAAAAAACAACTGGAGGTTTAGGTGAAAAATATTCTTGTAACTGGTGGTGCTGGGTACATTGGCTCGATGACGGTAAAACAACTACAAGAAAATGGTCTGAACCCAACGGTTTTTGATAACTTAGTTTACGGGCATAAGGAGTCGATAGCCGCGACTCTTATCCAGGGCGATCTTGCTACAGATAAGGATAAACTTGAGCAAGTTTTTAAAGATACTAAGTTTGACGCCGTGATTCACTTTGCTGGGTACGCTGCGACTGGTGAATCAATGAAAAATCCGTATAAATATTTCTACTACAATTACGTCGGTGGCCTGAATTTGGCGGAGACCATGGTGAGATATGGAGTCAGACACATTGTTTTTTCTTCGAGCTGTACTGTTTACGGGAACGTAGGGAAGCTTCCAGTAGGTGAAGATAGCCCGATTGACATCGTCAATGTTTATGGTCAGACGAAATATGATTTTGAAAAAATTCTTGATTGGTATGATCAGATCTATCAAATAAAATCTGTGCGTTTGCGTTACTTTAATGCCTGTGGGGCTGCGTTGGATGGTAGTATGGGTGAGGACCACAACCCTGAAGCTCACATAATTCCCAACGCCATTAAAGCTGCTTTGAGTAGTATACCTTTTTCTTTGTTTGGTGATGATTACCCTACTAAAGATGGCACTTGCATCCGGGATTATATTCACGTTTTAGATCTCGCTCAAGCTCATTTGAAAGCCTTGGATTATCTTGAAAAGGGCGGCAAAACTGATTATTTCAATATTGGCGTAGGTAAAGGTTACTCCAATAAAGAAGTTCTCGAAATGGTCAAAAAAGTCAGTGGTAAAGACCTTAGTGTTGAAGTAAAACCTCGCCGGTCGGGTGATGCCAATGAAATCTACGCGGACAATACTAAGGCTAAAAAGGTGCTGGGTTGGAATCCCGAGCACTCTGACCTAGAAACTATTGTCAAAAGTGCTTACCTCTGGCACTCCACCCACCCGAACGGGTATTTGAGTAGTTAGAGTACTTAATACCGGTGTGTTAAGTACGAATCACTCCGGGAGTGATAGATTGTGCTAATAAAATAATTTGCTATTTAGCCTCGAAAATGTTAAAATAGCTACTGAAAGGTCAGAGAATGAAAGTAGTTGGAACTGGTGGTGGCGCAGGTCTTCCCCACATTCTTAGAGGTGTTCGTTCGGTAGCGAGTAGATGGACCGGAGTCGTCGCGGTGACTGATGATGGTCGGAGCACTAAGGTTGCCAGAGAAATCTGGGATGTGCCAGCGCCAGGAGACTTTAGAAATGCAATTTGCGAACTTGCCGTATATAACAGATGGCTTGCCCAGATTTTTCAACAGAGGCTTGAATTAGAGGGTAACGTACTTGATGGCATGGCGTTAGGAAATCAAGTTCTGGCTATGGCCGGACACTTGAATAATGGGATGATGGGTGAGGTTATGGCTGCATTTAACGACCTTTTCCTACCTCCAAACGAACGCCTTTGGCCCGCAACGCTAGCCAACATCCACATTTGTGCTAAAACCGCCGATGGTGCTTACTATGAGGGAGAGCTAGACGTTCGAAAAGCGGACAAACCACGTATTGTTGAGTTTGGTTTAACTAGGGCAGCGGGTTTATATCGAGAGGCCAAAGATGCTATAGATGAGGCGGATTTGGTTTTTATCGGGCCCGGAAGCCTCTTTTCCAGCCAACTACCTTTCTTCTACCTTAATGGTTCAATTGAAGCTTTACAAAGGTGTCCTGGTATAGTCGGGGTTATTATGAACTCCACTACTCAGCCTGGTCAAACTATTGCCCTTAACCCGGACGGCTCTACTTATCACTTCAGCGTGTACGACCATCTCAAGTTTATTGTTGATAAAGCCGGAAAGGGGATCATTGACTTTGTTCTAGTAGACGAGTCGCCTCTTTCAGAGGAGATCTGGAAAAGACTGGATGAAGCAGGAAGGAGATATTTGATTGTAGGAGCTGAAGAAGAAGTTAGGATAGAATTAGAACTGGGCATTAGGGTTTTTCGAATGGGGATTACCGAGGTAAACGGAGCTATCAGGAAGTTTTGGAACAAAGAGGACGCGATCGTCTACCATGATCCTGATTCAGTAACCAGAGCTTTATTGGAAATCCATGAAATGTTATCCAACGAACGACGTTTGGCAGTTACAATTCCAAGGGGAGGGTCTTTAGTGACGGCGTAATTGAAATTACGCCTTTTCTTTTTGCTTGAAACGTGGTTACAATCAAGATAATGACTTTTCTTAAAAAGAACTGGGCGCCATTAATCCTCGTTTTATTAGTTCTTTTTTATTTCAGAGAATTTTTCTGGACTGGGAGCTTAATTTACGGTCAGGATATTATTGGGCTCAATTACCCAATAATGCAGTTCATAGTAGACTCCTATAAGAGTGGTCAGCTACCTTTGTGGAATCCCTACAGCGCCTCAGGCTACCCTTTCCTCCCCGCTAGTCAAGCTCTCTATCCGCTAAACGCTATTTTCTTAGTTTTGCCCCTAGACCCCGCTTTTAGCCTCAGTAACATTATACACTTCCTAATTGCTGGATTAGGAATGTACGCTTGGGCTAGATACTTTAATGTGTCAAAAGTTGGAAGTCTTCTGTCAGCAGTAAGTTTTACTTTCAGTGGCTTTTTTGTAGCTCGCCTTTTCGCAGGACATTTTATGCTAATTCAGTCCTTTGCTTGGTTTCCTTGGTTTTTTATGTTTCTGGACAAAGCCCTAGAAAACTTCAAGAAAAAGGATTTGGTGATTGCAGCTATCCTGGCTTCTTTAGTTCTTCTCCCAGGCCATCCGCAACCGTTTATTTACTTGGTGGTCTTTTCGCTTCTTTACACTTTAGGGCACACGTGGCTAATCCCATCAAAAAAACTTAAGAAAGTGTGTGTTTGGATAGGAGTCTTAATCGTTTCCGTTTTACTGAGCGCGATTTATCTTTTTCCAACTGTTGAAGGGGTGCTCAATTCGCAGCGGGGAGAAAAAATAAGTTGGGGAGCTGCTAGTGAAGGGTCGTTGTCACCCAAGCAACTTATAAATTTCGTGTTACCTGATTTCTATGGTAACCCAGCCACAGGCAATTATCATGGCGGGGCCCTTTACAATGAGGTAGCTGTTTACATTGGTCTAATTCCCCTACTGCTTGTTCTGACACTGGTCTTTAAAATTAAGTCTTACCTAAGGAATTTTGGTGGTCTAGGGAAAGAAAAAAGATTGCTCATTTTGGGGTCTTTGGTTTTTATCTCTTTGTTTCTGGCCTTGGGTAAATATAACCCGGTTTATAGGTTGATTTACGAAATAGTGCCAGGGTTTAGTAATGCTCGGATACCGGCTAGATTGACTTGGATTACTGAGTTGATTTTGCCCCTGCTCGCTGGAGTTGGTTTAGATTACCTACTCTCTAGAAGGCAGGAGATAAAGCTTTTCCTAGATTCTAAGTGGGGCGGTTTTTCAAAATTTAGTAAAAAAATCTCTCAAAAAAACTTCCTGATTGTACTTATGATTTTGGTAGTAGGGGACCTATTTTTCTATGCCAATAAATCGCTCATCTACACCTCAGGGGATTACTTTTTCAAAAGCGATGAACTGACTAAGTATGTTCAGTCAGATCCGGAGAAGTACTTCCGGAATTATTATCTTGGAGAGAGTACTTTTCACGACCGAGGCAATGTTTATCAGATTTTTGAAATTCAATCTGACGCTTCGCTAATCGCGGGTGTTTACGGAAAGCTTTTAGAAAAATTTAAAGTCAGGGATCCTATTTTAGATCAAGCTAAAGAGAGAGCGATCGTGCGTAATAACAACGCTCGGTTGTTGGAAGTCCTAAACGTTAAATACGTGATTCCAGAGGGTGGGTTTCCTGATACCGAGAAATTGAAGCGGGTAGCGGATCTGGAAATGGCTTGGTTTCGGGACTTTGGTAACAGGTTTCCGACCAAAAAAGTTCAAGAGACTCCTGTTTTCAAACAGACCAATTACCTTCCCAGATTTTATATTAGCCATCAGGGTACAGTCGCACCTGAAGAGGAAGTGCTTGATGTGGTTACAAATGAACCAAGAAACGTAGACCTTAAGTCAAAGAGCTTTTTTGAAGACCAAGATGAGGAGTTAGTTGGGGATTTGGCTAATGCTTCGGGTAAAAGTTATAGTGAGGAAGAAAAAGTTGAGGTAAAAACCTATCGAAACAACGAAATAATCCTGAGTGTCAATCCTGAGTCTAACGGCTTTTTGAACTCCTCAGAAATTTATTACCCTGGTTGGAAGGCTTTCGTTGATGGTCAAGAAGCCAAGGTGAGAAAAACTAATTATGCTTTCCGCTCGGTTTACCTACCCCAAGGATCCAAGGAAGTGAGGTTTCTCTATGATCCCCTGAGTTTTAAATTGGGTAGTTGGGTAACTTTGGCAACTCTTGTAACTTTAAGTTTGTTTGTGTTTCGAGCTAGTCTTCGACGTTTTCCACGGTTAAATCCTTTAGCTCAGCACTAATCTTAGTTTCCTCGGGAGTGTCAATGCTGATGATATTCCAGCCGATTTTAAGAGTTACCTCTTGGGGTGTGCCTACTGTTAAATTTGGATGACCAGGGAAGGTCAGTAGTATGTTTTTGTTAAGGCTACCCAAACTTAGCTGAGATTTAAGAGTACTGGTGGTAAAATTGCCGATAAATAAATAACTGGTTCCTTTAGCCAACACTTTTTCATTCGACCCCACCCAGTTTGCAGCCTCTTGTTCTGAAATGATTCCTACCATCAAGTCGGAATCGTTTTTTGGTATTTCGTAAATGTAGGCCCCTTTATCTTCGTATATTGCTTTTAGATCTGTAGAAGGAGGAAGTACAGAGCTGTAACGAATATGCCTTAGCTCATCGATGGGGTGGCGTTGGTCGTATAAAGGTTGGGTGTGAAATACTAGATAATTCGCGCCCAGTTGACCCAGGATTCTTAGAGATAACGGGCTAAAAGGGTTTTCTATCCCCTGAAAAATTGATTGTCTAGGGTTTTGGATTGGGTTAATGACCCTTTTCTTATGGATTCGTTGGGCGATAAGAGTATCGGGTATATCAAAACCAGACGGATACTCGACAACTACTGATTCGGGATTTTGTTTCTCGAGCCACTTGTAAGCACTTGTTATAGACCTAAGGTCTGTAATACTGCTGCCTGGTTTGGGAGCAAACTCAAAAAGAACTAAAAAGGTAGCTAAGGAAATACAAAGGATTCTAGTGAAAGGTTTGAGCTTGTGTGTGAGGTAGTATAAGCCAACACAAGCAAAAAGAATTACGAAAATTTGTAAGATTGTGCCGATTCGTACATATGCTCGAAAGAAGGGGACTAGCTCATAAAGGTAGTAGCTTGGTAAATACAGAGTGTAGCCTTTGACAATTATAAAAGCAGGTGAAGCGAGAATACCTGCCCAAAGTGACAAAATAAGCAAGCTTAGAGAAAGCTCTCTAAAGCGCTTTTTGTAAAGACCCACTAGGAGTCCCACTAGAGATAATATGACGGCTGTAAAACTAACATAGAGAACTCTTTCGGGTAAGAAAGCACTAATTGATTTGTAGTCTTTGGTGAGCGGGATAATTTGGTTAATGTAGAAATCTTGGCCCCCCTCCCCAAAAAGAAAGTGGTTCGGGGCGGGTATCAAAAAGTCCCAGGGTCGGGCAGACAAACTAAGTAAGTCGTTTAGGGTCCGTTTTGGAATGTTGTTAAAGCTTTGCTCGGGGCGGTGAGACAATAAGTTGAAGATAAAAATTGACATGAGTAGGCTAAATACCACCACAACCATCAAAGCGCTTTTTAGTAATTGACTACTAAAATAATTTGGGGTGCGTTTTATGGTGTGATAGAGTACTTTCCAAACCAAAAACACAGGTGTGATAAGGAGCATGAAGAAGCCGTAGTAGAAGGTGGTCATAAGTACTAGGAACAAGCTAAAAGCTAGAAACACGGCTGAAAGATATGTCCTTACTTTTTCAAAGTAGAGCAAACTAAGTAGGTAGAGAGGAAGCCATTGAGTTAGGGCTAAGGAGATGTGAGCATACCCCTGCCAAAAATGGTAAGGAGTAAAAGCGTAAGCCAGGCCGGCGAAGATTGCGATTGCCTTGGATTTGGTGACATAGTAACTTAGGAGATACATGCTGACAGCAGAGAGAGGGAAACTAAGGATGACTAAGATGTTAAAAGCCAAGACCTCGTTAAATAAGAAAGTGAGGATTTTTATAGGCGTCGTCCAGAGGAGTTCCTCTGCCGCAACGTTTGTAACTAAATCAGATCCAAAAGGATAGCCTATGAAATAACTAGGGTCCGCATTGATACCAAGATGGTAGGAGTACTTTAACCACCAGTTGTACCAGATTGAGCTAAAATTATCCCCAGTAAAACCGAATACGATGTTAGAAGGATCTGTTACTAGGGGATAAGTGAGGAATAATATCAAAATCAAACTAAACAAAAAGAAAAGCACTAAAAAAATAAGATGATTTTTATGTTTGCCTAGCAGGTTTAGGAAAGATACTAGATAGCTATTCATTTTTGTTTAGTGAGTGAACTCACGAACCCCAAAAACCCACCTAAAGTTTCAAAAGTTTTAAGAACTAGGAATCCTAATCCCAAGTGAGGCTGGAGAACAAATTTTTTCCAGTTTCTAATGTAACTCTGTCTAAAAATAGTATAACGTTTCGGAGAAAGGGAAGCTTGAAAATAGTACTTAATGTTGGTGCCGTAATAGAATTTTTTCCTAAAAGAAGAAAGTAGCGAAATTCTACCCTCATTATGGTTGATAAACGTAGAAATCCGACCGACTTTGGTCGCGTTTTGACCTAATCTATCCGCCAGATTCCAATCCTCAGAAGCAATAAGCTTTTCATTATACCCACCGATGCTTAAGAAAACTTCTTTGTCAAAAAACCGCGGGGCTTCTATATGCTGGTCAAAAAGATACAAACTTTTTTCAAAAGATTTTACTTTTGCCCAAAAACCAATCCCGTAGGAACGCTCCGGGATAACAACGGCTTTGATTTCTGGGTCTTTTTTTACGAGGTTTAAACATGCCTCAAGGATACCCTTTTCCAAAACCATATCAGCGTCGATAAAAAGTAACCACTTACCCTTTGAGGTTTTGGCGCCAAAATTACGCTGGGTGCTGCGTTCAGGGCCTTTGTTATAGACTTTATCGGTAAACTGACGAGAAATTTCCTTAGTGCGATCGGAGGAGTTATTGTCGACAACGATGATCTCAAAGTCCTGTAAACTCTGTTTAGTAATACTCTCTAAGCAACTGGCAATATTAGCTTCTTCATTTTTGGTGTTAATAATGCAGGAAATCATTCAGTTGAACCTAGTACTTTCTCAATTATCTCAAGGCTTTTTCTCCCGGTATTTTCCCAGGTAAGCTCTTTGCTCCAGTTATAGGCATTGGTTTGCAAGGTAGCGTATTTTTTCCGATCTTTCACAAGTGTTATGATTTCTTCAGCCATACTTTGAGGACTGCCTTGCTTACAGACTATGCCTGTTTCTTGGTCCCGAACGGCGTCTCTTAATCCAGAGACGTCATAAACTACAGCCGGGGTTTTGACTCCATTAGCCTCACTGACGATTAGTCCCCAGCCCTCTTTGATGGAGGTGACTAATATGAGATGGGCTCGAGACATCAGCCGAAACTTTTCCTCATCAGAAACCCTGCCTTTTAGCTCTACTTTTTGATCCAAACCTAGCTTTTTTATTTTTGATGTGACTTTACTGGTGTAGCTTTCGTCCCCGTTACCTACTATCCAGAGTTGGGCGTTCTCAACTTGACGTAGTACTAAATTAAAACATTCTATAACGTCTAAGACCCTTTTTGAGGGGACTATTCTGCCTACATAGATAAGAGTCAAGATAGACTCTTTTGGGGTAAGAAACTTTTGTTCTTTTTCAAAGTCAATAGCCATAGGAAAAACAGACACCTTCTTAATCCCAAACTCTTGAAGTTCTAACTGACAAGATTTGGAAATAGTTATTACCTGGGTATTACGATAAAGAGCAACGTAAAGAGGTTCTAACAAAAAACCAATTAGGGATATCGGGAACTTAGCTTCGTAGAACCAAACTTCCCTAGCTAGTTGGTTGAAATAGGCGATTTTCTTTTCTTTGGCGTAGAGTGGGGTTAAAAAAGGAAGGGTATTTATTTCCTCTAGTATGAGATCGAATTGGCCCCGAAAATGGGTTAGGTACTTGATAAAAGCATGAATGTGAACAGTTGTTTGGCTGCCCGCTCTGATTATCTTGACACCATCCAAGTTTTCCGATGCAGGAGCGCTCTTAAAAGAAGCTGCGAACCAAGTTACCTCGTGTCCGTGCTTAATAAAGTACTTGGCTATCTCGAAAGTGACTTTCTCTGCTCCGCCAGAGGCGGGGTTTTTGATATCCCGCCAATTAAGGATAAGAATTTTCACCCGACGTTTACCCTGTAGTCAAGATCAGGGTCATAGACCCAACGCCTTTTATTTTTGTTACTATAATAACTTAGGATTCGAAGACGGTAGAAAACAGCTAGAGTATCAAGAAGCATGTTAACAACAGAAGTTAACTTGATACTACTGGGAAAACTAAGGTCTAGCTCGACTGGCGCTTCGTAAATCTTCCCGTACCCTAAGTATCTGGCGACTGCCAATAGTTCGATATCAAAAGCATACCGTTTGACTAGTAACCTAGGTAGCACATCTTCCAGAACAGCCCGTCTAAATAGCTTCAACCCTACTTGGGTGTCTTTGACTTTTAGACCAAACAACACCCAGATAAGCATCTGGTAAAGCATGCTGTAGATTTTTCTCCTGAACGGGTAAATCACTTTTGAGGCGGGGTGTCTTTTCGATCCTACTATCACGTCTGCCTGATACCAGATGAGGTGTTCGATCATCATTCTGATACCATTAGGGTTGATGTCCATTCCTGAGTCGATGAAAGCGACCAAGTCTCCCTTTGCCCGAGCCATTCCATATCTAACGGCGTAACCTTTGCCGTGATTTTTTTCATAAGCTAGGATCTTGATCTTGGCTGATTCAAGCTTTTTGGCTAATTCGTAAGTCTTATCTATCTTCCCATCGACTACCACAAGTATTTCGTAGTCATACTTGATTTGATCTAAGTTGGATTTAATATTTTCCAAATCCTTAAGGATGGTGGATTCTTGTTTATAGGCAGGAATGATGACAGAGATGAGTTCTAAATTGTTCTTTGGCATAAGGTTAGCTCTTTTTGACCATGCTATCGATCACTTTGGAGTACTCCTCACAAGTCTTTGCCCAAGTAAACTTGGTAACTTCACTCTTAGCCCCTTTACCTAACGTTTTTCTCAGCGTTTTGTTCTCCGTTAGCGCTACCAGGTTTTGCTCTAGCTCCTTTTGGTTTTTGGCCAAAAGTCCTGTTTTCTTGTTAACGATGATCTCGTTCATAGCTCCATAATCCATACCAAGCAGAGGGAGAGAGAAAAAACTGGCTTCGAGGGGTGTCAGGCTCCAGGGAACCCAGGTATCACAGGTGGCGTAGATATCCGCTTGGTTATAGTATTCCGCTAATTCTTGGTCAGTAATGTTAACGTGGATGTGAACATTTTGGTTTTTGATGGAATTAAGGTAATCCAAATAAGCTTGGATGGGAGAGGAGCCAATGATGTCTAAGCGCATATCAGGAAATTTTTGGTTAACTTTGATGAAAGTTTCAATCAAAGTGTGAAATCCTTTGTAAGGAACAATCCGGCTTACCGAGATGACCCTGACTGTTTTGTCTTTGCTGTTATCTTTCTTCAAGGCAGTTTTCATGTTATCGACTCCGAGGTAAACGTTGTCCAAACTAAGACCGTAGAGTTTTTTGGCCTCTCGTACAAGATAACGGCTGATAGAGAGCACTTTAGTAGCCGACCTAAGACCGAAGCCCTCTCTAAAAGTAATATAAGATTTGAGCCAGCTTTGAGGGATAAACGACCAGATCTCTTTCCTCTTGTCTAGACCGAGGTCTAATTGTGTCCCGTAGTAAGTACGCAGCTTGGGGATGTTTACAAAAAGGTAGACCATGTTGTGGATTTGGGCTGATTGTAAGAAAATCAGGTCGTAACCCCCGCTAACAAGTTCACGATACGTCTGAAAGGCCATAATAATCCTGCCGAGAAAGGGAAACTTGTTTAACACTAGATGAACTTTGATACCCCTTCCAACCAGGTCTTTATGAAGATCTTGGTCCACGTTTACGTTTTGGGCGAAGTAGTGTACTTCGTAGCCTAGTTTTTGAAAACCCTGAGCAAATCTAATAGGCGCCCTAGCTCCGGAACGTTGACTGATAACATCAGCTAAGACCGCAATTCTTGCTTCAAACATTTTTTTCACATAATTTAGCCATAGTTTCTTTATTATACAGATAGGTATGTTGGATATCTATAACGGGTGATTTTCTCTCCAACTTGCATCAAAAAGCTTTTAAACGCTACAATCACTGAGCTGCCGCTAAATTACTTCAAGGAGTATATCAAAATTAGGGTATGGAATTAAATAACAAAAAAGTTTTCATAACTGGTGGGGCTGGTTTTATCGGTGCAAATTTAGTCAGAAGCCTTTTGGCTAACAAAAATCACATCCATCTTGTGTTAAAGTCGACTACGAATACATGGCGACTCAAGGACATTTTGAGCAAAATTCAGACTCATCAGGTTACTCTTGCCGACTCTGAAGGGCTTACCAAACTTTTTTCTCAAATCAGGCCA
>Ga0209541_10009908_pt1 | contig 15320 bp, 18 predicted proteins | sample RifCSPlowO2_01_FD_184027 | JGI IMG/M metagenome (GOLD analysis project Ga0209541, IMG submission 184027) | Groundwater microbial communities from Rifle, Colorado - Rifle CSP2_plank lowO2_0.1 (SPAdes) (version 2) | ecosystem: Environmental > Aquatic > Deep subsurface > Groundwater | place...
ATTCTGAGGGCTGTGAAATGGAGGGCAGCCGCTCCACTACGCGATAGTAGCGGCTGGACTCGGAAACCGCGCGGCGCATGCCAAGCGCTCCTGTGCGGAGCAAGCGCAGGTTCTTTACCAGCATCTGCGGAGATACGCCCTGCAGGAAATTGTAAATCTCGTTCTCGCGCTCAATGAGCCATGCAGAGAGGAACGAGGTTGCTATGATGGCAAATGCAAAGCTGCCCAGGAATGCCGGCTGGATTATGCCGGAGCTTGCACCCTGGCTCATGATAAGGAGCGAAAGCTCGGACATTGAAAGGAACACCGCTGCGGTGAAGCAGGCGCTTCTGCCTGAGTAGCCTGCAAAGTATGCGGAGATGCCGCCAGCCGCAAACCTCACCACCACGCCTATCACTATGAAAAGCGCAAGCAGGGGCAGGTTGGCAAGCACGCCGGACAAATCCACCAGCAAGCCTATGGAAAAGAAGAAGAAGGATGCAAAAAGCGAGTTGAACGGCTTTATCTTCTCTTCAATCCTGCGCGATTCCGCCGAGCCCGCTATGGTTGAGCCGGCAAGGAAGGCGCCGACTGAAAACGAAAGCCCGATTGCCTCTGAGAGGTAGCCGATTATGAGCACCAGGCTCACTGTGCCCAGTATGGTGAGCTCGTCGCTTTTGGAAACGAGCGCGAGGAAGCGACTGATGAGCCGCGAGAGAACGAGATAGGCAAATGTGAAGGTAAGAAGCACGCGCAGAAGCGAGATTGCGAACGCGTATTCGCTTGCGCTTGACGAGGGGTGGGAAATAAGGCCGAGGAAGAAGACCGCAAGCAAATCCTCTATGATGAGTATGGAGATTATGAACGGCACTTCTGGCCTCCTTATCTTGCCGCCGACCTCCAAGAGCTTGATTATTATGGGTGTGGAGGAAAAGGAGAGCGCGATTGCCACGAGAGCTGATGCCTGGTTGCCATAGCCAAGCGCCGCAAGCGAGGAGTACGCAGCCAGGTAGACAATGCCTATTTTCAGTATGACCGCAAGGAAGGTGAATGCGCCTATCTGCGTGAGCTTGACTATGGAGAACTCAAGGCCTATCCCGAACAGTATGAGCGCCGAGCCGATGACTGCGAATACCCCGACGAGCGAGGGGTCGGTGATTATTATTTTCCCGAAATCAATGCCGAACAGGTGCGCACCGGCAAGCGGGGAGTATGGCCCGATTATCATGCCTGCGACAAGCACGCCCAGTATGTAGGGGAGGCGCAGCCGTTCGAAAAGCAGCGCCGAGAGCATGATGACCGTGATTGAAATGCCAACTGCCAGCGCAGGCTCCATACTGGAGAAGAAGCCAAGCTAAACTTAAAAAGAAAATAGAAGGGGCAGGCAACTAGCATGCTTGGCTGATGGGCGGCACCATGTTGGGCGCCAGCAAGTCCAGCACGTTGGGCGCTATGACTGCGATGAGAAGGCCGATGAGCGCGCCTGTGAGGCACGAAGTCGCCCAGACGTTTGCGCGCGCCCTTGTTTCAGCGCCCATCATCTGGCCTGTTGCGTATATCACGGCTGCAAGAAGGATCATCAGCATCGCCGCAACCGGCACCAGGCTGCGCACGCCCTTGCAAAGCTCGGTGAGCGCTTTTTTGAGGTCGTCAGTCGGAGTGGGCGAGGCGAATGACATGCCAACAAGCAGGAATGAGAATAACAATGCATAGGAAACGTGTTTTGCATTCATAGTCGCACCTGAATGGTTAGGCAATAAACACTTTTTAAAGGTAGCGAGGGGCAAACTCAACTTATGAAAATACGGCTTGATTTCCGCAAGAGCGCACAGGAGAATGCCGCAGCATACTACCAGAGGGCAAAGGAGCTTGCCGCAAAGGAGGAGGGCGCGAAGAGGGCGATAGGGGAAACAAGGAAGGAAATGGAGGACGCGGGCAGGGAGCATGAAATCGCGGTGTCCTCAAAAGCATCCCCTAAAATGAAGCGCAGGAAGGAATGGTTCGAGAAGCACAAGTGGTTTTACACATCAGGGGGAAAGCTGGTTGTCGCAGGCAGGGACGCAAAGCAGAACGACATGCTGGTTGCGAAAACAATGACTGATGGAGACCTCTTTTTCCACGCAGACATACAGGGCGCCCCGGCAACAATATTGGTTGGAGGAAAATCTGCAACGCAGCAGGAGAAAAAGGAGGCTGCGCAGTTCGCCGCATCGCACTCCTCTGCGTGGAAAACCGGAGCTGCCGCAGTGGATGTTTATGCTGTGGAGAAAAAACAGCTGAGCAAGCACGCGCAGGGAGGGTTCGTCGGCGCAGGCGGTTTTGCCATTGAGGGCGAGCGGGAATGGTTCCGTGCTACGCCGCTGGGATTGGCAGTCGGCGCCAAGGATGGCATTGCAATCTGCCTGCCTCTTTGCCACCCTGACTCGCAGAAAATGGGCGTCCTTCTTTCGCTTGGAAATTATGAGAAAGGGCAGGCTGCGAAAAGAATCGCGGGCATGCTCAAGTGCGGCATGGACGAAGTGCTTCTTGCGCTGCCTTCGGGAAAATTCTCTATAAGGGAGAGGAAATGAAACATTCCAAAGAAATTGGCGCGCTCCTCAAAAAGTACAACGCCAGGAAAAAGGAAATCCGGCAGCGATTGCTTCACTTCAGGAAAGTCGGCCAGTCCTCCAACAAAACGCTTTTCGAGGAGCTCGCATTCTGCATACTCACCCCGCAGAGCAAGGCGTTTTCGTGCAACGAGGCAATACAGCAATTGAAGGAGCGCAACCTCCTTTTCACTGGCGGCGTCCCTCAAATCAGGCACGTCCTCGCCCGCAAGACGCGCTTCCACAACAAGAAGGCGGAGTATCTGGCCGGAGCCCAGGAAAAGTTCGCAAAGGACGGTTTTGCAAGCCTGCGCCATCTGACTTTCACTGGAACCGAATCACATGCAAGGGGCGTGCTCCTCAGCGAAGTGAAGGGCATGGGCCTGAAGGAGTGCGCGCACTATTTGAGGAATGTTGGGAGGGGGGAAACAATTGCAATACTGGATAGGCACATCTTGAAGAATCTGGCGAAGTACGGCGCTATTGGAGGAGTACCAAAGTCGCTGACGGCAAAACGCTACCTTGAAATAGAGAAGCGCATGTCCTCGTTCTGCAAAAAAACAGGAATCCCGATGGCACACCTTGACCTCCTTTTCTGGGCTGAGGAAACGGGAAAGGTATTCAAGTAGCCGCCAGGCAGTAGCTGGTTTTATATACCAGAAGCGGAGAATTTAACAATTGTTAATAAAAGGCGAGATTATGCTGCCATGCGGGGAAGTGCACTGGAAAATACTGCCGGCAATCAGCCGCGAGCTTGCGGAATGCCTTGAGAAGGAGAAGGTGACAAGGACAAGGATTGCGCAGGTAATAGGGACAAGCCCTGCTGCAATATCACAGTACATTTCAGGCAAGAGAGGGGGAATGAAACTTTCAAAGGATGCAGCAGGCGCATGCCGCGCGCTGGCAAGGAAAATCGCTTCCGGCAAGCTGAAGGACAGCTCCATCAACACTGAGATTGCGAAAATACTGTCGGTCGCAAAGGGAACTGGACTTGGAAAGAACGACCCCTGCATAATATGCATGTCCCCAAAAAAGGTGAAAACATGAGTTTGCTTGAAACCAAGGGCTTGAAGGCATACGCCGACAAGAAGGAAATAGTAAAGGGCGTGACGCTTTCTGTCCAGCCGGGCGAAGTGCATGTCATCATGGGCCAGAACGGAAGCGGGAAGAGCACCCTTCTCAATGCGCTTGCAGGGCACCCGAAATACCACGTGGAAGGGAGCGCAACTTTCGAGGGCAATGACCTCTTTGCGATGAAGCCGCATGAAAGGGCGCGCGCAGGGCTTTTCCTGGCATTCCAGTCTCCGAACGAAGTGTCCGGAGTCACGCTTTCTGCTTTCCTGAGGCGCGCCTACGTCGCCCGGTTTGGAAAAGAAGTATCGGTTGCCGAGTTCGAGAAGATAATGAACGAGAAGATGAGGCTTTTGGGCATGGACCGTGCGTTTGCAGAAAGGGGCGTGAATGAGGGGTTCTCGGGCGGGGAGAAGAAGAGGAGCGAAATTTTGCAGCTTGCGGTTCTTGAGCCGAAATTGGCAATGCTGGATGAATTGGACTCCGGGCTGGACGTAGATGCGCTTGCGAAAATAGCGGAAACTATTGCGCTCATCCGCAAGCCCGAGACCTCGATAATCATCGTCACTCACTATGCAAGGATTTTGAAGAACCTGCCATGCGACCGCGTGCACGTGATGCGCGACGGGAAGATAATCGCGTCCGGGAAGGGGGAGCTTGCCGGCAGGCTTGAGGAAAAGGGGTATGGCTGGATTGCCAATGCTGCAGCGGACGTTGGGTAAAAATTGGAAGTGATTTTTTCGTGGATGAAACGATTCTCAAGGAATATGGGAGGGACGCGCTGCTGCGCGATGCGCCTACGGATGATGCCGTACTGCACGTGGGAAGAAAGGCACAGCACACAGGGCTTACGATTGACATTGTGAAGGAAATATCCGAGGTAAAGGGGGAGCCTGACTGGATGAGGGAAAAGCGGCTGGAATCGTTCAGGATATTTGAGAGCAAACCTGTCCCAACTTGGGGCCCTGACCTTTCCCAGCTTGACTTCGCCTCTATTGTCGGGTTCGTGCGGCCAAAGGGCAAGGAAAACGTGCAGCCGAACAAGTGGGAAGAGGTGCCTGACGAGATAAAGGACACCTTTGAGCGGCTGGGAATTCCTGAAGCAGAAAGGAAATTCCTTGCAGGCGCATCTGTGCAGTACGATTCCGAAGTGCTGTACAAGAGCCTGAGGAAGAGCATGACTGATTTGGGCGTGATTTTCACTGACATGGACTCTGCTGTGAGGGATTATCCGGAAATAGTGAAGAAATATTTCATGAACAAGTGCGTGCCGGCATCTGACAACAAGTTTGCCGCGCTTCACGGCGCGTTCTGGTCCGGCGGCTCGTTCGTCTACGTGCCTGCTGGCGTGAAAGTCCCGATGCCGCTGCAGATTTACTTCATGATGAACTATCCCGGCTTCGGGCAGTTCGAGCACACGCTCATCATTGCGGAAGAGGGGGCGCAGGTGCAGTACATTGAGGGCTGCAGCGCGCCGCACTACACGAAAGACTCCATGCACGCCGCGGTTGTGGAGATATTCGCGCACAAGGAATCGCGCGTGAGGTATACTTCAATACAGAACTGGAGCACGAATGTGTACAACCTGAACACGAAAAGGGCGGTTGTCTACGAGGATGCGGTGATGGAATGGGTGGGGGGGACGCTTGGCTCCAAGGTGACCATGCTCTACCCGTGCAGCATGCTAATGGGAAGGGGCGCCCGCGCCGAGCACCTGAACATCGCGGTTGCCGGGGCGGGGCAGGTGAAGGACAACGGCGCAAAAGTATTCCACATGGCATCCGACACATCCAGCAAGATAGTGAGCAAGAGCATCTGCAAGGAAGGCGGGGTGGTACGCTACAGGGGCAAGCTTTTCGTTGCAAAGAATGCGCTGCGCGTGAAGTCGAACGTGCGCTGCGACACCATAATCGTGGATTCGAAGTCAAAGGCGGAGACTGTCCCAGTGATGGATATCAGGAGCAAGGATGCGGTAATCGGGCACGAAGCATCGGTTGGCAGGATAAGCGAGGAGCAGCTGTTCTATTTGATGAGCCGCGGCATAGACGCAGAGGAGGCGCTGTCCCTGGTGGTGCGGGGCTTCATCGAGCCCATTGTAAAGGAGCTGCCCCTTGAGTACGCGGTTGAGATGAACAGGCTGATAGAAATGGAGATGGAAGGGTCGGTGGGATAAATGCCTGGCGACATTCCACTTGAGCAGGCAGCCAGGGATGCATCCTCATTCTTAGGAGAACCCGAGTGGCTCCTCAACGCCAGGCTTTCAGCAGTGGCGCTCCTCGAAAAGAGGAACGGGAAGGCGGAAATTTCCGGCTTTCGCTTGAGCAAGGGAAAGCTGCATGTGAGCACGAGAACAGAGGGTGAAGTTGCCATCCTTACAATTGCAGAGGCGCTCAAGCGGGGCAATGCCTTGAAAGAGCAGCTTGGACGCCCCCTCACTGGCAAGGAGCCGGATGATTACCTTCTTGCGCTTGCGCTTTTCACAGGCGGGAACGTGATTGCTGTAGGCGGCACTGCGCCCGCATCTGTTTTCCTTGAGATGGCTGGCGGGGCGCCCGATTATTTTGCGACTTTTTTCCTTTTTGCAAATGATTCCACTGCTGCGGTGTTTGCCAAAAGCTCGTTTGCCATAAACACGCACGAGGCGCGCGCGCTTTTCCTTGGAAGAGGCGCAACCGCGCACTTCTGCGCGCTGCAGGAAAACGGGGAAAAGGCAGATACAGTGGCAGGCATGGTTGCAAGGCTTGGCGAAGGAAGCTCGCTCAAGTTCCTGAACTCGAATATCGGGAGCAATGAGAAGAAGGACGGCTTCCTTTTCCTGCAGGACGGCAGGGGAAGCCGCTGCGAGCACTACGAGGTTTCGCTTGCGCGCGGAAGGCAGAAGTTCAGCAAGAGCTCTTTTCACTTCCATTCCGCGCCGGATACGTTTTCCCGCTCGGTTTTCAAGTATGCGACAGCCGGAAGCTCACAGGTGAATGTGGACGGGCAGGTGACAATAGAGCAGAATGCGCCCGGCTCGGATACCCATCTGCTTGCGAAGTCTTTGCTTCTTTCTGATGACTCCATGTCCAAAGTTGTGCCGCAGCTTTACGTCCACAATGCGGACGTTGCCGCTGGGCACGGCTCTGCCTTGACGCCGATGCCTGAAGAGGAGCTTTTCTACCTGCAGAGCAGGGGAGTGGGCGAGTCTGAAAGCAAGCTCTTGGTGCTGCAGGGCTTTTTGCAGGACGTGCTTGTGAAAAGCGAAATAGAGCCGCTTGTGCTTCGCACGCTGTCTGAGGAACTGGAAAAGGACGCGCTGCGGGTTTTCCCGAGGGATTAGGAGATGACGGATATGCTGGACGTTGAGAAGATACGCGCGGACTTCCCACTCCTCAAACGGAAAATGAACGGGAAGCGGCTTGCCTACCTGGACAATGCAGCGACCACTCAAAAGCCGGTGCAGGTGCTGGAAGCGATGGATGATTACTACAGGAACTTCAATGCGAATGTCAACAGGGGCGCCTACCGGCTCGGAGGGGAGTCAACTGAAAAATACGAGGCCGCGCGCAGGAACATTGCAAGCTTCATCAACGCAAAGCCCGAGGAAATAATATTCACAAAGAATGCCACCGAGTCGCTGAACGCAGTTGCAGCCATAACGTGCGAAACTGCGCAGCGTGGCTCCACGGCCCTTCTTACGCAGATGGAGCACCACTCGAACATCGTGCCCTGGCAGCTGCAGGCGAAAAAGAACGGGCTGAAGGTGCGGTATGTGAAGATTCGGAGTTATGGGGCGCTTTGCAACGAGGACGTTGAAGAGGAACTGGAGCGCTGCCCTTTCATTTTCTCCTTCACGCATGTCTCGAACGTGCTTGGCGCGGTGAATGATGCTGCAAAACTTTGCAGGATGGCAAAGAAAGCCGGCGCCTATTCGTGCGTGGACGCCGCGCAGTCTGTCCCCCACATGGATGTGGATGTTAAGAAAATCGGCTGCGACTTCCTCGCGTTTTCCTCCCACAAGATGCTGGGCCCGAACGGGGTCGGCGCGCTTTACATGAGAAAGGAGCTGCAGGAAACGCTGCCGCCTTTCCTTGGCGGAGGGGACATGATAAAATCAGTCTCATTTGAGGAATCCACGTGGAACGCCCCCCCCTACAAGTACGAGGCAGGCACGCCCAATGTTGCCGGTGCCATTGGCTTGAGCGCTGCCGTTGATTACCTGAAGAAAGTCGGGCTGAAAAACATCGAAGAGCATGAGAAAAAGCTGGCAAAGCACTGCAGGAAAGAGCTGTCCCCGATAAAGGGCATCCGCTTCCACGGGCCGAGAGAGGGGGCGGGAATTGTTTCCTTCAACATCGGGAAGATACACGCGCACGACGTGGGGCAGTTTGCCGATGACGAGGCGGTTGCAATCCGCACGGGCCACCACTGCGCGCAGCCGCTGATGAAGCTTTTGGGCGAGCCGGCAACAGCACGGGCGAGCTTTTACCTTTACAATACGGAAGATGAAGTGGAAAGATTGGCTGGGTCGATGAGGAAGTGCCAGAAAGCGCTGGGCTGATTGGATGACCACTGAGCAGATGTACAGGGAGAATATACTCGACCACTACAAGCGGCCGCGCAACAGGGGAAAAATTGAGAAGCCCGATTCGGAGGGGTTTGATTCCAATCCCTTGTGCGGCGATGAAATAGGGATGCAGATTGCCGTCAAGGGCGGGAAAATACACGGCATCCGCTTCAGCGGGAGCGCGTGCGCAATCTGCACTGCTTCCGCATCCATGCTCACGGAAGAGGCGATGGGCAAGAAAGTGGAGGACGCGAGGAGAATCAGCAAGGGGCAGGTCCTCTCGCTTCTGGGAATCGACCCCGGCCCCACGCGCCTCAAGTGCGCGCTTCTGCCCCTAAAGGTTATGAAATTGGCTGTTTACAAGTACCTTGGAAAAAAAATATCCGAGGAGGATGAAAAACTCGTATGAGTTTTTCAGGTTACAAAAACGAAGTTTTTGGAGGATGAGAAGCTTGTCTGATTCTGTCCGCTTCGGCCCGGCAGGAATCCCCATTGAAACGCCCGAGCGCAGCACTGCCAACGGGATTGCATACTGCAAGGAAATTGGATTGCAGGCAATGGAAGTCGAGTTCGTGCACGGCGTGAACATGAAGGAGGAAAAGTGCAGGGAAGCCGGGGAGGTCGCGAAGAAAAACGGCATCTCCCTTTCCTGCCATGCGCCATACTACATAAACTGTTGCGCAAAGGAGGAAAAGAAGATTGCCGCCAGCATCCGTTACATCCTCACTACTGCGCAGGCCGCACATTGGCTTGGCGCCTCGCCGATTGTCATCCACACCGGGCATTACATGAAAAGGGCGCCTGAAGAGTGCAGGAAACTGGCGATAGGGACCTACCAGCGCTGCATTGATGAGATGGAGTCCCTCAAAATAAAGGGAGTGGCGCTTGGCGCAGAACTCACTGGAAAGAAGTCTGCATACGGGTGCCTGGATGAAATAATGGACCTTGCGCAGCATTTCGGGCTGGAACAGGTGATGCCCGTAATCGACTATGCGCACTTCCATGCAAGGGAGAAGCGGCTCAAGACAAAGGAAGACTATTTGGCGGTCCTCAATCTCGTGGAAAAGCGGCTTGGCCCCTCTGCAGCAAAAAATTTCCACTGCCACTTCTCCGGGATAGAGTTTTCCGAGGCAGGGGAGAAGAATCACATCCCGGTTTCCTCGAATTCCCCGCCCTTTGTCCCCCTTGCGGCTGCATGGAAGGAGAACGGCTGGTCTGGGACAGCGATTTGCGAGTCGCCGCTGATTGAAAAGGACGCGCTTGTTTTGCAGAAGGAGTATGCTAAGGTTGCAGGTCTGGGGTGAACCTTCAGGGGGAAGCGTAGGTTAGCGGCTGCCCCCTAGGGTTTTTAAATGTTCGGCGGCATAACGACGGAAAGACATGCCCTTAGAATACGGGCTCTAATTCAGAAGATGGTGAAACGATGTATCACGTTCTATCATGCCGCGACCGGGTGCGGCTTCCTGCACAGTACTTTGCCATGAAACTGGAAGACGCCCTGCAGCAGATACTCCGCGAGAAGTACGAGCGGAGGATTGACAAGGATGCCGGCGTGGCGCTCGCAGTCTGGAACGCCAAGGCGGCCGGCGACGGCATAGTCATACCCGGCGACAACGCGGCCTATTATGACGTGGTTTTTGACGTGCTCTGCTACATGCCGCAGGTGAACGAGATAGTGGAAAGCGATGCGTCTGAAATCGTGGAGTTCGGCACTTTCCTTGCGCTCGGGCCCATGGAAGGCCTGGTGCACCTGTCGCAGATTGCCAACGACTTCCTCACCTTCAACAAGAAAACAATGAGCTTCACAGGAAGGGAAAGCAAGAAGATGCTCAAGAAAGGCGACCACGTTTACGCGAAGATTTCCACAGTGAGCATGAAGACCACCATACCCGAGACGAAAATCGGGCTGACCATGAGGCCTGACGGCCTGGGCAAGGAGGAGTGGCTCGCCAGCAAGAAGGCTGCCGCAGAAGCAGAGGCGGGCGAGAAGAAGGAGAAAAAGGGTAAGAAGGAGAAGGAAGAGAAAAAGGAGTAGTTGGTTTGGAGGAGTCGGCAGCGAGAAGAAGGGGGGATGCCGGCGGTCCTCTAGGCGTTTGGAGTTGTTTTCATGAAAGCGTGCAAAACGTGCAGGCTCATTTCCGACGGGCCGACCTGCCCCGGCTGCGGCGGGACCGAGCTTACCGAGAAGTTCTCCGGGCAGCTGAAAGTATCCGACCCGGAAAAGTCGGAGATAGGCAAGAAGCTCGGCGTCAAGGCGCCCGGCACTTATGCGATAAAGATTCGCGAGAGATAGCGCGCTTATTGGTGATTATCATGCCAGGCAAGAACAGGGGAAGGGAAAGGCTTGTCAACTGCTCTTCGTGCGGAAGGACCATGCCCAAGGACAAGTCGGTCAAGTTCGGCAGGATGAACGTGTTTTCCACCGAGCTCAAGACTGCGGACGACGTGAAAACCAGCACCTTCATTGAAAGCTACTACTGCATCTCCTGCGGCAAGCACCGCAAGATTTTCGAAAAATTGAAGAACAAGGCAATCCGCGCGTCCGAGCGGGAAAAGGCGGGCGGGTTCAACCGCGACCGCAGGCAGTCCGAGAGCTGGAATTCCGGCAAGCGCTGGTAGAAGGAGTTCTGCCAGACGCAGTTTGGAGGCGTTCTTATGGAAGAGAAACTCACTTTTGAAGGACGCGAGTATGTTGGCTTGAGCTTTTCCCTTGGCAATGTGCCGCTTCTGATAGTGCGGGCGAAGAAGGGCTATGTTGCCTGCACGTATGTCAGCAAGGATGCTGCTGAGAAATTCGGCGATGTCGCTGCATTTGTCACCGGAGTAAAGACATTTGAGGACTTCTTCAGGGCAAAGATAAAGTTCTTCACCACGTGGGCTGACGACCTCGGGATAAGGGAGGGCATGTCGGTGAAAAAGGCGCTTGAGCTGATGGACCAGTAAGGTGAATCAACCGAGCTGGAAAATTGAGCGCGGAACTTTCTTTTTCTTGTCCAGTTCAGCATTCACATAGCCTAGCAGCATCTTCTTTATCCGCAGGTATTCCTCTTTTGGAAGCTGGGTGTTGAGCACCGCATAGCGCATTCCCTTAACATTGAAGCACAATATGCACTCCTCGCAGCCCTCTATGTTGTGGCAGAAATAGCAGTTGGAGCACTTGCTTGAGCTGTCCACCTCGAAGCAGCGCTTGCAGGTGGCTATGTCGCAGCACTTGAGGCAGAACTCGGAATCGAGCAGCCGAAGCGAGCCTCCGAAGATGTATTTTGACTGTATTATCCCGTCAGAGCAGCCGGAGCGCTGCGAGGTGGTGGCGTCCCAGGAGGAGTATACCTCCGAGGAGTCTATCACCTGGCTCACATCCACATAGTCGCGGCAGGCGCCGTCCACAAAGTCCAGCGTGATTGCGGCGCTTCCCGATATTTTGGCAGCCATCGCTGCAAAAGGCAATCCGGTTTCAGCATCGGACAAAAGCGGCTTGTTCTCCTTCAGAGCCTCCTCAAGCGTGCAGAGGCAGGAGGAAGGTATTTCTTTTACTAATGGAAATCCGATGTTGAATGTCGGGGTGCCGAACTTGCCCTTCACTTTTGCAAGCGGAAGCGTGCGCTCCTGAAGATAGGGGACGAAAGCTGCTATTGGCCCGCGTTCAGTGCCAAGCACTATCTTTGCCGTGTCGCTGAATGCCTTTTCCACGCCTTTTGGCGCAGGAAGGGTCGGGACGAGCTTCCCTTCCCCCATGTCATCCTTTTCCTTGGCAGCCATGCGTGCAATGTCCGAAACCGAGCGCGCCCTCTTTTTCTTTTCAAGCTCATCAGCCATTTCGGACACGAGCTTTTTCTTGAGTGCTGCGTAGCGGTCCTGCGGAAGCTGCACGTTCCCTATTATGTGGCGCTTTCCCCTCAGGTTGAAGCCGAATATGACGTCCATGCAGTTGGTGCAGTTGAATGAGTAGTACATGTCAGATGAGTTGGTGGTGTAGTAGGTTTCGAACATCCTGTTGACGTTTATGCCTTCCAGGCAGCGCATGGAGTAGTTTATTTTCGGGAATGCGGGGATGCCAAATACGCATTCGCTCTCGCGCACGTAGGATATGTACGCCCCTTTCTTGACGTTTCTGACATTGTGCGCATAGTAGACATCTATGCAGTCAATTGCGTTGTCCACGAGCGAGGCGTTGTGGCTCCTGCCGAACATCTTGTTGCCGCAGTAGACCATGTTTTCTGATGCGGCGTGGAAAAGGGAGTCGATGTCCTTGATGTCGTTTATGGAAATGCTGCACTTGGGAAGCTTCCCTGTTTCTGAAAGCGCGGCGAATTTGCCGTTCTTCGGGTAAAGCTTGTTTGAAAGGAATACGTCATGCCCGGAAAAATCGCTCTCTACTATTGAATAGGGCATCATGGCTTCCTTCAGGTAGGGTTCGAAGTCAAGGAGGTCGCCAACCTCCCTGCCGAACATTATCTTGCACAAGCCGCGGAATGCGGAGTCAATGGGTGCGATGTTGAAGTCCGGCATCAGACTTAGATTTATCCTAACAATTTTTGAATGGGCTGTTCCGCTTGCCGCCAGCAGAACCGCATACCGGACTAGCAATAACTATTTCCTTATGAAATCGTGCCCTTCCAGGCCAGGGAGCAGAAGAATCAGCGCCCATCCGTCCCAATCCGGCTCGTCTGGCTGCGCTATTGCCACCCATTTTTTGCCATTGTAGTTTTCCAGGTAACCGGCCAGTTTTGCACCGGGCCCAAGCTCTTTGATGAGGACCGATACTGAGACAAGCGACCCCTCTTCGTTTTTGTATGTGTGCCTGACCTTGCCAACGAACAATGTGATTTTGCCTCCTCCCATATTTTCTGGCAGTGCCATCTCGTCCAGGATTTTCGGCGCTTGCACGGTTTGAAGCGTGTCGGTCTTTTGCTGCAATTGCAGGGAATCGGAAGCAGTCTTCACGCTGTCTGATTTTGTGGAGTCCTGCTGCGCCTGCAAGAACTTGGTGCCCTTAAACTGCATGAAGAGATTTTTGCCGTCCGCCTTGCCCTGATTGAGCGCAAGGGCGCTGATGAACACGACTGGCAGGATTGCTTTGGCTAGTCTTTTCATTCCTTCCACATTCGTATTTTCTGTGGGGAAGGGTGTAAAAACCTAGCGGCGGAGGCGGGCAAGCGCGAGAGAGGCAAGTTTCTTGCCGGAAGCGGACTTTATCTGCTGCATTGCGGAGGAAACGAACTCGCCCATTTTGGAATTGCCGGCATTCGCGTTCTCTATTGCGCGCAAAAGCATGTCAAGCTTGTCTGCATCCTGCAAGAGGACAGCCAGATTGGGCTGGAGTTTGAAGGGGAGCTCGCCTTCAAGGTGCGTGCCCGCTGCCATTTCCTTCTCAGTTCCCTTTTCGTCAGGCAGCTGCTTCCTTTTCTCATCAGGAGTCAAGTCGCCCAGTTTTGCCTCGTGCAAGTCATGCAGGAGCGCTGCTTTCAGGAGGAGCGATTCGCCTTGAGGATTGAGGGATTCCATCTTTGCGAGGGAAAGCGCTATGATGGCAGCTCCGAATGTGTGCTCTGCTACTGATTCGTTTGGCGTCCCAGCGCGAACCCAGCCTGTGCGGGAGAGGTGCTTAAGCGTTAGGGCGTCAAGAAGAAGATGGAATGTGCGCTCGTCAGAAGCCATCTGCTCACTGGTGCGCCTCAATTATCGAGAAGTTCTTTTCCACTATTTTTTTCACGTCTGCTGGGGAATGCCCGATGCGGATGAGGCGCGTCCTACCGCGCATGCCTGCGCCGCTCTCTATTGTTGTAATCAGCCCGAGCATTTCAAGGTCGTTGAGGTACTCGCGGTACCAGCGCGCGCTCCTGCGGGGCTTTCTGAACTTGCGGGACGTCTTGCAGTATTCCTCGTATACTTCTCCGGATGTGAGGAAGGAGTCGTCTTCCTCGGGGCTGCCCGTTGTCAGCCGGGTGTTCTTGCCCTTGTCTATTGCGAGGTTTGCCACGGAAAGGAGCACGAACTGCTGGTGGTCGGGAAGCGTGGAAATCGCCTCGAATGCCACCTCGGTGTCAGCCAGGTGGCGCGCCTCCTCCACTTCCTTGTCCGTTATCCTTTTCATCCCGCGGTCATCCGCTATTTCGCCTGACTTCATCAGGAGCTTGAGCGCGTAGCGCGCGTCGCCTGTCTCGGATGCCGTGAGCGCTGCCGCGAGGTTAATTGCGGATTCTTCCACTGCGTGCGGCTTGAAGCCCATCTTCACACGCTGCTCGATTATTGCCGCAAGCTGGTTTGCTGTGTAAGGGGCGAAGACCATCTCGTTTTCGCAAAGCGAGGAGCGCGAGCGCGGGTCAAGCGTGTCCTTGAAGGTGAGCTTGTTCGAGATTCCGATTATTGAAATGCCGCCCTGCTTGAGCTCGTCGTTTGCCCGCGTGAGAGTGTAGAGAAGGTCGTCCAAATCCTTTACCATGTCGACTTCGTCAAGCACCACTATCATGTGCGCGCCCGAGGAAAGCACGGACTCCATCATCTTCTCATAGAGCATGGCAAGGCCAAAGCCCATGGAGTCAAGCGTGGGGAGGAGCTCCTTCACTATTTTCTGTATCACGCGGTAGCGGGAGTTGTACATGCGGCAGTTCACGTAGCAGGTTGCAGCCCTTGAGGACGCCGCTATCGGCTTTGCCTGGTTGGCTGCCGCTTCCGCCTTTGCGGTTGTGTTGTGCATCTCGAATTTCGCGGCAACGTGCTTTACCGATGCCGTCTTTCCCGTGCCGGTCTTCCCGTAGACGAATATGTTGCGGGGCCGCTCTCCTTTGAGCGCAGGCGAGACGGCGGACATTATCTTGCCTATTTCCTTGTCGCGGAAGGGGAGCGTCCCGGGTATGTAGTGCGGCGAGAGCACGTTGCGGTCCGAGAAGACCGAAGGGCGGTTGAGTATTTCGGAAAAAGATGGCATGAGGATCTCTCTTGACTGTCCCCCCTACGTCTGGACAGGGGTTTTTGATGGGCGAAGTAATGCTTATTAACCTATAGTCCGAATATCCATCCACTATTACTGAGGTGAGAGCATGGGCATTCTTGAAAAAATTACCAAAGGGCTCGGCATGGGCAAGGACATGAACCTTGAGGAGTACATGAACACCGTCGAGATGGAAAATGTCGAC
>Ga0209541_10009911_pt1 | contig 15317 bp, 18 predicted proteins | sample RifCSPlowO2_01_FD_184027 | JGI IMG/M metagenome (GOLD analysis project Ga0209541, IMG submission 184027) | Groundwater microbial communities from Rifle, Colorado - Rifle CSP2_plank lowO2_0.1 (SPAdes) (version 2) | ecosystem: Environmental > Aquatic > Deep subsurface > Groundwater | place...
ATTATCAATTTATCACTACTTTTATTCACAGCTTTTATTATTTCATTGAAGCTGTTGCCTTTAATAATATTAACAAAATAAGATTTAGAAAAGCCAAACCCACTAGCATACCCTTCCAGCTCTTTATTTAAGACAAAATCTATCATTTAATATTATATATCATCCAAACTTTTTAAATTATTCTAAAATTACAAATAAAGAGAGCATAGAAAGATTTTTAAATAATTTTAAATCTATTAATCCAATAAAACAAAAACAGAGTGAGCTCTTATGGAAAACACTAAATTCCCAACCCACATTGCAATCCAAATGGATGGAAATAGAAGGTGGGGCGAAGAAAATAAAGGAGATCCATTAGAAGGACATAAAGAAGGAGCAAAGACCCTTAAAAAGCTTGTAGAACATTGCAGAGATATTGGAGTTAAAATTCTAACCGTGTATGCTTTATCAACAGAAAACCTAAAAAGATCTAAAGAAGAACTAGCTGTCCATTTTGGATTACATAAAAAATACTTAAAAAAATGGATTCTAGAGTCTGACGAATTTGTAAAAAATGAAGCAAAATTCCGAGTATTAGGAAGAAAAGAACTTCTTCCAAAAGATGAACAAGAAATAATAAAACAAGCTGAAGAAAAAACAAAAAATTTTTCTAGATTCATTTTCAATGTCTGCTTATGTTATAATGGACAAGATGAAATAGTTGATGCAGTAAAAGAAATAATAAAAAAAGGAATAAAACCCAAAGAAATAAGTAGAGAAACAATTAAACAACACCTATACACAAAAGATATACCAGCACCAGATATGATGATTAAAACAGGTATGAACCCTGAAAAAAGGATTTCTGCATTTTTATTATATGATGCTGCTTATACAGAACTATTTTTTACAAAAACAAAATGGCCAGATTTTTCTCCTAAAGAATTAGATGAAATGATTGAAGAATATCAAAAAAGAGAAAGGCGTTTTGGCAAATAATCAATAATCCCTCTTAGCTATAAAGTCTACAATTTCCAATAAAAATTCTTTGCCTTCTTCTCTTAGACTAATATTTTTAATCAGAGATTTAGCTTCTTCAATAAACTTATCAGATAATTCCTCACAATAGCTTAAAGAATATTTTGTGATAATCTCTCTAAATTTATTCACATCATTTTCATCCAAATCAGTGTCGAGTTTATTTAAAATAAAATCCCTCTCTTTCTTACTACATTCTTTCAATGCCTTAATTACCAACAAAGTCCTCTTACCTTCTTTTAAATCAGAATCATTAGGTTTCCCAGTTTTATTTTCATCACCAAAAATACCATTAATATCATCTCTTATCTGAAATGCCTTACCTAATATAACACCATAATCCAAAAGGGGTTTTAGTTCATCTTCCTTAATACCAGCCAATATTCCTCCAATATATAAAGGACCTTCAATTGTATATGAAGCACTTTTTAATCTATATACATCTAATATATCTTTTTCACTCAATTCGTCAGGGAATTTTTTTCCATAAATAATATCCAACATTTGTCCATATACAACCTTTTCTATCATCTCATTTAAAACTTTAACAGCCCTTGCTTTCTCATTAAAATTAGTATCAAGTAAAATTTCATTAGCTAAACAAACAGCTAAATCACCAACACATATAGCCATTGATAATCCAAAATGTTTTTTATCTATAACATCATACTTTTTTTCATACATTATATGCATACTATCTTTACTTCTCCTTAAATCATCTTTATCAATAATATCATCATGTATCAATAAATAACTCTGAACTAATTCTATAGCCATTGCGGCCTTTATTATATCTTTATTAATGTCTTTAAAACAAGCATAACCATAAACTAACATCCCAGACCTTATTCTTTTACCTCCCCTTAATGTAAAATCCTTTAAAAGTTTCAAAGCTTCTTTAGAATCATCATTTTCCACATTATTTATTTTATCATCAAAAAATTTTATTAATTCACTTTCAACCCTTAATTTAATTTCTTTTAATTTATTAATAGACTCCATATTTATTAAGAAAAAGAATAACTTTTTATTTTTTTCTACGTAGATTTGGTAAATAAACCATTATATTTTAGTTCATAAATGCTTAAATAATCAAAATTCTATGATATAAATATAATAACTCAACCAATTTTAAAAGAATTTGAAGGAACTAATTATCAGTTTATAAAAGAATTAGAAGAAGAATTAGAAGAAAAAATATCCAATGAAATAACAAGAAAAACAATAAGAAATAAAATAATATTTTTAACAACCTTAATTGGTTCATATGAAGCAAGGGCAAATTACGAATCAAACACTTGGCCACCAAGACCTATACAAGATTTTGAACTTGGAAGAATTACAACTAAAATATTTGAAGCAGGATACATCGCTAATGTAAGAAAAGATCTATTAAAACTATTTTCAAAAAATTCCCCGGATACTATATTAAAAAAATTATATCAAATAAGATCTACATTAGATGATAAAGATATACCAAAAGCAGGTCTTTATGGTTATTTCAGATATTTTAATTCTGATAGCGATATTGAGAAAATAGGTGGAAGATTTTATAAAAATCTAAAAAATAATGAAAAATATTTCACAGAAAGAATAAAAAAAGGAGAAATAGAAAAAATAGGATTAAGAGAAAGGATATTACTAGCAGAAGAATCTGAATTATCAGGTGTATTGGTTTCTGAAATTAAAAATAGAGAAAGAGATAATTATAGTTATTAATCAATTATTGTTCCAGTAAACTTCCTTCCATTAACACAATTCTCTAAATTTTTAATGCCCTGTAAAATTATTGTTTTTATCTTATATTTAGTTATTATTTTTGCTCCTGATTGGTCTAAAACAAAATGCTGACCTGCTTTAAACTTAATCTTACTAACCCTTTTTAAAAAATCCTCAAAACTTATTTCAGGGATAAATTTAGCATCTTTATACACTTTAGGATTTTTATTATACAACCCCTTGACATTTGTCATATTAATAAAAATATCAGCCTTCCACCATCTTGCTATATCAGCAGCAGTTCCATCGCTAGTCATATCTGGTGTATAACCAAGAGCACCACAAACAATTATTCTATTCTTTTTAATCATTTTATTTAAAGCAATAAAAGAATCAGGGATCAAAACATGTAAATTCAAAAAGTTACTAAGTAGCATAGCATTTAATTTAGTTGTTTTTATCCCAATTAAGCTCTGAATTTTATCACTTAAACCCTCTCTTCTTAAAGCATTAATATACTCTCTAGCTATCTTTCCACCACCAGTTACAATAATAAATTTATGTTTATTTAATCTAGAAATAGTTTTTTTAAATTGCTTCAAAAAATTATAGTCTATATGATCCGGAATAATCAAGCTTCCACCAAGCGATATTACAATTTTCATAAAAGACGCCAAAAGATATCCCTAAATTTATTTATGGGACGAATTCGGCTTCACCTCCAATAATATCCGACATATCCGACATCCACGCGCGCAGGGTTTATATATTATTAAGTCCAAGAGAATATTATGAAATCCATAGTAACAATCAAGCTTAAAATTCCTTATAACAAATCTCTTGTAGATACTATGAGGGAATATTCTGATTGCATTAATTACATCTCCAATCAGGGATTTAAATCTAATGTTAACAATAGATACAAACTCCATCATCTTACTTACTACAAAGCCAGAAATAAGTTTAAACTTCCTTCTCAGTTCATCATAAATGCTAATAGAGTGGCTTCCCAAACTCTTAAATCTATCAATACTAATGAAGGAAGCAAACCAATCTTTAAAGAGTTTATGCCTCTTGATTTTGACAGAAGAACCCTTACATTCAGCTTTGATAAAGTCAGAGTAACAACTATCAATGGTAGAATTGATATTCCAATTGAGATTCCTAAATACTACTGGAAGTATTTGGATTGGTCTTATCAGACTATGCAAGTTAATATTGATAAATTTAATAGGATGTTTCTGCATATTACGTTTTCCAGAGACATTGCTACGCCTAAAAATTCTGACAGGTTTCAAGGGATAGATGTTGGAATCAGCAATATTGCAGTTACTTCCAACAAACAATTTTTTAATTCCAAGAGAACTAAATATATCAAATCTAAATTCAGATATCTGAGGAGCAGGTTGCAGTCTAAAGGCACTCCAAGCTCCAGAAAACTCCTTAAAAAGATTTCTGGCAGAGAGAAACGTTTTATGAGACAATGCAACCACGAAATCAGCAAAGCAATTGTATCTTCTTGTAATATAGGAGATAATATTGTTATGGAAAATATCAAAGGAATTAGGGGATGCAGGGTCAGTAAAAAACAAAGATATTGGCTCAATAATTGGAGTTTTTACCAATTGAGGCAATTTATTAAATACAAAGCACGATTGAAGGGATGCAAAGTTATTTTGGTTAATCCCCAAAACACTTCCAAAAGATGTAGTAGATGTGGTAGTTTGTATACTATTAGGAAAAGTTCCGATTTCCATTGTTTGAATTGCAGTTATCATCTTAACGCTGATTTAAATGCCTCCTTAAACTTAAAGTGGTTAGGCAAGTCCCTAATTACAAAAGCTGATGTAACACAGCTACACATTCCGAATGTTGATTCCAAAGCCATCTTTTCTGGAACTGCGGATGAGTTCAGGGATAAAAGCCCTCATCTTTAAATGAAGGAATTATGTTACTTAATCCACCATGAATAATCTTGAATCTTTTACATCAAACAATCCTAATCTTGCACCAGCATCTAAAAAAGCATGTGCATAACAAACAGCTGCAAAGGCATTTACCTTATCTCCTTTTTCATCAAAATGCTTGGCATCCTTAAAATATCTCTCAGCCATATCCAAAAAATCCTCTCTAGCCTTTTTCATCTTAGTCAAATTCAAAGTTTCATTAGAATCTGCAGCCTTTTTTAAAGCCTCTTCAGTTAATTTGAAATATTTCTCTAATTTTTCATTTAATTCCATAAATTAAATTTATTTTATAAATATATAAAACTTTTTATCAAAAAAATAAAAACAAGAATTTATTGTCCTCGGCTTCGCCTAAGAACTTTTATGGGGTTGCCGTTTTCCAAAGATACTCAAAATAGTTTTTGTATGATTCATAGACTGTTTTGTGCTCTATCAATATGCCCATCGGATTTTCTACCCACATAATTAATGCTACTTTTCCATCAAAAATATATGTTGAAACTGAAGAATTAAATTCTGACGGAACATATTTTATTGTTGTCAGTGGTATTGTGGTTGGTTTTATTTTTATGTTTGCCACAATTCGCATCTTAATCTTTTTATGTACCCTTTCTTTATCCCACTTTGGATAGTCATATGGTAAATATTCTCTTATTTTATATTCTGCTCCAAAGTCAAGAATTTCTGTTTTTGAGTTTAGTATTTCTTTTAGTATTGTTTTTATCCCTGCAAGTCCTTTGAAGCTGTGTATTTCTTGCTTTTCTTTTGCCATCTTAAAATCAAGTAAAAGTTCTGGTACAATTTTTTTGGCTTCTGCAAGCTGCTCTTCTTTTGCGTTTATTATATCTATTATTTTTTCTGGAGTCCCAGCTTCAAATAAGAGTTTATTGGCTTTCATAATTTGGCTTACTAATCCTTTTTCTGCAAGACCCCTTAATGCATCATATACTGAAACTCTATGAACCCCTGATTTTCGTGACACTTCATTAGCAGAAGCGGATCCTATCTTTAAGAGACTTAAATAACATTTCGCTTCGTTAGGACTTAATCCTGCTTTTTCCAATTGTTGTTGCTTCATGCTTGTTAGATTGATTGCTTACTTTATAAATCTTTCTGAATGTTGTAACCCACCTTACTACACTTACTTATATAGCTGTCAAGTTGTTACTATGGTATGACAAATAAAGAAGAATTAATGGAGACTAAAACACTAAAAGAAGCAACCACTTTACTATTTAACAGAATCTCAAATGGTAGAGATTGTATTTTTACACAGGAAGCAATGACCGGTTGTGTTGCTAGTGAATACGACTCTTTAGGAAAAAGCGGAAGACAAGAAACATACGAGAAAATAGCAGAAGACTTCAAAAGGAGAACTGGTTATTATAGTTCAAATCATTCAAAAACCTCATATAAAGCTGGTTCAATTTTGGAAGTCGGTTGTGGTTCTGGATTATTGACTTTAGAACTTGCAGAACAAACAGAGAGCGATAATATAATTGGTTTGGATATTTCTGAAGATATGATCAAATTAGCTCAGTCTAATTTAACAAGAAAATCAGTAGAAAATCATGCATTGTCTGATAAAATAACATATCTGAATGGCAATGTCTATGATTTGCAAAATATCGGTCTTCAAAACATAGATTTTATTGTTTGTAGAAATGCTTTACATAGGTTCCAATATCCAGAAAAAGCATTAAAACAAATGTATCAAGTTCTTTCACCTGGTGGAAAACTTTACATTAGAGATTTAAGAAGAGATGCGAATTGGCAAATAGTATTAGAAAGAATTGGAGAAAAACGTTGGCAAACCAAAACTTTAGTTGAAGACTATATCGGTGCAATGGCATCTATGCTTACAACAAAAGAATTAGAAAAGACTTTGCGTTCTTTAGGTATAACCTCATTTGATATAACTGATGGCAGATATATCAATGGTGAGATTAAAAATCCAAGTAATATAAAAGAATATGAAAGAGATAGTGAATATGTTTGTGTTATCAGAAAAAGAAAAATAGCAGATGGTGATAAACATGACTAATTATGTCGATATTTTAACTTATCGCATTGTACCTAAAAAAATAAATCCTACTGCAAAAGGAAATAAAGTAGTTTACGGTCCAATAATATCAAAAAGAAGCTATCATTCTTTAGGAATTAATTTATGGCCCTACGGAAAAGTATGTAATTTTGATTGTATTTATTGCTGCTGTGGAAAGTCTTCAAAAAGCAATAATTTAGTGATGCCTTTAGAGCAAATCAAACAAGAGATCAGAAGCGGCTTAGAGTTTCATTTAAAAAATAATTCTTTTATTCAGGACATTCTAGTAGAAGGAAATGGCGAACCAACTCTTCATCCTCACTTTAGTGAAATTACTGATTACGTCATAGAATTGAGGAATCAATATTTTCCAAACATCCCTTTAGTTCTATTCACTAATTCAACTAATTTAAAAGAGAAAATAGTTATCGACTCTATTTTGAAATACGATCAAGCTTTTTTCAAATTAGATTGTATAAATGATAATACATTAAAGAAAGTGAATGGGTTTAATGGTTCAATAAAGACGCTTGTAGACAACCTTAAGGAAGTAGGTAATTTAATAAATACAAAAAAGCATAATTTAAAAAATTTTGAAATTTCTACAGCAGTAGTCAATTCTCCAGAAGGCAATATTTGTGATTTATATTCTGATATGTTTTCTAAAATTATAATAGAATTAAATCCGCAAAAAATATATTTCTATGATATTGATAGAGTAGTCCCTAATTCTGAGCAAACTTATAAAACTACATTCGAAAAGATGAAGAAATTAGGAAAACATATTTTTAAAAATACTAATATCGAAACAATTGTATTGTCTAGTAAAGTCGGCAGAGGAATGCATGAATTAGCAAAATTAAATGATTAACTTTTGAAGAAAAAACAAAAATATTGCGACAACCCAAAGACTAAACAATAGACACGAAGACTTTAAGTTTTTGAGCTTTGCCCAACATTGCACTAAAACTCAACATCTCCAAATATTCAAGTGAATATTCACTCAATCCTTATCTTTCTAACATCAGCTATTCTATAAATTCTATCAATTATCTCTCTTAAATTTTTTAAATTAGTAAAGTTAATTATTAATTCACACTCAGCATTGTCATTTCCAATGCTTTTTGCCTTAGCCACTTTTATATTTGTTCCAGTGGAAGCAACAGTATTTAATATATCTGCAAATAAACCAACCCTATCCAAAGCACTAACTTTTAATCTAACATCAACATTAAAATTCTCAACCCATTTTACTTTTATTTTATTTCTTTTGATTTTAATTAAATTTACACAATCAGCTTTATGGACAACTGCTTTTTTATCACTTAATTTAAATCCAATTATATCATCACCAGGCATTACATTGCAGCACTTTGCAAATTTTATCTCAGCTTTATTTAATTTTTCAACACTCAATAAACTATCATTTACTTTCTTCTCTTCTTCTTTAGTAAAAAATCTTCTCCCAGGAATCCCTGTTAAGCTTAAAGCCCTCCTAATCCTTTCAGCAGCCTTAGCACTTCTTACAAAACTAAGCCAGTCTCTGCTAGGAACATGCTTGGTAGATGTTAATATCTCAATTATATCCCCTGTTTTTAATCCATACCTTAAACTAACAAAATTTCCATTTACTCTTGCTCCCATACATTTATTTCCAATATCACTATGAACAGCATAAGCAAAATCAACAGGTGTAGAATCCTTAGGCAATTCAATAAGATCCCCTTTTGGTGTATAGCAAAAAATATTATCGCCAAATAAATCTATTTTTAATTTCTCTAAAAAATCTTTTGCTTTATCTTTTTCTAAATTCAATATCTCCTTAAGCCAGCTTAATTGCCTGTCAAACTTTTTTTCGCTTATTACATCCTTATATCTCCAATGAGCAGCAATCCCCTCTTCAGCAATCTCATCCATCTTTTTAGTTCTAACTTGAATCTCAATACTCTGTTTTCTAGGCCCTACAACAACAGTATGTAAAGATTGATACATGTTGGGTTTAGGATTTGCAATATAATCACTGAAATGTTTGTGCAATGGCTGCCATAAATTATGTATAACCCCAATTATATTATAACAATTTTCTACATTATCTGTCACTACCCTTAAAGCAAGTAAATCATAAATATCATCAAACCCGTAATTCTTCTTTTTCATTTTCTTGTAAATGCTGTAAAAGTGTTTAGGTCTTCCACTTATCTCAGGATTTAAATTATGTTTTCCTAGCTCTTCTTTTAAAACATCAATTAAATTCTCAACATCCTTTTCTCTCTGTTTTCTTTTTCTGTTTACTTTCTCTTTAAATTTTTTATAAATCTCAGGCTCTAAATACCTAAAAGCCAAATCTTCCAATTCCCATTTTATACTTGCCAATCCTAATCTATAAGCCAAAGGAGCATAAATTTCCATAGCCTCTTTAGCAACCTTTTTTTTCCTTTCCTCATTTAAAGCCTCTAAAGTCCTCATATTATGCAACTTATCAGCCAATTTTATTATTATAACCCGTAAATCCTTGGTAGAAGCAACAAGCATCTTTCTAACACTCTCAGCCTGTTTAGTGCTAGAAGTTTTTGCCTTTAACTCAGTAATTTTAGTAATACCATCAACTAATTCAGCAACTTCTTTTCCAAATTTTTCTTCAATATCCTTTAAACTTATTGTAGTGTCTTCAACAACATCATGCAGCAAAGCAGCTATTATGCTATTATCATCTAATCTTAGCTTAGCTAGAATTTTGGCAGTCTCTAAAGGATGCTCTATAAACTCCTCTCCGCTTATTCTCTTCTGCCCTTTATGCGCCTCTCTAGCAAATTCATATGCTCTTCTAATTAGCTCTAGATTAGACTTCTTATTGTAAGTCTTTATCTCATCAATTAATTCATCAATCATACTATTATTATATAGTAACACTTTTTAAAAACTTTGCTAAGAAAGGCTTAAAAGTAGAAACCTGTTAAAACTAGACATGCGCTATTCACATCAAATTATTTTTGAAAAAATTGGAGAAGAAGGACAGAAGAAATTAAAAAAATCATCTATTACTATTCTAGGTCTTGGTGGTATAGGTTCTCGCTCAGCAGAATTAGCAGCTAGAGCAGGAATAGGAAAACTAAATTTAATCGATAGAGATATTGTAGAAAGCTCCAATTTGCAAAGACAAACATTATATGATGAACAAGATATAAATAAACCTAAAGCATTTGTAATAAAAGAAAAATTAGAAAAAATTAATTCTGAAATTAAAATTAATTCAAAATTCAAAGATATTAATTACAAAAACATCAAAGATAATATTAAAGGAAATCTAGTTTTAGACTGCACAGACAATATGGAAACTCGCTTTTTATTAAATGAATTCTGTATCGAGCAAAATATTCCATGGATTTATTCAGCAGTAATAGGCTCAGCAGGCATGGTCTTCAATATAATTCCAAAAAAAACTCCCTGCTTTAATTGCTTATTCTCAGAGCCAGAAGAAAGGCTAGAAACCTGTGAAACAGAGGGCATTATTAATACAATTCCTGCCCTAATTTCCTCCATCCAATTAACAGAAGCACTAAAGTTTCTAACCCATCAATCATTAACAAAAGAATTGCTCTATTATGATTTATGGAAACAAAAACTTGAAAAAACAAAAATCAAGAAAAATCCAAATTGTATAGCTTGTAATAAAAAACAATTCTCTTATTTAGCAGGAGAAAAATCCTCTGAATTAATAAAATTCTGCGGACTTAATAAATTCCAATTATACGCTCCTCAGTTAGATTTAGAAAAGGTTGCAGAAAAATTAAAAAAAATAGATAATATAATTCTAAATGATTATTGCTTGATCTTTAAAGAACTAATGATATTTAAAGACGGCAGGGTAATAATAAAAGCAGATTCAGAATCAAAAGCAAAAACAATTTATTCTAAATATATTGGCAACTAAATTTGAAGATAGTAATAAAAATTTAAAATGTAAACAATGTTTATGAAGTTTAAGTAATGATATATAATGGAATTTTAAAAAAATAACAAGTCTGAAAATTTAACTATAATTTGTTACTTTTGGAAGATTCATGTTTATATTATTTCTTCCATCAATATCAGAACCAAAATACATATCAGTGGATTTAATATCTAATTTTAATTTGTCTAATTTAATCTTATTAACTGGTTGTCCATTAATGTACATTACTAATTCACCAGTTGTATTCCATGTTAAAACAATAAAAAACTTTGTATCATTTAAAAATTCATTAACATCTGCTCTTAATATATGAATATTATAATCATTATCTACAATTCTCCACATTAAGAACCCTTCCTCATCAACTAATAAAGACATTCTGTTCTTAACATAGCTATCTGCAATATCAAATAAATAGCCCCTTTGATAATTTCCCTTTGGTCTATTCAATTTTGTCCAAAATACTATTGTACCATCTGGAGTAATTTTTTTTGAGAGAATTGCTTTATTAATTGCTAATTCCTCATTCCCAGGAGTTCCAAGACCTATTTTACCCATTAAAATATCAACTTTTTTATCTGTTTGAATTGCCATAGATAATGTTATTGCAAAAATAATTAATGTAATCGCTAAAGTAATTATAAATGGTTGAAAAGTATGTTTTGAATCTCCCCAATTATAACAATTTTTAACAATTAAAAAGATTATAATAAATATAATTAAACCCAGGAAAAAAATCCAAGAGTTATCTTTAATAAATCCATAAATATTCCATAAAAATTTGATAAAATTTATCACAAATATATTAATATTTTTACATATTTAACCTTTTTCATTTCATTATTTCTTAAACATCAACTCAACTAAACCTTTAAAAACTATATTTTCTAATAAATTGAAATGACAGAAAAATATTATTTAGATTCCTGTATCTGGATAGATTATTTTGAAAACCGCTCAGACAGGTTTAGACCTTTGGGTGATTGGGCGTTTTCTTTAATAAAACAGATTATACGGGAATCAAATTTGATAATTTATTCTGACTTAGTAGAAGAAGAATTGCTCAAGTATTTTGATGATATTCACATAAAAGAGATTATTTCAATAATTCCAAAACAATTGTTAATCAAGATTGAAACAAAAGCTAAGCAATTAGAAGAAGCAATAAAAATCAGCAAAAAACTTAGGATTCCAGTAAAAGATGCATTACACGCAATATTAGCAAGAGATAATGATACAATATTAGTTACAAGGGATAAACATTTTTATGAACTAGCAAAACAAGTCACTATAAAAAAGCCAGAAGATTTATTATAAATTTACATTAAGTTTCTTAGCCAATTCTTTAACAGCAAGTTCACCCGCTTTCTCTTCACTCATCTTTGCTTTGCCTCTTAAGCTCCCTTTAAATTCAGCCAACTTTTTGATTACTTCTTCTTTTTCAAGATCGCTTAATTTGTCCCTGATAGCATCCCTAATAAATTCAGTTCTAGTGCTATATCTATGACTTTTAATTTTAGTGTCAATTTCTTGCAATAACACACCTTCCATTTTCAAACTTATAGTTTCCATAGTATTACTTTGTATATACTAAGTAATATATAAATATTTCGTTCTTATCCTAGAAAATCCGCATTTTATTTGAAAATATTTATTCTAAGTATATTGGTAACTAAGAATAAAGGAATCTAATATAGAAATTATATTTAATTATATACAATCATTTTATTCTATAAACTTTAATTCCAAAAAATTCTTTGTCCTTATAGTTTATAGGGTTCATAGATATAGTATAAAAATAAGACCCCATTCGAACATTCCTAACAAATCCAGAATTATCTGCATTACAGAGGGGCTCATTTTCTACAACAATCAAGTCTAAAGGCTTATCTGGCCATAAATTAACATTTAGTTTACCTGTATCTAGACTTCTAGTTTCATGCAACTGTAGTGTTATATCAGAAGGACCTATTCTTACTACATTCCCCCATTCCACAAAACAATCTTCATGTATTGTTACAAGTTCCTTTCTTTTACCTTTCCCTTTCAGAGCTTTTTTAGATATATAGAATGATATTCTTCCAGATTCATATAAGTCCTTTATTGTTACTAATTCAGGCATATTTAAAGAGGAAACATTTAACTTTTTAAATATTACCTTAATATAACTAAACCTTTAAAAACTATATTTTCTAATAAACAATTATGAAAGTTTTATCTCTAATAAGCTCTGGAATAGATTCTCCAGTAGCGTCTCATTTAATCAGTCAGCATTATAAAATTATTGCAATTCATTTCTCTCATCAGCCATTTGTAACATCACATCAAGAAGAAATAGCAAAGCAATTATGTAAAAAACTAAATATTAAAAAATTAATTATTATTCCATTTGGTATAATACAAAAAGAAATAATAAAATCTTGTAATCCTCGCTATAGATGTGTTATTTGTAGAAGATTTATGTTCAGAATAGCAGAAAAGATTGCAAAAAAACAAGGCTGTAAATACCTATTAACAGGAGAAAATATCGGTCAAGTATGCTCTCAAACTCTCCCAAATCTCATCAATACAAATAAAGTAACACATTTAATGATATTAAGACCATTACTCTGCTCTGATAAACAAGAAATTATTAATATAGCAAAAAAAATAGGAACCTATGGATTATCAATCCAATCAAAAGGCTGTTGTGGTCTCGTCCCAAGATTCCCAGTAACAAAATCAGATATTGAAATAATAAAAAAAGAAGAAAAACAATTAAAAATAAAAGATTTAATAATAAGAGCAATTAAAAATGCCAAAATTGAAGATATATCTTGAAAGAGAAAATAAGAATAAATCAGTTATAGCAGATAATATACAAGAAGCTTTAAAAAAATTAAACATAAACCCAACAACAGTTATAGTTACAAAAAACAATGAATTAGTCACCCTAGATTCAAAATTATCATCAAAAGATAAAATAAGAATAATACCCGTTATTTCAGGTGGTTAAAATGCCCTGCAAAAATTGTTCAAGTTCACCAGTAATTCAGTTAACAAACAGCAATATAAAATTGTGTAAATCTTGTTTTATAAGATATTTTGAAAAAAAGGCATTTAAAACAATCCATCAATTCAATTTAATTGATAAAAAAGATAAAATAACAGTCGCTATTAGTGGCGGTAAAGATTCTTTATCTGTTTTAAATTTATTAAACAAATTAGCAGAAAAAAGAATGGACATTAAATTAACAGCTATTCTAATTGATGAAGGCATCAAAGGTTATAGAAATGAAACAATAAAAGATGCAAAAAAATTCTGTAAAAATCACAATATCAAATTAAACATCTACTCATTCAAAGATGGATTTGGTTTTACCTTAGATGAAATGAAAAATAAATTAAAAGCAAAGCCATGCTCAGTATGTGGTGTTTTTAGAAGATATTTAATAAATAAAAAAGCCAGAGAATTAAAAGTCAATAAAATAGCAACAGGCCATAACCTAGATGATGAAGCCCAAGCAGTTTTAATGAATCAATTCAAAAATAATATCCAGGTTTCAGCTCGTCTAGGACCAATTACTGGTATTAAAAGAAATCCAAAATTCATACCAAGAATTAAGCCATTTTACTTGTTAACAGAAAAAGAGGTAATGACTTATGCTTATCTTAATAGATTAACAGGAAAATACCTAGAATGCCCATATGAATCAGAATCTTTTAGATGTGATGTCCGCGATTTCCTAAATGATTTCGAACAAAAATATCCGGGAACAAAGCACTCAATTATTTCATCATTCTTAGAAATCCTGCCTTTATTAAAAACAAAATACGAATCCTCAAAAATTAAAATATGTAAATCTTGCTCAGAGCCAACTTCATCAGAAGTATGTACAGCCTGTGAAATTAGAAAAAAATTAAAATAAGATAAAAAAAGATTTTCATTTTTATTTTTTCCCAATTATTTCTTTTCTAATATCTCTATATTGTTTTTTTACTTCTTTAGCTAGTGAATTGCCACAATAATTAACACCAACAATCATAGTAGACGCATCTGTTATTTTTTCTAAATATTCTCTTTGTTTATCCTGCTTTTTACTATTTGAAAATATTCCATGATTTTGGTAGCATGAATCCACCCCAGCACCTGGATAAATATGAAACATGATTTCATGATTTGAAGATTCGTAACCAAATCTTACTGGGGAAATATTAACTTCATTTATTATAGGATTACCATCTAAAGTCTGACTTATCACAGATTCGTGATAATTAAATTGATTTATTCCCCCAATAAATTTCTTTCTTGATTCTAAAAGATCTTTTTTAGCTGTTTCTCTCACTCCCTCGGCTTTTGATCTGTCACATACTTCATCAAGTTCATACTCCTTAGGTAAATAAAGGTTATCATACCGATTAACAGAATCAATCACACTATTAGGGTCAACAGACATCCCCCTACTAGTAGAGAAAGAAAATCCTTTTTTCTCTAAAAACTCTTCTAATCTTGGCCAGATAGTAGCCACTATTTCTTTTGAGTCATTATTTCTTAACCAATTACCTGTTATTCTTTTCATTTTTTATTTCCTTCTATTAAATTAGTCATAACTAAGTAGTATCATGGTTCTATATAAAT
>Ga0209541_10009912_pt1 | contig 15316 bp, 14 predicted proteins | sample RifCSPlowO2_01_FD_184027 | JGI IMG/M metagenome (GOLD analysis project Ga0209541, IMG submission 184027) | Groundwater microbial communities from Rifle, Colorado - Rifle CSP2_plank lowO2_0.1 (SPAdes) (version 2) | ecosystem: Environmental > Aquatic > Deep subsurface > Groundwater | place...
CGATGCTGAAAATGTTTAATTGGTTTAAGAATTTATTTAGGAAAAAAGAATCAATCACTTTGAAAATAACATCTACGGAGGAGTTAAGTGATGATATTAGGAAAAAACTTACAAAAAGACAATTAGACTACTTGGATGAAGAAGGAGATTCCTATATTTCGATTGGAAATTATACCATCATCAAAGTAAGTGCGGTTAAACCAGTTATAACTAAACCTATCGTATGTAAATTCTGTAATAAAAAAATTCAAATCATTGTCAACCGTTTTTTCTGTCCTTATTGTAAGAACTGGCATTGTGAGGAACATAGACTTCCAGAAGAACATTCGTGTCCTAATCCGACTAAACCACCTGAACTTAAAGGGGGCAGATTATTGTATACATCTAGTGGAAAGACTATCTATCTTACCAAATAAAATCTGCTTTTTTTCTTAAGCATGTTTATGCTATACGCGGGCGGTATGCGATACAAGGTTCAATCGAAAGACTTAAATACAGCCTTTTTGCTCCACAAGGGTATGGGACGCATCAAGACTGCATTGACCAAGCGCATGACGCTGCTGCTGCTGAAGAAGCACAAGGACCGCTTTACCGAGGATTTCAACCACAACAAGAAAGCGGTCAGTGACCTGACCACGGTTTCCTCGCAGAAACTGCGCAATATCATCGCGGGCTATGCTGCCCGCATTGTCCGGCGCGGGGATCAGCAGAGCACGTATCGGCCTCCCATCATGCCGGAAGGAAGGGACCCTACACGGCCCTCCCGAAGGGGCGCATTCCGGAAGGATCGCGACCATGACCGTTAGTTCCTGAATTTCTCTTTCAGCGCTTTTTCAACTGCTGCCGGCACCAGATCCGTTATCCTGCCGTTGTGCCTGGCCACTTCTTTCACCACGCTGGAATTCAGATAGGAATATTTTCCGCGGGTCATGATAAACACTGTCTCGATATCGCTGTCCAGCTTGCGGTTCATCAGCGCCATCTGGAACTCGTACTCAAAATCAGAGACGGCGCGCAGGCCGCGGATGATGACATCGGCTTTTCTTCTCCTGGCATAACCGATCATCAGCCCCTCGAAATGCGCGACTTCCACGTTCTTTTTCCCTTTCACTGCTTCTCTGATCTGCTGCAGCCTTTCTTCGACTGAGAATAAGGTGTCTTTTTCCATGTGCTCGCCTACGGCAATAATCACCTTGTCGAAGATGCGGAGCGTCCTGTCTAAAATATCGAGATGCCCCATCGTAATGGGGTCGAACGAACCTGGGTAGATGGCAATACGGGTCATTTTCTGAGCTCCTGCAGGATATCCTTCACCTGCTCTTCTGTTCTTTCCAGACTGCCGCTGTTGTCCACGACAAAATCCGCGTAATTCATCTTCTTTTTTAACGGCATCTGGCTGCTTATGATCTTATTTATGATTGCTCTTGGATACCTTTTTTGCTTTAATAACCTTTGGGTCTGTTTCTGACGGCTGGTTTTCACTACGATGACTTTATCCACATGAGCTTGCCAGCCGGCTTCCAATAAAACAGCGGCGTCCAATACAACGTCTTTTTTGCCTTTCAATGCTTTTTTTATTTGTTTACCTATCTCCGGATGGACGATTTGATTTAATTCCCGAAGTTTCTTTTTATCGGAGAAAACGATCCTCCCCAGCTTTTTCCGGGCTACTTCTTTACCACTGAATATCTCTTTCCCAAAAATTCTCCTTATTTTTCTTTTTACAGAAGGCATCCTGAGAACGGCGTGTCCAATCCTGTCTGCGTCTATGACTTTATAGCCTTTCTTGGCGAACAGCCTTGAAACGGTGCTTTTGCCGCTGCCGACAGAGCCGGTGATGCCGATGATCATATGGGATAAGGGCGCATTTTCTTTATTAAAAGGTTATGGTTTCAACGGTGTATGAGGATTATCTTACGGAAGGTAGGGTGGGTTTGGCGAGGAGGGGTCGTGTAATAGGTGTTAAGTTCAATAATTTTTAGTGGCTACGAACGAATAGGGGGAATATTTCTAGATGAAAAACAGCAAGATGGAATTCTTTAAATAAAACATTTAAATACTTACTAATACTTTTCAATCATATCAAAGGTAACGCAAACATTGATGAAACACTCAAACAAGAAAGAACTATTAAAAAGAACAAAATATATGTTTATTCTAACCGTTTTGTTAATTTCTCTAATTTTTGTAATAGGTTGTGCTCCGCAACAACAAAAAGTTACTGAAACACCAAGCACGGAAAAAATATCCACTTCCGAGAATAGTAGTGGAATAGCTGAAATCCCGACTAAGCAAGTCCCAGCACAGACTGACGCAGCGCTCCCCGCCCCATCCACGCCTAACATTTTATGCACCAGTCCTACTGATACGAAGCATATGGATATTTTCGATTCCCATGCCCACATAGGGCCCAAGGTTAGCGCATCTCAGATGATTTCAAAGATGGACAAAGCCGGTGTGAGTGTGACGAACATATATGGAGAGGAGTCACGTTCGCTTGAAGCAATATCTACCTACCCTAATAGATTTATAACATTCGTAGATCCTTCTGATTCGCCGCAACCATCTACTTGGTTAAATCAAGGTCAATCATTTGTCAAATCTGCCGAAGCACAATTGAAAACAGGAAAATTTTATGGCATAGGCGAAGCTAACCTGAGGTACTACAGTGGTAAGCTCATTCCACCCCCGACTATCTATGTTCCGGCAGACACTCCGGCCTGGCTTCAGTTAGTGGACCTGTCCGCTCAATACCACGTCCCGATCTCATTTCACTTTGTACCTGACGACACTGCTGCGAATGCCGCCTTTGAAAGAATGCTGAGTCACAACAAAGATGCAATCCTCATCTGGGCCCATCTCGGATTCAACAACATGCCCCTCAACAGTGCCATACTGAGCGACTTCCTCTTGCGATACCCTAATTTATATTTTGACACAGCCGGGATCCAGAACATGCAACAAGACCCCGCGCCGCAAGCCAATTCTAATTGGTGGATGCTCACCAGTCAAGCTGATAACGGTCAATTGAACGAGGAGTGGAGGCAGTTCTTCGAAACATGGAACTCTCGCATCTTATTCGGTTCAGATGCTGGAGGGGGCGGAAATAGCATGGAGAGATGGCTCAACTATGCGGACGATTCAGTAAAGGGTGCCGCACCTAACGCTGTTGGTCATTGGACACGTCTCCTTTCTAACTTAGACTACAACGCTGCTCGTAACATCCTAGGCAGTAATTCCAGAGCACTCTTCTTGAAAGAAAAAATACCCCCCTCTGATTATGTGGTTTCGTCGGGTGGCAAGTGTTATTCTATTTCCGTAAGTTCCGACTCCTCTGTTTCGGCTCTGACTTTTAATCAGAGTACAAGAACAATCACCTTCACAGTTGCAGGCTCCGGTGGGACAACGGGCAATGCTATAGTAACCATACCTACAACACTTGTCGGAGGAAACTTCACAGCTTCTGTTGATGGTCAAAGTGTTCCAATCAAAGAGATGTCTAACTCTGCAGACACAATCATAACTTTAGAATATGCGGGCGGTATAAGGAAGGTTGTTCTTAGTGCCTCACCCGTCATCACCACCCCTACGACTAACTAAACGACTACTACGAAATGTCCCCTTTGATATATATTCTTGATTGCTCACTTTGTTCACCTGATTGAACACGAGCCACTAAAATTACTTTTCAGACGGAATTTCCAACACTTTGTATGGGAAAAGAGTTTACCGGGGTTCGACCTTACGCTATCCCTTCCCTTTCTTCAGCGCAATCTTGGCCAATACGCCCTGGTGCATGCGTCGGATGAATTCAACACGGTCCTCGATCTTCATCACGTCGGTGATGCCCTGCGCCACCAGATTGAAGGCAAACGGAGAGGGTATCTGCGTGTGAATCTCGTCCACTTTGATTTTTTTCTCTTCAATGCCCTGCAAAACCAGCTGCGCATTCTCGATGTCCATCAGGTCTTCCAGCACTTCGCGCCGGGCCTCTTTCAGGATGGGAAAATCAGGACCGATGCGCTTCACCGCATTCAACAGGATCATGGAGCTTACCTGCTGCCTTCCCACCCTTTTAGTGCGGCCCTTGTACTGGCGCAATATCATTAAAGCACGGGCGGCGCAATGCCTGAACCTTCTCCTGAATATCTCGCTCTGGTCGATGGCCATGTCCAATATTTTTCGGAACTCCTTTGATTTCAGCAGCTTGAAGGCCTCCATGACCTTCACTTTCTTCTGGGCGGAAACATAGAAGCCGTTGTCGCTGATGCCGATTTCCGCGTCCTTGTGCTGCGTGCGTGCGATGGCGAACGCTACGGCCCTGGCCAGACAGTCATTCACGCGCCTTCCGAACAGGCTGTGGAAGACAATGTACTTGTTCCCTTGCTCATTGGTGTAATGCTCCACCACGATGCGGCTGTTGGAGGGAATTTCGGCGTAATTATACTGCTCGTAGAAATACTGGTAGATGGATTCTGCTGCGTTTTGGTCCACATGGAGGAATTCGAGGATGAATTCCAGGATTTCTTTTTTTGGCTTGTTGGAGCAAAAGCGCTCTCCCAACAGCTTCCGGAACCTTCCGATATCCAGCGCTAAATCAAAGCTCAGCGGCAGCATCTCCGAGAACCAGGACGGAACCGTCGGGGGCCGGTTGACGGATGCATTGACCTGGGCCACCATGCCCCGTGCGAACTTGAACTGGTATACATTGCCGCCCAGCACGAAGATGTCCCCTGGCCTCAGCCGCTCGAGAAACGCCTCTTCGATGGTGCCGACGGTCTGCTCGCCCACTTTGACTTTCACCGCGGTCTCTTCGGGGATGGTGCCCACGTTGGTCATGAAAATCACGCGCCCCATCTTTCCGCGGCGCCCTACCATGCCCGTTTCCTCATCGTACCATATCTTGGAATAGATATGGCGGTCTTCCAGGGAAATGTGCTTGCCGGCCAGATAGTCAATAACGTCCATGAAATCCTTCCGGGACAGGTTCCGGTACGGATAGGATTGCTTGACGGTTTTGTACATATCGTCAATGTGCATCTTCTCGGAGATGGCCATGCCGGCCATCTGCTGCGCCAATACATCCAGGGCATTCGTTGGGATGTGGATGCGGTCAATCTTTTTGTCCAGGGCGGATTTCAGCAAAACGGCGCATTCCACAAGGTCGTCCCTGTCCAGCACCACGATGCGGCCCTTGGCTCTCTCGTGCAGCCGATGGCCCGAACGGCCGACGCGCTGGAGGCAGCGGGCGACGCTTTTCGGGCTGCTCAAGAGGATCACGAGATCGATATACCCGATGTCAATCCCCAATTCGAGCGACGTGCTGCATACCACTACTTTCAGTTTCCCTTCCCTCAGCCGGTTCTCCAGCTCCAGCCGGTGGGTCTTGGACAAGGAGCCATGATGGGCGCCAATATTCTCTGTGTAATTCTTTGGGAACTTCTCCTTGAGGTGGTGCACGACCCGTTCGGTGGCGCTCCGGGTGTTGGTGAATATCAACGTCGTCTTATGCTCCTGGATGAGCTTATCCAGAAGGGTATACATCGCGTGGTGCATCTTGCCATGCTCCATGTCCACCAGGTCGGGTACCGGGCTTATCACCTGCAAGTCGAGCTCTTTGATGAACTGCACATCCACGATGATGCACGGCCGTTCTTTGCCTCCCTCGTAGCCCACCAGGAATCCGGCTACCTCCTCCAGAGGGCTGATGGTGGCTGACAGCCCGATACGGGTCATGTGCGGAGATAATCTTGCCAAACGCTCCATGGACAGGGACAAATGCGTGCCACGCTTGTTCTCGGCCAGCGCATGGATCTCGTCGATGATGCACCACTCCACTTTCTGCAGGTGCTGGATGAACTTGGTGGAGGTCAGCACAATGGCCAGGGATTCGGGAGTGGTGATGAGGATGTGCGGCGGGTTCTTGAGCATCTTGCTCTTTTCCTGCGCCGTGGTGTCGCCGGTCCTCACGGCTACCCGGATATTGAGCTTCTTGTCGGCCATCTGTTCCATCTCTTTCAGCGGCTCTTTGAGGTTCTTCTCAATGTCGTTGTTGAGCGCTTTCAAGGGCGACAGATAGACACAATAGATTCGATCTTCCAAAATACCTTTTTCGCTGGAATCGATCAGCTCATTCAATATCGAAAGAAAGCCGGTCAGTGTCTTGGTGGCGCCGGTGGGGGCGCTGACCAGGATATTGTTTCGGGAATGGATCTCCATGACGCCGAATTTCTGGGGCAGCGAGAATTCTTTGAACTTGCCGAAGAACCATTTTTTCACGAGCGGATGCAAAATATGCTCGATCTCTTTGCCGGTATTGGGTTTCTCTTTTACAGCGATCATTTTTAGGACTGAAACAGAATCGGAAAGCGGTTTAAATAACCTTTGTTGAAATCAATCCATCTTTATCAATTCTTCCGTAGAATAAACCTGAATTACACTTTGCTTTTCTTTTAAACTCCTATCATTGCTCCACAAACCGCATCTCAATTTCAGAGCAAGAGCCAAATAGGGAACATCTTTTGCATCAGGAGAAATCTTTTCTGCTTTTTCAATAAAAGGATCAATTTCCTCTTTCGGTATCAATATAGCATTTCGCTCAAATAAATCAAATAGTTCGTTAAAATTTTCCTCACTTCGTTTGGTCTTATCTTTTAGATATTCTTTGTATTTCTTGAATTCTTCAAAGATGAATTCTGGCGCATAAAGCCTATGCTTAAACAAAATATCAGAAGTACCACTCTCTTTCAGCAAAGCTGCAAAAAGAATATTTGAATCGATTACTAAATCCATGATTAGGCTTTTTTGTATCTTTTCGCTAGATTTTTGTTTAGTTCCCTCCCTAATCTTAATGCATCCTCTTCTGTTAGTGTACTGTCTGACTTGAATTTCTTTAAAAATTCTAAATCTTTTATTCTCTGCATAAATGCCTGTCTAGCTACCTCAGACCAATTCATCTCTGGAAATGTTTCCATTTTATGTTTCAGTTCTGATGGAACTGCTAAAGTCATAGTTGTCATATTCTCTACCTCCAATTATGTGTAAATATGTATAACATGTTCAAATATATAAAACTTACGATTTTAGCCAAAGCCCAGTCCTTCGGAAAGTTAACGGTGTGCATGTATTGAAGAAACCTATATGTACGTCAGCCACTTCTCGTATTTTTTCTCTTTGCCCCGGACGATGTTCAGGAATTTCTCCTGCAGCTGCTTGGTTATCCTGCCGGGCTTGCCTTCCCCGATGGTGCGGTTATCGATTTCGCGGACGGGCGTCACTTCGGCAGCAGTTCCGGTAAGGAAGCATTCGTCGGCCACGTACACCTCGTCCTTGGCGAACGGCTGTTCGATTATCTCGTAGCCCAGGTCTTTGGCTATCCGGATGATGGATGCCCTTGTGATGCCGGGCAGGATGGAGCCCAGCGGCGTTGTCTTTATGACGCCGTTCTTGATGACAAAAATATTCTCGCCGGTGCATTCGGACACATAGCCCTGGGTATCGAGCATCATGGCTTCGTCAAAGCCCTGCAAGATCGCTTCCCGTTTGGCCATGACCGAATTGGCGTAATTGCCCGAGATCTTGGCCTTGGTCATGTTCACGTTGACATGATGCCGGGTAAAGCTGCTTGTTTTCAGGCGGATGCCTTTCGCCAGGCCTTCTTCGCCCAGATAGGCGCCCCATTTCCACACTGCGATGGCGCAATTAACTGGGGAATTTATGGGATTCAGTCCCAGGGGCCCATAGCCCAGGAAAACAATCGGGCGGATATAGCAGGATTTCAATTTATTGAGCTTGACCGTATCTTTGATGGCTTTGGTGAACTCCTCTTTTGAGAACGGAATTTTGATTCCGAAGATCTGCGCCGAATCGTACAGCCGGTCCACGTGCTCTTTCAGCCGGAAGATGGCGCTGCCTTTCCCGGTCTCGTAGCATTTGATGCCTTCGAATACGGCAGAGCCGTAATGGAGCGCGTGCGACAGCACATGCACGTTGGCCTTGTCCCAGTCCACGAATTTTCCGTCCATCCAGATTTTGTCTGCTTTTTCTACCATAAAAAATCACGTTATTCTTGTATGAAAAACAAAATCGCTTTTTAATGCTTTCCCTCAGGCGTCTGTTACCGCACCTTTAGATGCGCTGCTCACACTCTTGGCGTACTTGTAGAGCACGCCTTTCTTATACCTCAGCGGCGGGGCTTTCCACTGCCTGAGACGCTTCTGGATTTCTGCTTCGGGAAGCTCCAACTGCAGGAGCTGCTTTGCAGCATCGATGGTGATTCGGTCACCTTCTTTTATAATCGCAATAGGGCCGCCAACCTGGGCTTCGGGACATACATGGCCCACTACCAGGCCATGGGTGCCTCCGGAGAAACGCCCGTCTGTTATGAGGCCTACCTCATGACCCAGCCCTTTTCCGACCAAGGCAGAGGTCGGCGCCAACATCTCGCGCATGCCCGGTCCTCCTTTAGGCCCTTCGTATCTAATCACGATGACATCTCCTTTCTTGATTTTGCCGTCCAGGATCGCTTCCAATGCCTTTTCCTCAGAATCAAACACCTTGGCAGGTCCGGTGATCGAAGTAACTTTCAAACCCGATACCTTGGCTACAGCGCCTTCAGGGGCCAGATTGCCTCTCAGGATGACCAATGGTCCGGTCGGCTTCAGCGGATTCTTCAGGTCCCGGATGATATGTTGGTGTGCTTCCAATGGCTTTACATCCTTCAGATTCTCTGCCAGCGTCTTGCCGGTCACGGTCATGCAGTCTCCGTGCAGCAGCTTGGCTTCCAGGAGCATTTTCATGACACCCGGTACGCCACCTACTTTATACAGGTCGTACATGACGTGCTTTCCCGAAGGCTTCAGGTCTGCCAAGTGAGGCACTTTTTTCGCAATCCGGTCAAAATCATCAAGGGTAAGCGGGATATCGGCGGCATGCGCCATGGCCATCAGGTGCAAGACAGCATTTGTAGAGCCGCCTAAGGCCATCACGACGGTTATGGCATTCTCGAAGGCTTTCTTGGTCATGATATCTTTAGGAGTGATGCCTTTCTCCAATAGGCCCATTACGGCTTTTGCGGCTTTTTCACACTCTTCTTTCTTCTTCGGATCTTCCGCAGGTATGGAAGAGCTTCCCGGCAAGCTCATGCCCATGGCTTCGATGGCCGAGGACATGGTGTTGGCAGTGTACATGCCGCCGCAGCTGCCGGCGCCTGGGCAGCCGTGGCATTCAATCCCTTTGAAATCTTCTTTAGAGATTTTTCCAGCGCTGTACTGGCCCACAGCCTCGAAAATGCTGACGATATCGATATCTTTGCCTTTGTAGCTGCCGGGCATGATCGTGCCTCCGTAGACAAAGACGGCTGGAATATTCAGCCGCGCCATCGCGATTAAACAGCCCGGCATGTTCTTGTCACAGCCGCCTATTGCGATGAGGCCGTCAAAGCGCTCGGCCTGGCTGACGGTTTCAATCGAGTCTGCGATGACCTCCCGCGAGTTCAGGGAGAATTTCATCCCTTCTGTTCCCATGGAAATGCCGTCGCTTACCGTAATGGTCCCGAAGGTGATTCCAGCACCGCCATAGGCTTTGATGCCCTTCCGCGCCGCTATCGCCAATTTGTCAATGTGCATGTTGCACGGCGTCAGGTCGCTCCATGTGGATGCAACGCCGATGATGGGCTTCTCAAAATCCTCATCTTCAAAACCAACGGCACGCAGCATGCCCCTGTTCGGAGCCCTGCTGTCCCCTTCGGTGATGATGCCCGATTTGATTTTCAGGTTCTTTGCCATGTTCACTCGTGCTTTTCGTTGTTGGGCCACATCATCTGCCGCACCTGCTTGCCCACTTTCTCCAGCGGATGGCTGCGGAGCTTCTCCAGCTCCTCGTTGAGCTTTTTGAAGCCGTACTGTTTATACTCTTCTACCCACTCCTTGGCGAATTTTCCGGATTGGATATCTTTCAGGCAGGCTTTCATGTTCTCTTTGACATGGCTGTCCATGACGCGCTTTCCGGAAACCAGGGCGCCTTTTCGGGCCGTCAATGAAACGCGGCTCAGCATGCCGTAATTCCCGAATTTATACGCCAGCGGCGCAATGAGGCCGTGCAGCTCGTGATGGACTTCCCAATACGCCAGCAGCGGATTATAGCCTGCTTCGATTAAGGTCTCGTAGGCGTGCTTCACCATCTCGATGACGCCGCCGCACAGGTCTACCTGCTCACCGAACAAATCCGATTCAACTTCATCCTTGAACGTGGTCTTGAAGACACCGGGCCGTGTAGCGCCGACGGCTTTGGCCATGGCCAGGATTTTGCTCCACGCTTCTCCGGTGGCGTCCTGGTGCACTGCAATCAACGCCGGAACACCAAAACCGTTCTCGTATTCGGTCCTTAACACCGAACCCGGCCCTTTCGGAGCGATCATGGTCACATCCACGTTTTTTGGCGGGACGATCTGCTTGAAATGGATGTTGAAGCCGTGCGAAAACACCAGCATCTGTCCATCTCTGAGATGCGGCTCGATGCTTTTCTTGTACACTTCCGGCTGCACCGTATCGGCAACCAGCATCAGGACGATATCGGCTTTCTTGACAGCTTCTGCGATCTCGAAAAGGCTCTCGCTCTCTTCCCAGCCGTCTTTCAACGCCTGTTTCCAGGAATCTCCTCCTTTTCTCAGGCCTAGGATAGTGTTGACGCCGCTGTCTTTGTAGCATAAGCTCTGGCCTCTTCCTTGGGAGGCATACCCGATAACCGCCAAGGTCTGGCCTTCCAAATCCGAGGAGACATCTTCATCCTGCAGTAGCTCAGCCACTACTTTTCCATTTGCATCTTTTATTTTTTTTGCCATAGGATCCCCCGTTTTTCTGCACGCCTTTACAGCACTTCAAACTGGTCATGGCCCTTGAACATTGCGGTCACGCCGGCCCGCGCAATTTCACGGATGCCGGATTTCTCTGCCTCTTTCAAAAAGCCGTTCACCTTCTCCGGCGTATCCACTATTTCCACCACCGCGCTGTCGGCATTGGCATATACTACTTTCGCCATATAATCCTTGCTGCATAGCTGGTCGATTCTCTCCTTATCGGCTTTGTTCCGGATGCGCACTTTGATCAGCGCCAGATCACGGATGATAGAATTGCGGGTCGGCAGGTCTTCTGTCTTTATGACATCGTATATGTTTTCGAGCTGCTTGATCAGCTGCCGGTAGGTCTTGTCCTTTCCGTGGAATGCGATTGTCATCCTCGAGACGCCCGGCTGCGTCGAGTGCCCTACGGTAAGGGATTCGATGTTGAAATTCCGCTTCCTGAACATCCCGCTGATCCGGGACAAGACGCCGGGCTCGTTGTTCACCAGCATGGCCAGGATGTGGAAATGTTCTTTCTCGGTTTTCATGTTGGGTAATCTTTAGTTTATCCTTTTATTTAATTTGTCAATCTTCCTTCGGGTTCCTATTCGTTTTTTCAACTGCCATTAATCTTTTTCTTTTTACTGAAATGGGCTCATCCAAAAAATTTCGTTCCGAAATTTTTGTATGCGCATCGGCTCGCTTGCCGCTTAAATAATGGTGCTTATTGGCTTTTATTGATTTATCACTTCATTTACATCCTTCCATGTCTGTTTGAAGACGGTCTTGCCGCCGATGATGTGCTGCAGGCCCTTGCCGGGGGGCAGCATGGGGAGGATGTTCTCTTCCTTTTCCACGTCCACGTCTACAATAAATGTCTCGTCGCTCCGCTTGGCTTCTTTCAGCGCCTCTATAAATTCGGATTCTCTGGTTACTTGGATCCCATCCAGATGGTAGGCTTTTGCCAGTTTGACGAAATCAGGATTGCTCATTTCATAGCCGACCCCCGAATAGCGCTTTTCCTGGAAAATCTCGAGCCATTGGCGGACCATGCCCAGGTACTTGTTGTTCATGATTAAGGGGGTGACTTTTATGCCGTATTGCTTCGCGGTTGCCAGTTCCTGGACTGTCATCTGGAAGCTGCCGTCGCCGTCCAGGTCGTATACCTCCTGATTGGGGCGTGCGACTTTGGCGCCCAGCGCGGATGGTAGGCCGTAGCCCATGGTGCCCGCGCCGCCGCTGGTGATCCACGTCCTCGGCTTTGTGAACGTCAGATAATGCTCCCCAAACATCTGGTGCTGGCCTACGCCCGTTGTCACGATATCGTCCTGGGTCTTGAACTTATCGAACATCGTCAGGATGTTGGCCTGGGTCATGCCTCTTACGTCGCGCTCTTCATGGGAATGGGTGATGTCTTTAAGCTCCTGGAGCTTTTTTACCCAGGCGCTGTTCTTGTGGGTCCTGTCATTCGCCAGCCGGATGAAAATCTGCCGCATCACCCCTAGTGCTTCTTTTGCATCTCCCCGGATGGGTACATCGACCCTCACGTTCTTTCCCAGCTCGCTGGCATCCACATCGATATGGATGATCTTGGCGTGTTCTGCGAAGATTCGCGTATCGCCGGTGATGCGGTCCGAGAAGCGGCAGCCGATGGCAATCAGGCAATCGGAGTTGATGATGGCATAATTCGCATACTCCTCACCGTGCATGCCGCCGACGCCCAGGGATAAGGGATGATTCTCGGGGAAAATGCCCTTGGCCATGGTGGTGGTGTCTACCGGAATGCCGGTGGCATTCACGAATTCAATCAGTTCAGGCTGTGCACCCGCAATGATGCAGCCGCCGCCCGCAATGATGACGGGGCGTTCGGATTTCAGGATAAGCTCAACGGCTCTTTTGACCTGCACCTTGTCCGGTTTGGGGACCTGCTTGTACGATGGCAGATCGACCCGTTTTGGGATCGGCTTTTTTACATCCATGTTCTGGACATCCTTGGGAAGGTCGATAAAGACCGGGCCGGGCCTGCCGGTCGTGGCGATCTTGAAGGCCTTCAGGATGGTCTCTCCGATCTTCTCCGGATCGTGGATCTGGAAATTGTGCTTGGTGATGGGCATGGTGACACCGATCATGTCGGTCTCCTGGAAGGCGTCATTCCCGATTAAATTGGTGGACACCTGGCCGCTGATGGCTACCATGGGCGTCGAGTCCATAAAAGCATCCATGATGCCGGTGACGAGATTGGTGCCGCCGGGTCCGGATGTAGAAATGGCTACGCCGGGCTTTCCGCAGGCCCTTGCGAAGCCGGCTGCCATATGCGTCGCACCCTGCTCATGCCGGCAGATGATATCTTTAATCTCGTCCGAACGCCGGTAGAGAGAATCAAATACCGGGATGATGACGCCGCCGGTGATGCCGAATACCTGCTTTACCCCATTCCGGATGAGGCATTCCACTACGACCTCGCTGCCTTTCATCGTTGCCTGCCTTTTTTCGGGTTACGCTGCGTCATTTTCTTGGAAACCAAACTGTACCTTGTTAACCAATGCTGGGGCCCTGGTTGATTTGGAAGAAGGGCCGCTTACAATAGAACGACCACTACCAACAGAGAAAGGATGATTACGCTTTGCGTTTTTGCTGGTAAGGTGAGGGACATAATTGGCTATATGGGTAAGCGCCCCTATATAAATATTATTGTTTTGGTGGGGTGTAAAGTCTGCTGGACATAGAAACACTTATCGAGGTTATTCCTCAGTTTCTCTCTTCCCATAGATAAGTAGAACTACCCCTATAAAGAGTGTTCCGATATTAGACCAAATCAATCCGACATTGAATCCGACTGTCTTTTGATATGCAAAAAGGAATATTCCAACCAAAATGAAAAGACCCCCAGCAATCTGCAGCGCATTAAATCTGTCAAATAATCTTCCAATTGGATTATTTTCATTCATATATTCTCACCCATATATACAAGGGGGACAAGGGTTTATATCCCTTCCCCTTTTTGAATTGGGCTGTAAAGTTGAGGAGTATAGACTAATAATAAGCAAAGTTTATAAAAACGCTATATACGATTATAATTAAGCTTAAGTAGCCAAAAAAATATACAACATAAGCTAATTTTTCATATTTCTCTTTTCTCGATAAATGCTTATACCTCCTGTAATAGATAGCTATAACAATCCAAAAAACAAAATTTAAAACATTTAACCAACCAAGATAATAAATAATCTTTCTCCAACCCTTAAACTGAAAAAAGTTTCTTGTTTTGTGTTTCTTTCTATATTTGCTATACAAGAAAGATCCAAGAAGAAGTATTGTTCCCCAAAAGATTATTGGAATTAAATAATCACCTGCCATAATTAACTCCTAATCCTTCTCAATGTCAGCTTATCTCTTTTAGCTTCCTTTCTTTTTTATGAATTCGTCTTCTTTCCCAAATACATCAGCACGGCAATCCAGATAAACGCCGTCAATGCCATCATGGGAATCGTGATGTAGCCGAACTGGAAGGTGTAGGGGGTGAGGCAGGAGGTTTCGCCGGCCGTGGCGCAGGCAGCCAATTGGGCGATGGCAGCCAGGCGCTGGGTCATGTAGTGATACGCTGCGATGAGCGCTCCCAGAACCGCCATCGGAACCGCGTAGCGGCTGAACCTGAAATCGTCTTTGTACCATGCGATGCCCAACAGCAAAACGAACGGATACATCAAAATGCGCTGGAACCAGCATAGTTTGCACGGATTATACCCCAGCACTTCCGAATAATACAAGCTTCCCAGCATGGATACGATCGCAAAGAGCCACGCCCAAAAAATAGAATTCTTCCGGACAAACTGCCAAACGGCCTTCACAACCACAGCGGGCTGCTCCTTTTTCAGCGCCTTACGGCTGTACAGCAGGAACAGGATGAAGAGGACCAAAAGAATGCCGGTGGCTAAGGTGAGGACGCCCAAGATGCGGCTGCCGAGAGGGATTGCCATTGTACTCACGATTTCAGATTTCTATAAAAGATTTCCCATTCCTAAACGTTTATATATCCTTTTTGTTAAGAAATAGGTATGAGACTTCCATCCTTTATGAATAAGCTGACTGTTCACGGCTACGTAATCCTGTTTCTCTCCGTTCTTGTTTTGGTAGGAGCATTCCAGCAGGGATTCGCAGCTGCATTGGTCCAGGTGATTATTGCGCTCTTTGCAGCGGTTATTCTGGATTTGCTTATCACCTATACACGAAAGAAGCAGTGGATCGTGCCAAAAAGTGCGATCATTTCCGGATTGTTCATTGGTTCGATTCCCGCCATCGGCACAAAATGGTACCTGATTGTTCTGGCAGCAGCGGTGGCCATCCTCTCCAAGCATGTTATCCGCTTCAATAATCGGCACCTCTTCAACCCGGCTGCTATTGGGTTGTTGATTGTTGTGATATTCTTTGGCGTGCCCATGCTCTGGTGGGGCTCTTCTTCGGTCATCCTGGTGCTCCTCT
>Ga0209541_10009913_pt1 | contig 15316 bp, 7 predicted proteins | sample RifCSPlowO2_01_FD_184027 | JGI IMG/M metagenome (GOLD analysis project Ga0209541, IMG submission 184027) | Groundwater microbial communities from Rifle, Colorado - Rifle CSP2_plank lowO2_0.1 (SPAdes) (version 2) | ecosystem: Environmental > Aquatic > Deep subsurface > Groundwater | place: Rifle...
TCTCGCTCGGGTTTCAAAGGAGGCGCTCTAAAAGGAGCATTAGAACATACAGACCCTAGAGCTGAATATATCTTAATCTTTGACGCGGATTTTATTCCCTATCCTGATACCATTGTTCAGTTCTTAAAGTACTTTCAAGCAACAGAGGGGACATTGGATTTCACAAATCCGAATATCGAATATCGAAATTCGAAACAATATCAAAATACAAATGACCAAAATTCTAAACATTTTGAACATTTAGATTTAGAAAATTCGAATTTGTTTCGTGCTTCGGATTTCGGATTTCGTGCTTCCAGCCGTATAGCGGCTGTGCAAGGCTACCAATGGCATGTTCTTAATAAATCAGAGAACTGGATAACAAGAGGTGTTCGTTCTGAATACGCAGGATCTTATGTAATTGAAAGATCAGGAGAAGAAATATATTCAGGTCTTAAACAAATATCAGGATCTGTATACATGATAAGGAAAGACATCCTATCTCAAATTGGCTGGGGAACATCAATAACAGAGGACTTTGAATTAACTCTAAAACTATACGAGAAAGGTTTCAAGGTAGTCTATACACCATACATCCAATCCCCAGCTGAGGGAGTATCAACAATTAAACGCTTGATTCGTCAGCGTATGCGTTGGGCAGAGGGCCACAGCTTTAACATTAGAAAAATGTTTGTGAGATTGATGTTTGGTAGATGGGATAATCCATACAGTTCTTCAGGGGAAGCGCAGAACAACGCGGAACCGTACGCGGAACAACGCGGAAAGGACAGCGTGGTTCAGCGTGATGTTCAGCATAGTTCAGCGATAAAGCCTGTGAGAATATGGCAGCCTTCTCCCTTAACTCTCCCTGAAAAGTTAGAATTCCTATACCTTTCCCCCTACTATCTTCAGGCTGCATTCTTTATCCTAGGAACAATGTCCTGGTTTATTGCTGAAGTAATCTTTAAAGTACGTCTTCCTTTCTGGACAGAAGTATGGGGATGGAGTCTTGTCTTTACCAATCTTCTTGCTCTTCCTCTTCTTAACATGGTAGGACTATTCCTTGAGGAATCAGATGAGAAAGACTACTTAGGGTTATTCTCATTTATCGTTCTCTCCTACATTGTTGCTCCCTTCCAAGCATATGCAGCTATTAAAGGATTCATAGCAAAAGAAGAAGGACCATGGTTCAGAACACCAAAAACAGGAAGAATAACAGACACATTTATGCCGGGCCGCCTTTACCGCTACCTTCGGGGAATGTTCGGCAGACCAAGCCCTGCTTTGCAGGGAATTTCTAATTTCCAATTACCAATTTCCAATCAATTTCAAATTTCAAATTTCAAATTTCAAATTGGGGATAGGTCTCATCTTGCACTTGCCACATCCCTCAATCGTTTTTCCAATTTCAAGATTCGAAGAAGACATGTGGGGTGGGTGGGAAATTTTGCTTTGACTTTGGGCATATTCTTAAGCATTGCTTTAACAGCCTTATCGCCCTTAATTCCTCTTACAAATCTATCCGCTTCTGCAAAAGGTGAGACTAAAATAATTATGGGTAATGGAATAAAGCCTCAAAAAGAAATACTTTCTTCGCAGATTGTGGTGCCTTTTGGAGGAGACGCTGAAGCAATTTTTCACAAAGAAGCAAGAGTTCGTTATAAGCTAAAAAACGCAGAAATAGAATTGACTACTCTTAAGACAGAAGGCTTGGGAAAAGCAAAAGTAGTTGAGGCTTATCAAGAAGGGTCGCTTATTGTTTATCCGGAGATTTTTCAGGATTCTAATCTTATTTACAAAGTAAAGGGCGCTAAGGTACATGAATCTTTGCTTCTTAATAAATATCACAACGTAGAATACTTGGAACAAAAAATTCGCCTTACTAACCTTGTTTTGGCCAAAGGGGATAATGGAGAAATTTTGTTTGCTCCAAAAAATGGCGGAGAGTCGGTTTTTCGTTTTACAAAGCCCTTTATGTACGAACAAAAAAATCCAAGCGAAAGAAGCGAAGCTATTAAGTACGAAATAGAAAGAAAATCAGGAGAATATATTTTAAGGAAAATTTTGACAGATGAAGGAAGAAAATGGCTTTCCGATCCTCTTAGGCAATTTCCTGTAATAATTGATCCGACAATTGATATATCTAATGTTGTTGGTTCTGCTTTTGTGGCTACAGAAGGTCAATGGGGATCCAACCAAAGAAAAATTGCCTACATGCCCAACGCTACAGGAGGAGCTGCGTGGTATGCTTTTCATGCCGATGGACAGATTGTGCGCTATAAAAAATGCCTGGTAAGCTCTGCTTGTGATGCGGATGCTGATTGGAGTGCCAATGTAAATGTAGATGTGGATGGAGATGGTTCTGATAGTAACTCTAGTATTTGGGTAGAAGGAGATACCATTTGGATAGCGTGGGGAGATGTTGCCATAGAAGGAACCAGCGCTTGCTGTACCGCAACTGATTCTCTCCAATTTCGCTCACTTGATACAACCAGCGACACATTTGGGCAGGAATGCAGCACTACTGATCAAGGTGATCTGGTTGGCGGAACTGTATTTATTTATATTGCGGTTGGTGACAATGGAGATGTAGTTGTTGGTTACTCCAGTACGGCAGGCACAGTACCAGCTGATATCTTTGAATGGGCTTCCGGTTCGACATGCAGTACCGGACCTGGAACAGGCTTTACGTCAATTGAGACAGGAAGCGGTTTGCCAACAGATACAACTACTATGCGGCCAGTAGCGTTGGGACTTGGAAATAAGATCCATGTTGTTTATGATGATGCGGCCAACGAAATAAGACATAGCATTTTTGATGTATCAAACAGCACTTGGGACAGTGCAGATACAGTTGCGGATAATGGAAATGTCGTGGATGATATATTTTCTGTTACTACAGACGGCTCGAGTCTTTGGCTTCTTTACATGGATACTGCTACAACAACAGTGCTTCAAAAATGCGCATCTCCCTGCACAACCACTTGGAGTAATCTAACAGCCCCTTGGACAACCGGATTAACTTCTGCTGACTACCCAAATCTTACATATTTCTCAACAACTAACGAGCTAAGAGCATGCATTAGTGACGGAGGCACTTCTACCACCCAAGATGTTGTTTGTAAAGATAGTCCTTCGGGCAGTATTTCTTGGGGTAACCAATTTGCTATTGGCTTTACAGCAGCAAATTTTAATCATTTAAGTACAGTTTTATCCGTTACAACAACAAATGCCCACGAATTTGCGCTTATAGCAGCTGATGTAACTAACTCGACATTGAAATTCGCCACTGTGCCCGAAAACACCCTAATCTTTTTGCTATTTACTCCTCTTTTACCTAGTTTATTGAGAAAAGTAAGAAGAAAGATTAGGATATAACTATGAATAAACCTAACGGTACAACATTAAATAATTTAAATTCTCAGAAGCATACCTTCTTATACATTTTTCTTATCTTGGTCGTGGCTTTGATGGTTCTGCCATTAATGTCCACGTTTAACGACATTTTGACCAGAATCGTAATGAGCCTGGATGCTTACCGATTTATACAGGATATCGTGATTCCATGGGAAGTACGGATGGTTGGAGTAATTTTATGGCCTTTTGGATTTCAGCCGGCAGTTGTTGGGGAATATCTTGCGATTGGAAAGGGAGAGCCATTTTTAATTGAGATCGCTTGGAATTGCATTGGCTGGCAGTCATTGTTATTTTTTATTTTAACCGGATGGATAGGATTTCAGGGAGACCGCTATACTAATTATTCAAAACTTAAAGCATGGATGATAGGACTTTTAGGCACTTTTTTGGTAAATTTGCTTCGGATAGTTGTGGTTGTTTTAACAGCGTATTACTTTGGGCAAAATGTGGCAATAATACTTCATGACTATGGCTCTACGCTTGCAGTAGTTGGGTGGTTATTTTTCTTCTGGTGGTTCTCATATAGTTTTGTGTTAGAAGAAAAAAGGTTGTAGTATAGATATATGTCCAGTCTTCGTTTTTCATATTTTATAAAAATAGGGATTCTTTTTCTTGCCTACTTTATTACAGCAAAAATTGGTTTGTCGTTTGACGCAGTGAGTGGATTTGCCACTCTTGTCTGGCCTCCCTCGGGGATTGCCTTAGCAGCTATACTTCTTTTTGGTTATCGTCTTTGGCCCGGGATTTTTTTAGGCGCATTTTTAGTAAACCTGATAACCGGAGCGCCATTTTTTGCAGCAATTGGTATGGGAACCGGGAATACCCTGGAACCTCTTTTGGGAGCGTATTTGATGCGCCGCTTTACCGGGTTTAAAGATACATTCCTTGATCTAAGACAGGTGTTGGGCTTTATTTTCCTGGCAGGATTTCTTAGTTCGCTAATCAGCGCTACTTTTGGCACATCAAGCTTGTATTTTAACGGTGCTATAGATATTTCCGTGTATCTTAAGACCTGGATTGCCTGGTGGTTAGGAGATGTATTAGGAGTTCTTATATTTGTTCCGCTTATTATCTATTGGAGTAGATGGCGCAACGTTTACTTTTCAATAAGAGAAACAGCTGAGGCTTTATTGATGCTTTTTCTTCTTTTTATCTTTTGTCTTATTATTTTTGGCGAGATTTTAGGCGAACCATTTATAGATCCTTTGCTTATTTTTCTTCTCTTTTTGCCTCTAATCTGGTCGGCACTTCGCTTTGGTTTTCGAATGACAATTTTTTGCATCCTTAGCCTATCGGTTATTTCTATAATTGCCACAATGTCAGGGCGGGGTCCATTTGTAAGAGTAAGTCTGGCTGAATCGCTCGTATTTTTACAGATTTTTATGGCTGTTATATCATCAACAAGCCTTATAATTACTGGTATTATAGACAATCTTAAGCAGGTTAAAGAAGAATTAACAAAGTTTAACCAGGAGCTTGAGATTAAGGTCAAAAAGCGCGCAAATGCTCTCATTAAGTCAAAAGAAGAACAGCTGAGGCATGAGATACAACTTGAGGAAAAAGAGCGTGATTTTGTTTCAATGGCGTCCCATCAGCTCTTAACGCCTATTGCTCTGATACGAGGGCATTTATCAATGCTTCTTTCCGGCAAGTATGGTAACGTAGATTCAATTGCAAGCGGTTATTTGAGCGAATCGTTGAAAGGCGCGCAGCGCATGGCGAAGCTGGTTAAAGATCTTCTAACAACTTCCAGCATTGAAAGTGGTCATATAAAGATAGAGAAGCAAGTGTTTGATCTGACCGTTGTTTTGCTGGAAGTCTTAAAAGATTTTCGGTCAAAAGCAGAACAAAAACATCTCAAATTTATCGTTAATGTCAGGAAAGAATCATCATCTGTTCTTGCGGATATTCATTACACTAGAGAAGTTCTTGCTAATATTATTGATAATGCTATCAAGTATACAAAAAAAGGAGGTATTAGCTTTACTGTAAAAAAGAGCGCTAATGGTTTTATTTCTATATCTATAGAAGACACAGGTATTGGCATAAATAGAAATGACATTCCTCATGTTTTTGATAGATTTTATATGTCAAAGAATTGGTTGACCCGCCAAAGCGATTCAAATGGTTTGGGGCTTTATATTTCCAGGTTGCTTGTTGAAAAAATGGGTGGTACAATAACGGTTGAAAGTCAAGTTGACAAGGGGAGCGAGTTTATTATCAATTTGCCGCAAGTATGATTATGCCAAAAATTCTTATAGTTGAGGATGATTTACCATTATTGCGAATGTATCAGGTGGTACTTCAAAAAGCAGGCTGCCAGGTTCTGTCTGCCCTTGATGGAGAAGAAGGGATTGAAAAAGTAAGGGATGATAATCCGGACTTAATTTTACTTGATGTGGTCCTCCCAAAAAAGAACGGATTTCAAGTATTAGAATATCTTAAGAGTGATGTCAATTTCTCACGCATTCCTGTTGTGTGTCTTAGCGTGTTGCACCAAGAAGAAGATATAGAACAGTGTAAAAGGCTTGGCGCAAAGGATTTTTTGGTAAAAACAGACGTGGATCCTGAGGATGTGATTTCAAAGGTCTTATCATACATAAAACCGCATTAGTAAATATTTTCTTCGTCGTCATCCTCAATTCTTAAGTTTCTTCTTTGCGAATTTGAGAAAGGTGATCTTTTTGAAACATCAATAAATCGAATCTTAAGGTATGACCAAACCCAAGAAAAAAGAGCCACGGCTGAAAAAAGATAGAGGAATGCTCCTGCAGTTTCCATGCCCTCAAATCCCTCTTTTGTTTTAAGCGAATAAAAAAATTCAGCAATTGCGATAAGCGCAAAGCCAATACCAAGAGGAATAATATCCCGGTGTTTTGTAGTGTATGCAAGTTGCAGCATTGATAGGGCAATAAGTATGGCTTGAAGGGTGAGAAAATCATGGTCTTTGAGAAACGGGAGCGCAACAATGGCGATAATGATTCCTAATTGAAATTTTGATTGAGGATCGGCAATAAACGCAAGGAAGATTGCGAAAAAGGAAATAGAGGTTAACCAGATTAATACGTGGAGGAAAGAAGTTGGTATGGATTGGTCAAAGAAGGTGAGGGTGGATCCTATTCCAAGACCAGCAAACCCAAGGGCTTTAAGCATGGTTTTCATCTCGATTCTTAACATTAATGAATCTACAAACAGCCAGCATAGTGAAAAACAAGCGGCAGCAAAAGTAAGGAGTGCAATGGGTTCTACAATGTTATTCGCCATGTAATTTTATTTAATACTAAAAAGAGGAGATATGCAAGATTTCCTTTTAGCCTCAATTTAGTTTTTTGGCAAAGTAATAATTAAACGAAGTAGATATGCGTCTGTAATCAAATCGTTCGTCCTGGGGCATTTTAGGGGCATAAAATATTTTTGACCAAAAAATCAGTCAAAAAACCTCAAAAACTGTATAATTTTGCATATTTTAATTTTTAAAAACTTTTATGCAGAAAAAACAAAAATTTTAAAAAAACGTAACTACCCTTATTTATCTATTATAATGTTATAAGAAAACTTAAAAAAAATAAAGTTTACGTACAACTAGAGTTCAAGAAACTTTTTTTGTAAAATAAAAACTGGTTTACAGTAGCACAAAATTAATAGCCTATATCTAGTTAAATATAAATATAAAATTTGTAAATTGGAAATAAATAGATACAACATTCAATGTGAATAATGAATAATTTGATATAAAATAGTATTCAATAAAGCATTCGTCTTATAACTTATTATTATCACATTTTTACTGCCGATAAAACGAGAACATTAACTTTGAAGACTTGAATCGGGAAACGAACAGACATTGTTATATAGGGTACTCTTATTAAATGGTGTTTTTATAGTTAACATAATGTCCACATATAGCCTCGAATTAAAAATTATAAATTTTAGTTTAAATAATTGAAAAAATGTGTTAGGTATATAACCGATAGTAATAACTAATAAGGTACCTATAGTAAAAAAATGTTTCAAAGTTTTTTGGACTCATAGTTATATAAAAATAAAGACCTATATTTAACGAAGTAAGGACGTTTAAATTTTAGTCAAATTTTAGTCAAAAATCTTTATCCACATAATTTTTTAAAATCTAAAAAAATTATAAAAGCCCGTAAATAAAGCAAAACTCTTGACAATTAAAACTTGTTTAGTAATTTGTTTAGAAAGGTACCTTTTGTCGTTTTTTATGGAAACTTCGACTATAAGAGGAGAAAATGCAACCCTATAGGATCTTGACATCCAGTTATCATTAATGTTAACGTTTTAATGTGAGTAAAATCCTGTCCGTCGAAGAGAAGATTCGGCTTATAAAGAAAGCACAAAAAGGAGATAGTGTATCCAAAATATGTAAAAAAGTTCAAGTATCACGAGCAATTTTTTATAAATGGTTAAAAACTTATGAAAATGCTGGTTCAAGGGCAAAAAAAAAGGCGCTAACTCCCAAATATTTAAGCGGAAACAGGCATTGGAAGAAATTAAGCACAACGGTTGAAAAAAAGATTTTAAAAATTGCCATAAAAGATTCTTCTTTTTCTTCTCAAAAAATCGCAAAGATTGTAGGCGTAAGCAAATCCGGTGTTTTTGATGTTTTAAAAAAGCATGGACTTAACACAAAACAGCTTCGGGAAGACTATATATATAGGAATGGTAAGAGTCTGGTTAAAGAAAAATCTATTTCATATAAAGTAACCATGGTTCGGAGGCACGAGGCAGGGGATAGAGTAGCTGATATCTGCAGAAACTTTGATGTATCACGAACAATATTCTATAGGTGGTTAAAGCGATATTCTGCAAAAAAGAATTATGATGAGGAAGTAAAAAGGGAAGCCCTTGAGAGTCTTCGTCCAAAAGGAGAGCGTCATTGGAGGTTTGTGCCTGAGGCTAAGAATCTTGTTCTAAGTGTTGTAACTGAACATCCTGAATATTCAGTTCACAAAATAAGTAAAGTTCTTTTTCAAAAGGATAATAGGCATATATTAAGCAGTTACGGAGTTCATACTTTACTTTCGCGTCTTAATCTCACCACCTACCAGCGTCGTTTAGCATATTCCAAGACCGTATCGGAGGCAACTGCCGGTAAAGTAAGTGTGCCTCAAGTTTCGGAAGACTGGAAAGCGCCTATTTTTGGACAGATACCATCGGTATCAGCGCAAGCTCCCCCCTTCACCAAGGCTTCGGGGGGGCAAGCCTCCTTTCTCTTCAAAAAGGTTATCTCTTCTAAATTCTTCTTTCCTCTTCTATCGGTTATCACGATTAGCTTCATCTTCTCGGTAGTATTAAATAATCTCCAATATGGACAGGGAATAGTAGGCAAGGTAGGTATTCTTTTCTCATTCTTAGCGCTCTTTTTAGGTATGTTCTTCTTTATCTACTCGATGAAATACTATCTTACTATTGCTATTGTTTTGTCGTTCTCGAGAAGGAAAGAAGAAGGAAATAGAGGTGATAGGGGGAATAGGGTACCGGGTTTAAACAGTGATATTTCCTCTGTTAGATTAGAAAGACACCCTTTTGTATCTATTCATATTGCTTCATACAATGAGAAAAGAGTTGTTGAGAGACTATTAAAAGCAGCAACATCTCAAGATTATGATAATTATGAAATAGTTATTGCAGATGACTCCAATGACGAAACAACTCAGATTATTACAACTTATCAATCGTCCTTCGGCAAGCTCAGGACCTCGCTTGGGGATGGATATGCTTTAGATGAGTGTGAAATCCGATCCGGCCTGACCTTGAAACACCTTCACAGAACTTCCCGCTCGGGTTTCAAAGGAGGTGCTCTTAAAGGAGCATTAAATCATACTGACCCTAGAGCAGAGTATATCTTAATCTTTGACGCGGACTTTATACCTTACCCAGACACGATAATACAGTTTTTGAAGTATTTCCAGGCCACGGCTGGTACTCTTGACTTTGTAAGTCAAGCGCAGAACAACGCGGAACCGTACGCAGAACAAAGCGGAAGTCAGCGTAGTTCCGCGTCTCAAGTTCAGCTTAGTTCAGCGAGCCGCGTAGCGGCTGTGCAAGGCTACCAATGGCATGTTCTTAATAAATCAGAGAACTGGATAACAAGAGGAGTAAGAAGTGAATACGCAGGATCTTATGTAATTGAAAGATCAGGAGAAGAAATATATTCAGGATTAAAACAAATCTCAGGCAGTGTTTACATGATAAGGAAAGACGTCTTATCCTCCATTGGCTGGGGAACATCAATAACTGAAGACTTTGAATTAACTCTAAAATTATACGAGAAAGGATACAAGGTAATCTATACGCCATATATACAAGCTCCCGCGGAAGGAGTATCAACCATTAAACGCTTGATTCGTCAGCGTATGCGTTGGGCAGAGGGCCATAGCCATAACATTAGAAAAATGTTTATGAGATTGATGTTTGGGAAGTGGGAAGAAGACTTGACGATAGAAGATAGAAGGTGGAAGATAGGAGTTGAGAATAGAAGCTTGAAGGTAGATGCTCCATCTTCTACCCTCCATCCTCAAAACCCACCTTCTACCTTCAACCATCTACCGTCAAAACAAAGAACATGGATCCCTTCTCTCCTCACTCTCCCTGAAAAGTTAGAATTCCTATACCTTTCCCCCTATTATCTTCAGGCCGCATTCTTTATCCTAGGAACAATGTCTTGGTTTATTGCTGAAGTAGTATTTAAAGTACGTCTTCCTTTCTGGACAGAGGTATGGGGATGGTCATTAGTTTTTACTAACCTTCTTGCTCTTCCTCTTCTTAACATGGTAGGACTATTTTTGGAGGAATCAGATGAGAAAGACTACCTTGGTCTTTTTTCATTTATAGTTCTCTCCTACATTGTTGCTCCCTTCCAAGCATATGCAGCTATTAAAGGATTCATATCAAAAGAAGAAGGCCCATGGTTTAGAACACCAAAAACAGGCAAGATTACCGATGTCTTTACGCCTGGGAAGCTGTATAAGATTATTTTTGGGGTATTTGGGAAAAAGGAATCAGGCATAGCATCGCCCGCACTTGGATCGGTTATTCCTCATTTTGCCTTAGATGACAATCCATATATTGCCTTGGCGACATCAAATAATACATTTAATAGGTTTAGAATACGATCAAGAAAAGCACGATGGATTGGGAGAACAGTTTTGGCATTCCTCTTAATAGTAAGCATGTCGATTTACCATCTTACTTATAAGGTGAGCGAGGTGCATGCGACAAATCCTTCCGGCGTTTTTAATATCGATTCCGCTGCCTCAGCTAATATCAACACCTCTTGGCAATTTAAGGATGGTAGTTATTCAGCTGCTAGCTCATCTACTAAAAATTCAGTAGCCAAAAATAGCGGTACTTTCCAATATATTCCTGGGACGGACAATTCAACTGCTGGAACCCCTAGTACTTCATCTCCAACTGGAAATGGCTGGATTTGGGATACCGAATTCGGACCACAAGGAAGTATAGCTGATGGAGACTGGCTTTTTACTCTGTGCACTACAGATTCTGATTCAGATGGTAAGGCTGGAGGATACGCCAGATATCTTGCTTGGAAAGTAGCCCTTACTGGAACTGCACCAAATATGACTATAGCTTCCTCAACCAATTTTTTTGACACCACCAGTAGCTGTTCAGCTAGTAATCTTTGGACAGGGGGAACTAACGCTAATAGAGCGTGTATAACTAATCCCTCTGGGACAACCTATGACTTTGACGGGACGGAAAAATACCTTTATATGGAGATTTGGGATGAAGTAACAGATGCAAATGATGATAACACTGATAATGAGGTTTTTATTGCTGGCGATTCATCATGTACCACTGATCCTAATATAGATGCACCCTCTACCACTATACCGGAGAATATTGCTATACTTATCTTTTTCACGCCATTTATGCCGTTCCTCGTTCGGTTCTTAAGAAAGAGAAGGGATGTTTCAGCGCGAGAGCGACTCGTGCCTGAATGGAAAAAGAGATTAAAAGACTATTTGGGAGATAGGTATAGAATATACTGATTAAAAAAATGAGAACAAAATATAGATTTTTATACATAGCGTTTTTAATTTCAGGTTTTTCTGCGATTTTGTACGAGCTTATATGGATACGATTGCTATCTTTGGGATTGGGCGGAGTGACTCTGATAACCGCTCTTGTTTCAGGGGTGTTTCTTGGCGGGTTAGCTCTAGGGTCATTAGTGGGTGCGAAGTTCATTGATAGGCACTTTAATAAAGGCTTTATCAATCTTCCATGGTTTTATGTAGGAATTGAGGTTGCAATATGTATTTTTGGATTTTTAAATTGGGCAATTTTTACTCAAGTAATTTATACAGCCGGTTGGTGGAAATTTTTTATAGCATTTATTTTTCTGGCTCTTCACTGTGTAATTTTAGGTGTTACCTGGCCAGCCATGTTTAAATTATTAGTTGGATTTGGAGAATCACCAAAGGTTGCAGGATTGATTGCTTTTTTAAATACTTTTGGGGGAGGCTTAGGAGCGTTAATGTATAGCTTTTTGCTTATTGCAAACATTGGTATCCTAGGAACGATCTTCGTTGCAGTCTCTGGAAATATATTAGCGTCTATAATAATAGTTTTTATCAAGTTAACTTCTAGAAAGGTCATTGCTATTAATCCACGCGTAGAGGAACAGGTAAGTAAAACACAGGCTCTGAATCTTTCTAGATCGAGCACATTCTGGATAATAGTACTGCTCTTCATTGGTGGGTTTGTGGGAATGGCTCTTGAGATCTTTTGGATGCGAGCATTCGGGTTAATATTTGGAAGCTCCATATATTCTTTTTCAATAGTATTGTTTGTTGTGCTTTTAGGATTAGCTATCGGGGGTTTGATGGTAAGAATATTTAGACTTGAGAAGATAACTGTTTCATTTTTAGGGTGGATAATCTTTTTAGAGTCAATATTTGTATTTTTAGGAATGATGTTACTTCCAGGTATCCCTTACTCCTTGGTTAATTGGCAATTGGGCAGTGGTGAACTTTTTCTTAAAGATCAGGGAGTAAAGCTTTTTTTAAGTTTTCCAGTTATTTTTATGCCAAGTCTTTTATCTGGAATGTTACTTCCCTTAGCAGTAATACTCTTTAAAACTCATTTTGCAAATGCAGGTAAGATATCAGGATTGGCTTATTCTATAAATACTTTGGGAGCAGTTTTAGGAGGAGTATTAGCTGCAATATTTTTACTACCAAGTTTTGGGCTGCAAACTGGATTGATAATTCTGGCGGGCGCTTTGGGAGGAGTTGCAGGCTTGCTCTTTATATATAAGTCAAAGTATAAAATTGCATGTTTGATGTTTATCCTAATAGCCGTTTTTGGGTATTTTGCATATAGTAAGTGGAACAGCAAAGATATAGCCTCAGGTGCTTTTCTTTATGGAAAGGATGTTCTGGGGGGTGTCTCTGGAAGCAAGCAGTTAAGCTATAAAGATGGCAGGGAAGCAACAATATCAACAACCTGGCATGAGGGAACAACTACTCTTCGGATCAACGGAAAGGCTGATGCTTCAGATAGAAGCGATATGGACACGCAAGTTGTATTAGGCCATGTGCCCATACTACTTCATAGTGATCCTAAAAAGGTCCTAGTAATTGGGTTGGGAAGCGGTGTGACTGCTGGGGCAATCTCAGTTCACAAAAAAGTGGAAGAGATTATTGTTTTAGAAATTGAACCAGAAGTTGCAAAAGTCGCGAAAAAGTTTTTCTCTCAAGAGAATTACAATGTAGTCGATAATCCTAAATTAGAGTTAATTATTAATGACGCTAGAACCTATTTACTGGAGAGTCAGAATAGATTTGATGTCATTACTTCAGAACCTTCAAACCCTTGGACATCCGGAGAAGCAAACCTGTTTACTAGGGAGTTTTTCGAATTAGGGAAAAGCAGATTAAACGAGGATGGTGTATTCTTCCAGTGGCTTCACCTTTATAACTTAAGACCAAGTGAGGTTAAAAGTATAATTAAGACTTTCAGTAGTGTTTTTCCTCATATGCAGCTCTGGGTAAGCCCTGATCCTGTGGATATTTTTCTAGCTGGGAAAAATGAACCGTTTCAGCTTTTTTGGAATCGTTTTCAGGAGAGTTTAAGCAATGGCAAAGTGAAGGATAGCCTGCAAAGGAGAAATTTTGCAGATGAAGTTAGGCTTTTTAGCTTGCTTTGGTCAAGTAGGAATAATACAGCCCCTTTGGTAGAAGATGGAGAGATAAATACTGACCAAAACCCATTTTTGGAATTCAGAGCCCCTTTTGGGTTATATGAAAATACTTTAGAACCCAACTTGGAATTACTTGCTTCTTTTTTCCAGGAGGACGAAACCCTTTTTCCTATAGAAGGGATACCAGAGTTAGAACGACAGAAGTGGCATAATGCCAGAAAGGTTAGAAAGTTAGTTGTAGAAGCAACGTCAACCTTTTATAAAGGTGATCTAAACAAAGCAATCTCTCTTACAGAGCAAGCGTATGATATTGATCCAGAGGCTCCTGCAGTCAAAAGGTATTTATCAAAGCTTTATACTAGGTTCGCTGATATATTGATCAATTTAAAAAACAAAGATCCAAAGCGTGATCCTATTAATTTTTACGAGCAGGCTATAAAGCTAAATCCACAATATTATTTAGCATACAAAGGTTTAATTCCGGCATATATTTCGGTGCAAAAAAAACAAGAAGCTTCGGAGTTGATTACTAAAGGAAAGGAAATTTTCCCTTGGTCCGGGAGTTTGATAATGTTTCAGGCTTTAACGGCGGGGATGAACGGGGATTATCAAGGTGCTGAAAAACTTTTAGATAGAGCAAAAGAGTTAGAGCCCCATAACGTATTAATCTATAACAACCTAGCTCATCTGTATTATACTTCAAACAGGAAAGAACTAGCCATAGAGCAATGGAAAGCCTCATTACAATTAAATCCTGATCAGCCCAGAATTAGAGAGCAGCTTAGGTTAACTAAAGGTTTATACAAACTGAGATGAGAGAGAAAAACGTATTTATCATTATTTTATTGTTGCTTTCTATTTTACTTATTGTATTGCCGTTCTTGGTTACCTTTAATGATATATTGACCAGGATTGTAGAGCAAAATATGCTCTATGTCTGGGTACAGAAAACTATAGTGCCGGTGGAAGCCAAGATGATGGGTGTTATTTTGGGAGTATTTGGATATAGTTTTGGCTATTCTCCTAGTAATTCAACTGTTGTTGTGAATGGTTTGAATATGGCAATAACATGGAACTGTTTAGGATGGCAGAGTTTAGTATTGCTTCTTGCAACATTTTTGTTTGGTTTAGGTAAAAAGTATACTAAGATGTCGATACTCGAGACTATTGGGATAGGATTGGTGGGTACCTTTTGGGTTAATATCGCCAGAATGCTTTTTACAGTATTTTTGGCTGTCCATCTACAACCGGTTTTTAGAATTGTGTTTCATGATTACCTCGCAGCGCTGACAACGGTTATTTGGCTGTTTTTCTTTTGGTGGTTTGTATATAGTTTTGTTTTGGAGGAGAAAGAATCATCTGTTCTAGAAGAAAAAGCGGTATAGGAAATATAAAATCTTTATATAAAAAATTCTGTTCCTATTATCAAAAGAGGTAAGAATCTTTACCACGTAAAAACTTTTTTTGAGGATTACACGTTTAAGCGCTTAAAAGAGGTAAGAGTCCCTGCCCAAGACTCCTACCTCATTAAAGAACGTAAAAGTTTTTTTACTTGGCCTGCCTCCCATACAATTCTTACTTGCTCGCATGGTCTACGTCCATGCCTCGCAAGGGCGAATGTACGGGACAAGGCAAGATTCCTACCTCATTAGAAAATATGAGCAGAAAATGTTATGCCTGTAATTTTTTGTTAAAATATCAAACTGTATCAAGGAGAACTACATCTTTTAG
>Ga0209541_10009914_pt1 | contig 15316 bp, 15 predicted proteins | sample RifCSPlowO2_01_FD_184027 | JGI IMG/M metagenome (GOLD analysis project Ga0209541, IMG submission 184027) | Groundwater microbial communities from Rifle, Colorado - Rifle CSP2_plank lowO2_0.1 (SPAdes) (version 2) | ecosystem: Environmental > Aquatic > Deep subsurface > Groundwater | place...
TTTTAGCGGTAAAAAGATTTCTGTTACTAAATTAAATCCAGGTTATAGCCTAACTTCAAAATGGGTCAAGATAAAGGTCGGGACTAACGAACGTGTTGTTTTTATAGGAGAGAGCTATGATTTAGGTGGTGGTAGCTCAGTTAGATTAGCTGACATTACAACTGTAAATCCAAAAACTTCTCGTGCGTCTATTCGCGTAAATGATGCTAGTGGCGCAGCACTCTATTACGCAGCAATTAATGAAGGCAGCAGTGAGGATGTGCCATTAGGATTTAAAGTTCAAGTAAAAGAAGTAAATCCTGGTTATACATTTGGTGCCAAGTGGGCAAAGCTAAAAGTAGGCACTGCAGAAGGGGTTGTGCGAGTCGGTGAAGCGCTTAATTATGGTGCGTATAGGGTTGTTTTAGAGGATCTAACACAGAGTTATAAGTAAATTGATATTAGCCTTTAGCTTTTGGCCATCAGCCTTGCGCAATGGGCTTTGAGCTACTTTCTTTATTATACTAGCGGCATAATATCGGCATTGCTATCTTATGCCGCAATGATGCCGTAATCTTGTTTATCTTATTATCGTAGATTTTATAAGAACTTCATTCCTAATTTTCTAATATGAAAAGATTAGCAATGGGCAGTAGACTGGAGGCAGTAAGCGATAGGCCTAAAGCTTACGGCATAGAACCTATTACAGTGGCTAATAACCGCTTCGGCAGATACAAAAAAGAAGAAGTACAGGAAGTAAGAAAACCAAGTGTTACTGCTCAATCATATGTAGAACGGGCAAGAAGAACAAGACAAATGCTAAGAAGCATGACTGCTGAGCAGCTTTTGCAAATAATTGAATTTCATGTAGGTTTAAATTTTTTCGAAGCTTTAGAATTGGCAAGAAAAGAAGATAAGATGATAGTTCCTAATAGTATCCATGATATACTTCTAACAGAATCAAAAGATGGGATAATACTTGGGAAGCCATACAGTTCTTTCAAATTGACGGGTACATTAGTTATTTACGAAGAACCAGATAAGCCATTTGGAGAGCTGGTTGTGTTTAATTGGGATAGGTTTGGTAGCGAATATTTCCTTTCATTTTTAGTTCCAAAACAATTCCAAGGAAAATCAAACTGTGCATTCGCAATAGAACATCCAGATTTCGAAGTTGTAGATTTAGGAAACAACAGATATGATATTAGAGTGAGCGATGAAACCAATATTCGTTTAATTGGGCAATTTCCTAGAACCAGTTATGGTTGGCATATCCCTGATACTGAAACAAAAATTCCACAAGGTGTGCCACTAAGAATATTTAAGGAAGCATGGCGTAGCGAAGAAAGATATTTACTTCGAGTAGATGGTGCCTACATTGGACCTCTGGTTCGCGATGCAGATATTGGTGGCCCAGGCGGCACAGATAAAAGGCGTTACATTTATGCGCACTATGGGTCTTACGGTCGTTTCGGGGTGGGCCATTTCGGAGCTGCAGTAGTTAGCGTTGTTGGTTCGTAATAACATTTTTAAAATCTCTTAGTGTTATCTATCCAGTTATTCAAATTTTAGTTAACGGGGAGGATAATATGAAGAATATTCTTTGGTTCGAGGAGCTTAGCAAAAATAGTTTAGCTGATGCCGGTGGCAAGGGCGCAAATTTGGGCGAGATGACTCATGCTGGTTTTCCAGTACCGCCAGGATTTGTTGTAACTACTACAGCTTATTTCAAACATTTAGACAAAAATAATTTAAAAAACGCAATAGGCGAGCTGTTGCATTTTGATGTTGAGGATACTGATAAGCTTAATGAAGCAAGTGAAAAAATAAAGGACATGATAATGAAAGGCACAATGCCAGATGATGTCGCAGCTGACGTAGTTAATAATTATAAAAAATTATGCGAGCGTGCAGGCAGAGAAGTGTTTGTTGCTGTTCGCTCGAGCGCAACAGCAGAGGACGTCCCAGAAGCGAGTTTTGCAGGTCAGCAGTCTACATATCTTAATATCAAAGGCTTTGACAACGTAGTGCAGGCAGTTAAAATGTGCTGGGCATCGCTCTTCGAGCCGCGCGCTATTTATTACCGTGTTCAAAATAAATTCGAGCATATGAAAGTTGGTTTAGCAGCAGTAGTGCAGATGATGATTCAAAGCGAAAAAGCAGGCGTAATATTTACAGTTGATCCACTCTATCAAGATCCTAATTTAATTTCATTAGAAGCAGGCTATGGTTTAGGAGAAACAGTTGTGAGCGGGCAAATAACTCCAGATACATACAGAATTGATAAGTCTGCCCTAAGAATTGTTGATAAAAATATTTCTAAGCAAAAATGGGCATTAATAAAAATGGGCGATAAAAACCAGCGTGTTGAGATAAAAGAAGAGGCTCAAGATAGACAGAAGTTAAATGATAACGAAGTGCTTGATCTTGCAAAGATTGCGATTAATATTGAGAAGCATTATAATTTCCCGCAAGACATAGAATATGCTGTAGAAAAAGGAAACATTTACATTGTGCAATCCCGTCCTATTACAACACTTAAAAAAGAGGTGACTAAAATGGACCAAAAAGTAACCGAGGTTGTTAGAGAAACACCTAAGCAAGAAGAAAAACCAAGTGCTCAAGCTAAAAAAATATCTGAAGCAAAAATACTAACAAAGGGTTTGCCAGCCTCTCCTGGATTTGGTATTGGCAAGGTATGTATCTTACTTTCAGCAAAAGAGATAAGCAAGATGGATCGTGGCGAAGTGTTAGTAACAGAAATGACAACCCCTGATTTTGTACCTGCAATGAAAAAGGCTGCTGCAATTGTAACGAATACCGGTGGTTCCACTTCACATGCAGCCATAGTATCGCGCGAACTTGGAATTCCATGTATTGTTGGAACGCAAAATGCAACTGAGGTGCTAAAGCCAGATATAGATGTAACTGTTGATGGAACACATGGTGTTGTTTATGAAGGCATAGTTGCAATGGCGCATGAAGAAAAGAAAGAGGATAGACATGCTTATGCAGCAGAATCAGCACCAATTACTGGAACAAAGATCTATGTTAATCTTGCAGAGGTTGAGCTTTCTGAAAAGGTTGCAAAGTTGCCAGTAGATGGTGTTGGTCTATTGCGTGCAGAATTCATGATCGCAGATATCGGATATCATCCAAGATGGATGTTGGATAATGGAAAACGAGAAGAATTTGTTGATAAATTAGCAGAAGGGCTAAGGCGCTTTGCTGCTGCATTTTATCCGCGACCTGTTGTGTATAGAGCAACAGATTTCAAAACAAATGAATATCGTAATTTAGAAGGCGGGGAAAAGTACGAGCCTAATGAAGCAAATCCAATGATGGGATACAGAGGGGCATCCAGATACATTGCTGAACCTGAGATTTTCAAAATGGAATTGGATGCGATTAAAAAAGTTAGGGATAAATTTGGTTTGCGCAATCTTTGGCTAATGATTCCATTTGTTAGAAGAATTGGCGAGCTTCGTGCAATTAAAGAGATAATGCAGGAAATGAGCATTTATCGTACGCGCGATTTCAAATTATGGATTATGGTTGAAGTACCAAGCACGGTTATGCTTATTGATCTATTTTGCAAAGAAGGCATAGATGGTATAAGCATTGGAACAAATGATCTTACACAACTTATCTTAGGAATTGACAGAGATAATGCAACGCTTGCAAAAGGATTTGACGAGCGCAACGACGCGGTTGTACGCGCATTAAAGCACGTAATAAGAACATGCGGTGAATATGGAGTGACCAGCTCGCTTTGTGGTCAGGCACCATCAGTTTATCCAGAATTTGCAGAGAAATTAGTTGAATTCGGAATAACTAGCATGTCTGTTAATCCTGATGCAGTTGAACGCACGCGTAAAATAGTTAATAGTGCAGAGAAGAGAATAATGCTTAAGAGATTGGCAATACTTACAGAGCAGGCGCAAAAAGGAAAAGAAAAAGAAGAAGATAGCTCTGATTTTGAAGATTGAGCTATTTTATCTTTAATTTTTGTACTTCTTTCATGCCTAGCGTTTTTAATAGTTCTGGGTCGAATAAATTTTTTGGGCAGTTTGGATTTTTTAGGTATTGGTTAACTACAAAACGTGCAACCTCTAGCACATCTTTTCTAGTGCTCTCACCAAGACGAGATAAATTTGAAATAAATTCTTTAGGGTAATTAATAAGAATAGCAGAAGCACTTGCAAATAATTCATTTGGCCCACCTTCAGGGTGCCCCCAGTTTTTTGGGATAGTTCGATTGTAAGAAGATTCATCAAATATCCAGAATTTAAGATCAGCAAAACGTGGTTCTAATTTTTCATAATAAACTGCAATTGTAGCAATTGGTTCATTTCTAGCAATCATCTCATCAACAGTTCTAGCTACTTGTAGTGCTAAATTCCTATCTCTAGCAGGTAAACGATCAATTTTTTGCATAAATTCTTCACGTGCATACTTCAGAATATCATAAACATGCGAAAATAAATTTTCTGAGCCAAATTCAGGGCCGCCAGTTAATCTATAAGGAACTTTAGAAGGATATTTGCTTCTGTCAAAAACATTATAGAGATCCCAATTCTCTGCTTCTCGCGCAGCATTAACTTCTTCAACATAACCAGTTAATACAATCCAGTTTCTATCTCTTTTTTCTAGGTCATGATATAATGTATGTGAAGCCTCATGCCAAAATACTGACCTAACGAATCTTTCATCATGTTTAAAAATAGCTGAACTTATTGTCATATCATCAGTATTCCCCATAATCCTTTGACGTTTAGAAGATTTCGTGGATTCTCCATACAGTTCTTTTGCCCAGAAAACAAAAACGCTGGTTATTGGTGTTTCCTCTTTTAGAAGTAGATTGATTGCGTTAATTATATTTGCTGCGTCATCTAGCTGCTTTTTAGAATAGAAATTCTCTGCTTCCGCTCCCTCAAGTGTAAACGCTACATTCTTATTATTGTAAATAAATCCGTCTCCTTTTGCTATAAATTTTTTTGTGAATAATACTTCGCCATCCTTGTTCTTAACTAAAATAGTTATTCTGTTTTCTGAATCCTTTATCTTAATTTTTTCATCTATTTGCACACCCTCTTTGAAACGATTAAGTTCAAAGTTGTAATCCTTTTTTCCCTCATCATTCTCCACAACAACTGTTATTTTAGTATCTTTTTTTGATTTTGGAACGGACATATGAAGATGCAATCCCCTAACTCCAACAATAAGCGTACCAAAGTCCTCAATTTCTACTCCAAAGTATTTTGGGTAAGCCTTTTCGTCGTTTGGTGCCATAGCTATTTTATCTGGCGTTATGTTATAAATGCTTCTCTCCAATAAATATTTATGAAGTTTATAGAGGATAATGATGGAAAAAAACAAGCACAGCATGCAGCGCCATCTTCTAGTTATTTTGATATAAATCAGCTTGAACTAGCAGTAATTAATAATCTGCTAGAGCGAAACATGCACGCACCATTATCTATTGTTAGCTTTACTGGTTTGCCCGAACGTACGTTGCAATTACAAAAAACAAATCTAGAGCGCTTGCTTCGTAAGTTAAAGCGCGAGCACCGCGAGCAGGCATTGCAAGCAGAACTTAAAAAAATTCTATCTGGCGAAAAGGTTTTACCAATCAGATGTTTTCCTACTTTAAAACCAGCAATAATAAATTTTTGATAGTTGATTTTATGCGAATTCTTTTACAATTTCCAGAGGGACTAAAGCGTGAGGCTCTAAAATACCAAGAAAAATATGAAAAAGCAGGCCATGAGGTATTCATCGCCTCAGCGCCTTGTTATGGAGCATGTGATTTGCCTTTAGATGAGGCAAGATGGATTAAGGCAGATAAGATTGTGCATTTTGGTCATGCTAAATTCGTTAAGAAAGACCTACCCATTGAAGTTGAATATATTCCTTACAACATTGATGTTAATCTCCAAGCGATTAAGAAAGCTGCAATACAGCTTAAGCAGTACAAGAATATTGGGCTTGCAACTACAGTTCAACATTTACATCAATTTGAAGATATGAAAAAACTATTCGAATCGCAAGCGCAACACGTCTTTGCAGATAAAGGTTATTGGGCGATAAATGTTGGTCAGGTACTTGGATGTGATAGCCTAGGACTCAAGGCTGTGGAAAAAAAAGTAGATGCAACTGTTTTTGTTGGGGATGGAATGTTTCATGCTCTTGCTATTGACTTTGAAACAAACAAACCAGTCTTTGTAATCCATCCACAAACTGGCCAGCTAAAGCAAATCAACGAGGATATAAATAAATTAAAGAAAAGGCGAAAAGGTTCGATATTAGCAGCAGTAAATGCAAAAACCTTTGGAATATTAGTTAGTACGAAAGTTGGACAGTTTTCTTTAGGTGCTGCGATAAATGTTAAGAAAGAATTAGAAAAACGCGGAAAGCAGGCAGTGATATTAGTAAGCAATGAAATCGAGCCATTACCTTTAAATAATTTCATGCTGTTTGATTGTTATGTTAATACTGCATGCCCGCGTATGATCGATGATACTGAAGAATTTGGAAAGCCAATATTGAATATCGATATGTTAAATGAAGCATTCAAAATAATTGACAGTATGAAAGAAAGATAAATATGGAGACCATAACTGAAACGCACTTATCGCTACTTCATTTTAGTAAAGGAAAAGTCCGCGATACATATAAGATAGATAACGATCTGCTAATGGTATCTACTGATAGGTTAAGCGCGTTTGATGTTGTATTTAATGAGGGAATCCCATACAAAGGAGCAGTGCTCAATAGTCTTTCTATCTTTTGGTTCTTACAAACAAGAGACATTATAAAAAATCATTTTATTACAGATGCCATCCCAGCAAATTTGCCTAAGTATTTAGAAAGAAGAAGTATGATTGTAATGAAAGCAGAACCAATCCCATTAGAATCAGTTGTTCGTGGCCATATAACAGGCAGTGCATTAAAAGAGTATCAAAAAGATGGTAAGGTTTGCGGCATTGAACTACCCAAAGGATTAAAGAATGGTGATGAGCTTCCGCACCCAATATTTACCCCATCAACTAAAGCAAAGCAAGGTCATGATCAAAACATAACAGAAGAAGAGGCAAAGAAACTTGTAGGAGAAACTACTTATAATACAGTAAAACAAAAAAGCATTGAACTTTATAATTTTGCAAAGCACCATGCAAAAAAATCTGGACTAATTCTTGCAGATACAAAGTTTGAATTTGGGTATGCTAAAAATGATAACGGTGGCAAACAGATAATTCTAATTGATGAAGCTTTAACACCTGATTCCTCACGTTACTGGCTGAAAGAAAAATATGATGCTGGTCAGTTAGAAAGTTTGGACAAACAGTTTGTTCGGGATTATTTGGAAGGACTAAAATGGAATAAGGAACCGCCTCCCCCACCTTTGCCAAAAAATGTAATAGAAAATACTTCCAAAAGATATTTGCAGGCATATAAGATGTTGACTGGGAAGGATTTGTTAGAAGTTGAGGCGCCTTTATTCTAATCCAAATAATGCTTCATCATTTTTATAGCAAATTTTGCTTGCCCTAAGTTTAACCCCAATAACAAAGATATGTGCATGAGTTCCCGACCACTTCTTAATTCGAATTCATTTTTTGCAAAATCTGCAAATGCATAATATGCGCCGAACTTATTGCAGAATTTTAAGAAAGTTCTTAGCTTTGAAAGCAAAATCGCGCGAGTTACACCGTAGGTATTAATTATTTTTGAAAAATCAATTAGAAAGCAGGCTTTTTTCTTTTCTGCGATTATTTTAATTGCGCCTTCTTCTAAGTCAAATTCTTGTAGCATAACAAGTGTTTTTTTATTTTTGTAGTTAGTTGCTTCTGTTAGATTCTTTACATTGGCAATTTTATTTTTTACCTTATCAAGTTCGTATAGTCTTTCGTAACCTGCTTTTGCAAAATCAAAACTTTCAGATGAAAAAGAAATTATGTTGAACATGTTCATTTCCTTCTAAGAATCAAGTGGCAGATAAAAGCCGTTCCTATATAAATAGGTATGTGGAGTAGCATAGTAACTGATAAACCCTTTTTTTCTAGATCTACAAGATAGCATAATGATTCTCTTATCGATGGTTCTGTTGTACTTCCTTTTTTTATTTCCTTGCATTCTTGTTTTAAATCATATCCAGTAATTACACTAACTTGTTTCTCTTGATAATCCAAGTATAAAAAATATGCTGCTGTTGTTATGATTGCAGCGATGGCAAGTCCAGGTAATAAAGAGGAGAATTTCAGTTTTTGTTCATTTTCTATTTTTTTAATTGCAAAATAAGATATTATTCCTCCAACAGCACTACCAAGTATATTAAATATAAAAAATAATACTACCGAAATAATAAGTGTAACTAAGTATGAAAGAGCCTTCATATCTACAACCAAATTTTCCTTCATTACCTAATCTTTTACCCTTTGCGTTCTATTTCCTAATCTACCGCGTCCAAGTCCTCGAGATTTTCTCCCAGAACTTGTTAAACCTCTAAATGATCTACCTGTGCGGTTAAGTGCAGTAGCATCTACTTTTGTTGGATCAGCAAGGATTACCTCAAAAAACTTATACTCGCCATCTTCGCCAACCCAATAAGAATTTAGCACTTCCATATTTTTGTAAATACGATTAACACGCTGCTCCGCAATTGCCTGGTGCGAAAGCTGAGGTTGAACATAAAGATAAGCATGTCTTGGTTTGCGGCCGCCCATAGGCGTTCTTCTTCTTCTACGACCCTTGTCGATTCTTGTTCTAACTACTATTATACCTTGCTTCGCCTTATAGCCAAGTTTTCTGGCCCGAGCTAAGTTTGTTGGTCTTTCAACCCTGGACATAGCAGGTTCAGTTCTCCATGTAAAAATTCTTTTCCTATAAATTTCGTCTCGTTCTTTATACTCCTTTTGAAGGTTATCTTGAATATATTTATAAGCACCCATCGTCTCATACCATCCTTATGCTCTAGCATAATATTTTTCTTCTGCTAGACGCAGGACCCCGTCGCTAAAGCGACACCCCGCGTCGGTCGTTTGTTATTTTCTTATAAAAATAAACCTCAATGCCTATTGCCTATAGTATAATGCCTATTGCAATAAAAGTCGTAATTATATTAAACTTAGGCATGTTTTTAAACATTTCCGTTTAATTGTTTTTTAGTGGTTTTCTATTTATTGTATCGCGCTTAGTAATGGTTAGGTTAGTGGTGTTTAAATGCATGAAGAAAAGTCAAATTTTATGGAAACTATAGATAGCATAAGGTCTGCAGAACAGGAAGCTGATAAAATAGTAAAAGAAGCAAAGGAAAAGGCAGACGAGATATTGCGAAAGGCTAAAGAAAACATCTCTAAGATGAAAACAGAAACAGAAGAAAATTGTGTTTCGCTAAAAAATAGTCGTCTTCAAAATGGCAGATCAGCTATAGAAAAGGAAGTTGAATCTGTAATTAAAAAAGCAAGGCAAGAAGCAGATGGCCTTAAGAGTAAGAAGCTGTTAGATAAAGAGCTTTCTGAACTTTTGAAATATATTATTAGTGATTAGGTTATGTTAAAACCAGTAAAGATGCAAAAAGTTAGGATAGTTGCACTTAAATCTGTACTGGAAGAACTAATTAAGAATCTGCACGAATTCGGTTTAATGGAAATACGAATAGCTCATTATGAGGGTCTAGAATCAGGAAGACCATTAGATTATTTCAATACAGTATCTGAACAACTTGTAAGAATAAGGGCAATAAAGAACAGCCTTTCTGCTCAGAAGGAAGAAAATTTAACAATTGAAAATCCAGTGGAAGAAGCAAAAAAAATAAAATTAGATGAGGAGTTAAAGGCACTTGGTGAAGATCAGGTTAAAACAGAATCAGATTTAAATCGGCTTAGAGAGGAGCAAAAGCTCATACAAAGGTTTGTTGGTTTTTCTGATATTGATTTTTCTAGATTGGAAACCAATACGATTACTTTTACATTAGGCACTATTGCAGGTGGGAGTGAAAAAGTAAATTCAGTTAAAGAGCGATTAGATAAAACCCTTAAAATCTATAACTTCCGTTCTTTGGTTGTTGGAAGCGACATTGTAATTCTAATTATGCATCAGAAATCTGATATTGTTGACGATATACTATCAGAGCTTGGTTTTAATAGGATTTTAGTACCAAGTTATGTTTCAGTTCCATCCAAGTCTCTGGCAATAGTATCAAATGAAATACATACTAAAGAAAATAGACTTGAGAGAATAAAACACGAACTTAATAGCCTATCTAAAAAGCACTATTCAAAAATTGCAGCAATTGAACATGCGCTTAGCATAGAATCAGATCGCGCAGAGATTGCTTCAAGATTTAATTTTACTGCAGCAGCTGCAATAATTGAAGGCTGGGTTAAATCAGATGATTATCAGAAATTGGAGCACGAGCTCGCTAAATTCAATAACAAGGCAATTGTTGAGAAAGCCCATGCAACGCATGATGAATCGCATCCTGTTTTATTATCAAACCCAAAGACAGCTTCACCAATCCAGTTTATTACTGAGGACTTTTCCTTGCCAGGTTATTCTGAGATAGATCCCACTATGATTTATCTGTTTACCATTCCGCTTCTTTACGGAATGATTGTAGGGGATGTGCTATATGGTATTCTATCAATCTTTATTGCGAAATTTATGATGAAAAAATTCGCATCTAGTTATATTTTATCTAATGTTTCTAAGATATGGTTCTATTCTGCATTTCCATCTATTCTATTTGGTATAGTTTTCGATGAATGGGCAGGTTTTTCGCATTTTCATCTGCTTGAAAAATTAGAGAAATGGGGCGTTATTGATCTTGCTTCGTTTGGCATTAATGCTCCGTTTTATGATTTTCATTTAAGTAGGGCACACAACCTTCCGACTATCATTGGTTTAACAGTGGTTGTCGGGCTTTTGCATCTTGCGTTTGGGTTCATATTAGGCGCAATAAATGAATGGCATCATAGCAAGAAGCATGCGCTCGCAAAAATCGCTTGGCTGGGTGTTGAGCTGGGAGGAGTTCTTACAGTAACTGCATATTTGTTTAATATGTTTGATCCGACTATTGGACTTGCAGGCGTTATAATCTTAGTTGTTTCTGTAATTGTTCTGGGGTTAACAGAAGGAATAGTTGGCATATTGGAATTGCCAGGATTTGCTGGAAATGTGTTATCATATTCTAGAATTGCAGCAATAGGTGTAGTTGGTGTTATTCTTGCAGAGATAATAAATGAATTTTTATTACCTTTGCCAGAGCATGGTATATTAGCATTTATTTTATTTCCTTTATTTATAATTATGCATGCAGTTAATGCATTTATTGCGATGTTTGAATCACTTATTCAAGGTGGCAGGCTTAATATAATTGAGTTTCAATCAAAGTTTCTAAAAGGCGGTGGAAAACCATTCGAACCTTTTGCTGTTCACGTTTAATAATTTAAAAAAATTTGAGGTGAAATTATGGCAGTAGAAAGTTTAGCATCTAGCATGCCACCAGGTACTGGTGCGGCATTGGGTGCAGGAATTGCAATGGGTCTAAGCGCATTAGCAGCAGCTTGGTCGCAAGGTTCGCTCGGTAGCGCAGCAATGGGTGCTGTTGCAGAAAGACCAGAGTTAGAAAAGAAAATGCTAGTATATCTAGTATTGCCAGAAATTATTGCAATATTAGGATTTGTTATAGCATTCTTGCTGATTGGAAAAGTAGGAGCAGAATAATTGGTGTCTTTATGGGAATAGATAGACTTACCTCGTCGTTATTAGCGGAAGCAAAGAAACAGGCAGATGAGATAGTAAAAACTGCTGAAGGGCATTTAGACAAAATGCTTATAGAAGAAAAGGCAAAGCGAGCGATATTGCTGAAAAAAGCAGAAGAAGATGCGTTTCAGCTTATTGATGAGCAGCGCAAAGAGCGCATTGCATCCTCGCGACTCGAGGCAAAGCGTATATTAAATGAAGCAAAAGAAGATGCCATAAAAGCAGTACTAGAAGATATTTATACAATGCTCGAAAGCATTAGCAAAAAACCGAGTTATAAGGATTTTTTAAAAAGTACACTTGCGAGTGCAATGCGAGAAATTAATTCGGCAATTGTGCATTGCAGAAAAGATGATAAAGCAGTTATACAGGCAACTGCAGGCAATGCCAGGGTTCAAGATGATCTTAATGCACTAGGTGGTTTTATAGTAGAAAGCAGTGATGGCAAGGTTAGGTTAAACCTTACATTAGAATCACTATTCGAAACAAAACGCGAAGAATTGCGCAAGATGATTTATCAGAAATTGTTTGAACAAAAGCAAGAGGTAATAAGCATTAAGCAGGAGGCAGGTAGCAATTTGCCTGTAGCTAGTGGCAAAAAGCCAACAGCTAAAAGCCAATTGCAGAAAAAAAAGAAAAAAGTGAATATTGATGAAGCTACCTAATATAGAAAGTAGAGCATTGAAATACGGATATTCGAATGCGCGAGTTCGAGGAATGAAAGGGTTATTGCTAAAACCTGCTTTCTTGGATGAGCTTATAAAAGTGCGAAGCATTGATGCAATGGTCGAGTTATTACAAAGAACGCATTATAAGGAAGAGCTTGTTTCTTTGTCCTTAAAACATAAAGGTTCGCTATTGGTTGAGCTTGCTGCTGGCATTCACTTTGCTAAGATTGTTGATAAGATAAGGGCATTTTCTCCAAGGAGTGACCGTTCTGCCGTTATTGGCTTATTGAAGCGATGGGATCTATTAAACCTTAAGACATTGCTAAATGGCCTTAGGTCAGGTAAGAATTATGATGCAATTAAACCATATTTAATTCCAGTTGGGAGTTTGTCAGAACATGATTTTGAAAGAATAGCAAAGGCGCAGGATTTGCTTGCAGAGCTTAAGAAAACAGATTTAGGCAGAGAGCTGCTTTCTCAGAGCACAGCGCTATTTAGCAAACAGATGTTTAGTGCGTTTAACAATGCATTGAGAGACATGGATAGCTTCATGCAGTTGCAAACTATCCTTGATGCTTATATCTACTTATTGATCGATAAAGCACTTGGTACAGGAGATAGAGATATTGAGAGAATTAAACGTATAATGAAAAAAGAAATTGATGCTAAAAACATTGTAATGATTTTTAGATTAAAAAAATATGCTAAGGCAAAGATAAAAAATTATCTTATAAGAGGAGGTTCGCTTGGAGATTCTGTTATAACTCAGTTGATTGATGCAAAGGACATATCTTCTGCTGAGAGAATAATAAAATCCAAATTCAGTGCCATCGAGCTTCAGGAAAATGCCTCTATGGTTGATCTTGAGATTGCGTTGGAAAAGGCAATTGCAGCTGAAAAGCTTGCTGCATTTCATGTTAGTGTTCTTTCAATTGGTGTTATGCTTGGATTTTTGCTTTTGAAAGAAGAAGAATTGAATAACTTGCGAAAAATCGCAAAGGCAAAGGAATTTGGAATTCCTGAAGATGAAGTAAGGAAGATGTTAGTAGTTGTTTAGCAATGAGCCCTGAGCATTGAGCAATGAGCCACGAAATGCATTGGCCCACTGCCCATTGCCCAAGGCCCAAGGCAGTGAGTATTATGGTTAAATCAAAAATAGTAGTGATCGGTGATGCGCCCCTAGTAACTGGCTTCCAGCTTGCGGGCTTAGAAAACACAGTACTAACTGAAAAACAGGAGTTCGAAAAAACGCTTGAAGAATACATGGGTAAAAGCGAGTTTGGAATTATTGTTGTAAATGAAAACATGCTAAATGAAATAGATTGGCGATTACGCAAAAAAATAGACAGCGTTGCATACCCTGTAGTTGTCCCAATTCCAGATATTTCTGGCCAGGCAGTTGCTGGAGATGAGATTAGGAATTTGATTAAAAGAGCATTAGGATTTGATTTGGGAGCGAAGAAGTAATATTTATGAGGTTGATCTTATGGCAAAAATAAATGGGAAAATACTAAGAGTTTCTGGTCCAGTTGTAGAAGCAACTGTTGAAAATGCAAGATTATATGATGTAGTTCGTGTAGGTAAGGAAAGAATTCTAGGGGAAATCATTAAAATTGTTGGAACAAGAAATATTATCCAGGTTTATGAGGATACATCTGGCCTTAAGCCAGGTGAACCAGTTGTTACTACTGGCCAGCCTTTAAGCGTTGAGCTTGGCCCAGGCATTCTGAAAAATATTTATGATGGCATTCAAAGACCGCTTCAATATATTGAAGAAAAAGCAAAAGGCGTATTTATTACTCGCGGTATTGAAGCTCCACCACTAGATAGAAATGCAAAATGGGAATTTAAAGCTAAAGTAAAAAAAGGAGATAAGGTAAAGCAAGGAGATATTCTTGGTACAGTTCAGGAAACAAGTCTTATTGAGCATAAAATTATTTCGCCATATGAAGGAAAAGTAGATTCTATTTCCAGCGGCAAATTTACTATTGAAGATGAAGTAGGAAGCATTAGCCATGAGGGAAAGAAAAAACCAGTTTATCTTTATCAAAGATGGTTCGTGCGAAAAGCCCGTCCGGTAATAGAAAAATTACCTCCGATTATTCCATTTATTACTGGACAACGTGTAATTGATACATTTTTCCCAATTGCAAAAGGAGGAACTGCTTGCATACCAGGGCCATTCGGGTCGGGAAAGACAGTCACGCAGCAGAGTCTAGCAAAACATTCTGATGCACAAATTGTAGTTTATGTTGGATGTGGCGAACGCGGTAATGAAATGACTGAAGTGCTTAAAGAATTCCCGCATTTAACAGATCCAAAAACTGGCAAGCCATTGATGGAACGAACTGTGCTTATTGCAAATACAAGCAACATGCCCGTAGCAGCTCGTGAAGCAAGCATTTATACCGGAATTACAATTGCAGAATATTTCAGAGACCAAGGATATGATGTAGCGTTAATGGCAGATAGCACGAGTAGATGGGCAGAGGCAATGCGTGAAATTGGTGGTCGTCTAGAAGAAATGCCTGGAGAAGAAGGTTATCCTGCTTATCTTGCGAGAAAGCTAGCAGAATTTTATGAACGCGCAGGACGTGTTCGCTGCTTAGGGACTGATGAACGATATGGAAGCGTTAGCGTTGTAGGTGCAGTTTCTCCGCCTGGCGGTGACCTTAGCGAGCCAGTTTCACAAAATACATTACGTGTTACAAAAGTATTCTTAGCATTGGATGCACCTTTAGCTTATAGAAGACATTTTCCAGCAATTAACTGGCTGAAAAGCTATTCGCTTTATACTGATTCATTGGAAGAATGGCTTTTAGAAAATGTTTCAAGCGATTTTCCAAAGCTGCGCAAAAACGCAATGGCGTTATTGCAAAAAGAAGCAGAATTGCAAGAAATTG
>Ga0209541_10009915_pt1 | contig 15315 bp, 19 predicted proteins | sample RifCSPlowO2_01_FD_184027 | JGI IMG/M metagenome (GOLD analysis project Ga0209541, IMG submission 184027) | Groundwater microbial communities from Rifle, Colorado - Rifle CSP2_plank lowO2_0.1 (SPAdes) (version 2) | ecosystem: Environmental > Aquatic > Deep subsurface > Groundwater | place...
ATTAGCAAAAAACAATGTGCCAATGTATAGGTTCATGACATATGTCCTAGGCGATAAGTCCAGTTTTATAGAGGACATTATAATCTTATTAATTTTAAACTCAAAAAGAGATGTAACTCCCGCTTTTCAACTATTTAGTTAAGTTATTGACGATAAAGTTTCTTAATTTTGGGTAAAATTGTGGGTAGGACATATGTCCTGGTCTTGCACACTCGTCAGTCGTCAGTGCCTTTATCTTTTGAAATACATTTGAGGATAAGCATATCAAACTTAGTACCAACAATTTCTTTTTTCAAAATTATAGTAACTTGTAAAGAGTAATAAAAAGGAAAGATTTAAAAGGTTTGTTCCTTCGTTCAGGAGATGCAATTGCAAATTAAAAACAAAGAATGCAATGTAGGAAAAATAAACTACGAACTTAATCATTTAGAAAAATATTTATTAGAAAAATCAAAAAATAAATTAAAATTTAGCAAACCTAAGTTAGATGAAGATTTTTGTTTGAGTATATTCTATAATCCTATTAATAATTATTTTAAATCGTCTTTTAAAGGAGATGTAGAAGACATGAAAGAGAGTTGGTATGATCTTGGTTCTCTATACATTCAAATTGAATCTATTGATAGAAAAGGGTTAGTCTTAGCATTTGATAGAAATCTAAATTTAAAAGGATTTTTAGAATCATTCAATAGAAAGAACATATTTGATAAGAAGTTGCTTGAATATGCCGCCTCCAAAAAAGAAAACTATACAAATATCTTTTGGATATTTGGAGAAAAGAACCAGTTAATTAGATATGAAGTAGATAACTCTTGTAAGGATAAATCTAATGATTTTGAAATGTGGAAAGAACGTACTAAAGAATTTAGACCTAATTATACAGGCTGGTTGATATTGCCTGAAATTTCTGGGCTTGAGGTCAATAAAATTAAAGAGGAGATAGTGCTCTCAGAAATGGTAAACCTTGTTCTCGATTGAACTATCGCCTTTTTCTCTTCGCAATAACAAGAATAATTATCAGCAAGATTACTGCGATAGGTATTGCATAATACAAGTAAGCCAGATTTTTTCCAGATTCAGCATCTGTTGTTTCTGATTCTCCTAATTGAGGGGCATCGGATATTGTTGGATTTCCTCCGCCAGCAGTCATAAACATTTGCTGTATGAACACTGCTTCCCCTGTGGAAGCATCAACATAAATATACCAAAATCCTGTTTCACTAGGTAATTCTTTCATTCCTACACCAATCTTCCATGTTAATCTTATTTTTACGTCGTTATAATTAGATCCTGTATAAGGAAGCTTTTCTAAAAAAACCTCTAAAACAGCATCTTTTAGTTCATTTTCTTCTATTGTATCATTTACAGGGTTTCCAGCCACATCGTAATATGTAATTATTTTTTCTGCGAGAATATTCTTTGCTTCTGTTTCGTCAATCTCTGTTTCTGGCAGCTCTGCGCATGTCACATTTTTTAACAAGCCATTTTCTTCAAGCACATCTGCTATATTACATAATGTTTTATTCTCTAAACTATTAAGCTCATTATCCAGAACTTCTAAGGCATCTCTTTCTAATGGCGCAATAACAAAGGGATAGTTTTCTGCCCGATTTGATATTTCTGCCGAGATAATATCAACCATGCTGAATACCAGCATGCTTAAAATTAATACGCTAATTATTGCCTGTTTCATGCTAATCAATATCTTTGCCTCTTTATAAATCCGTCGATAACTACAAGCTTATTTGAAGCTATCCTCTTTTTCCCTTATTTTTTCACACGCTTTTCTCAATCTCAACCAGCCTTTTTAACTTGACTTGGCGCTCTTTTCCTGCTATGCCTGTTTTTATGTAATCTGCCTGGAAGGCGAATGCCAAGTCAGCAATCGTGCTGTCTGTTGTTTCGCCAGAGCGGTGCGAGAAAATAATTTTTATCCTGTTTTTTCTTGCTATCTCGCAAACCTGCCTCACTTCAAGCAGGGAGCCAATCTGGTTTGGCTTGACAATAATCGCATTTATTGCCTGTGCTTTAATTGCTTTTTTCAGCCTTGCAGGGTTTGTTGTTGTTAAGTCATCCCCGACAATAAGGCTGCTGTTTTTGGCTTTCTTTCTTAAGACTGCAAAGCCATTAAAATCATCCTCGCTTAACGGGTCTTCAATATAAAAGATATTATACTTTTTGGCTAAATAAGAAACATAATCTATCTGCCCGCTTCTGCCCAGGCTTTTGGATTTGCTTTTGTAGAAATACTTGCGGTTTTTAAAGAAGCTTGAGGCAGCAACATCAACCCCGATTCTTATCTTGCTCTTTGCAGGGCTTTTCTCAAGGCTTTTTTTAACATCATTCATTACGCTTAAGACAGCTTCATCATCAAGGGATGTTATAAAGGCATTCTCCATGTCCTTCTTGCCTTCAAAGGAATCATCATACTCCTGCAGCAGCTTCTCTGTCATTTTGTATGCTGCAAGGTTTAGGGCATAGGCTCTGCAGAATTTTCCTGTTTGCGGAATAAATAAAAACTCCTGGAAATCTATGCTTTTGCCTACAGCTGCGTGCATTCCACCGCCAACAACATTTCCAACAGGCATGGGCATCTTTTTTCTGCTTCCAGCATTCCTGTTTATCAGCTGCCACAATTCAACACCATAGGAAGAAGCAGCTGCTTTGAGTATTGCTGTTTCAAGCGCATAAAGCGTGTTGGCGCCGATTTTGCCTTTAATAAGCCCCTCTACAACTGATAAATCATCAAAATCCTTTAGTCTTGCTGTTAATTGAGAGAGTTTTTTAGAATTCTGGTTTATTACTCTTATATCGCTGTTCAATGTTGTTTTGTATGGCTTTGCTTCATGCCTGCCTGTTGAAGTGCCACTTGGCGACGAGGCATTAAATACAGCTTTGCCTGACTTGACAGAAATTAAGATAGTTTCTTTTTTCCTTGAATCAAGGATTCTTGATGCCTCGACCTCTTTTATCTGCATGAGATAATATGCAGAAAGGGGTTTTTATATTTTTAGGGGGGTGAAGGAAAGATTTATATACCTAAAAAGCAGTATAATCATACTTAAAATAAGGTATAAATAAACTATAGGCTTGGCAAATAAAATGTTAACAAAAAAACAACTAAAGATATTTAGTATCTTTCAAAAAAATAAGTTTAAAGAACTTACTTGGAAGCAGGTAAAAGAACTATCAAAAGAAAAGTCGAGTTCAGTTATACAAGATGCAATTAAGGCATTTTTAACTGAGGATTTAATAACAGAAAGGAAAATAGGAACCTCTAAGCTTTATGCTGTTAATCATAAGAATAATAAAGTATATACTTATTTTGAAACTTACAATAGAGAAAATTTGCCAAAACAAGTTTTAAAATCAATTAAAGAATTAGAAGATTCTTTAGATAAGCACACTTTTTTTTATTCAATTGTTATTTTTGGCTCTTATGTTTCAGGGGAGCAGAAAAAAGATTCTGATTTAGATATAGCTGTTTTTATTGAGCAAGAAGATAAAAGAAAAATGGTTGAAGCTGTTTTTAAATCAATGGAATTAAAGTCTTTAATTAAAGTGGATGGTCATGTAATCACAAAAGATGAATTTTTAGAAATGCTTAAAGCAGACTATGAAAATTTAGGAAAAGAAATAGCAAGAAAACATTTAATAATTCATAATCCTTCCATATTTTATTCATTAATAAAAGAGGGGATAAAACATGGATTTAAACTATAATTTGTATCTTGAACGAGCCAATAATGAAATAAAATTTGCAGACATTGCTCTGTTTGTAAGCAATAATAAGAGTATTCAAGTAGATGTTATGAAGATAGAAGAGCCTGAGACTTATTACAGCTCAGTTATTTCTCATTCCTATTATTGCATTTTCTATTCTGCTAAAGCATATTTGGCAAAGAAAGGAATTAAAACAGAAGCTCCTGAAGAACACAAAAAGACATATGAGGAATTTAAGAAGTTAGTATTTCAAGGAATTGTTGATAAAGAATTATTGAATATTTATGAGGATATTATTGTAAAAGCAGATGCTTTATTGGGCATATTCAAAGCAGAGAAGAAAAAACGAGGCGAGTTTACATATCAAAAATTATCACAAGCAAACATAGAACCGGCAAATGAGAGTTTACAAAATGCTAAAACTTTCTTTAAGCATATAAGAAAGTTGTGCGAGTGAAATTATAGTAAAAGAAGTTAATTTTCGTACCTTTCTTTTCCCATCTATCAGGGAAAAAACTTTCGAAAATTGATTTCCCTTGATATAAGTCTCTTCTGCTGAAATTGGGATTTTTACCGGCAATAAGAAAAAGGTATTTTATATTTTTAGGGGGATGATTAAAATTGCTTTAAACGAGTTAAATACTAAGTTTAAAGATTTTAAAAAAGATTTAGAAAAGCGGGAGAAAGAGAAAAGCATAGAATAAAAGAAAAAAGATAGCAAAACATAAATTAAAGAAAACAAGAAAAAGCGAATAAAAGTTAAAACGTTGCTTTTGCTCTAAGAGCAGTATATTTTGCACGTAAGTCTTGAGCTGAGCCCGCGAATTTTGTTTCTATGCCTACCAAAAAGTTTTTGTTAATCTTGTAGTCTATTCCCAATCTTAACATTGCCTGCCGTGTTTCTGTATTATATGAGCTTAGTTCATCTAAAAAGATTCTTTTTGCTCCAAGAAACGCATAGCTCTCAAAAATATCTTCGCTTGGAAAATATCTTATGTCTGCTTTTGCGAAAGCGCCCTCTAGAGGTTTACCCATAATCCTCCCAACTATTCCTATCTCATCATGTGCAGTAGATTTGTTGCCATTAACTTGCTGCACATGTTGTCCGCTTATTCCTAATCCGAATGGGCCATAATTCAAAGGCACTGTTTGTGCCCTTAATTTGTACAACTCGCTATTTCCTTGTATTTCGGCAAGAAAATACGCATCCATGTTCAAAGGAAGCCCATTTGCTACCATCTCGCTTCTTGAGATTGGCTTTTGATCTCTAACTAAAAGCTCAGTTTGTGTTATTGCTATTTTAGGTGTTTGTTTTGCTTCTTCTGCTATTCCATTTGTTCCTTGTGTAATTAGTGCAATTAAAGCAATGCCCCCTGCAGTCAAAATTTCTTTTGCACTTTTGTTTTTCATTTTTTATCCTCCTGAATTATTTAATTTATTTGTTATTACTTATAAATAACACTTGTATTTAAATATTACCTAACCCTAGGGGGGGAGTAATAGAAAGATTTTTAAATAGAAAGCATCATTATTTACTAATGAATTTAGAATTATTTGAAGAGATAGGGCTAACAAAATCAGAAATAAGCGTTTATTTAGCAATGCTTGAATTAGGTAGTTGTACGACTGGAAAGATAGTGGATAAATCTGGTGTTTCAAGTTCAAAAATATATGAGATATTGGAAAGATTAATTCAAAAAGGGTTAGCAAGTGTCGTAGTTGAAAGAGGAATAAAACACTTTGAAGCAGCATCTCCAGAAAGAATATTGGATTATCTGAAAGAGAAAAAGATAAAGCTGGAGTCCCAAGAACAAGAGGTAAAAAAGATTCTTCCAGAACTCCAACTTAAAAAAATGCTTGCAAAATACAAAACAGAGGCTGTATTATTCAGGGGGATGAAAGGATTAGAAACAGCTTTTAATGATGTTTTTAAAGTATTAAAGAAAGGCGAAAAAGTTTATGCATTTGTTATAGGGGAATTAGATGAAAGGATGTATAACTTTTTTACAAGACAATATGAATTGAGGGCGAAAGCAGGAATCAAAACAAGAACTATTTATTCCGAGTACGGAAGAAAATATTGTGAGTTAAGAAAATATATAAAAGATAATTTGGGTAAAGTTATTCCTACCGCTATGACATCTCCCGCAACGGTTACTACATATGGAAGCAAAGTCATACTAAGGATGGGTGGGTGGAGAGATGTTATTGCTGTGATGATAGACAATAAATCCTTAGCAGAATCATTCTTAGAGCAATTTGATTTATTATGGAATCAGGATATATACACTTACAGGGGATTTGAAGAGGTAACAAAAAAATTCATTTCCATGCTTGATTATCTAAAATCAGGAGAAAAATATTATGTTCTAGGAGCATCATATGGAAAGGGCGGAGAAAAATTAAAAAAATGGTTTTTCAAATATCACCAAGATAGAATAAAGAAAAATATTGGGTTGAAAATGTTAAGTTCATATGGAGATTATTCAGAGATTATAAAAGAATTTACAGAATCAGGCGACCCCAAGCTTAAAATTTCAGAAATAAAAAGGCTTCCTCCAGAACTTACAAGCCCCATGCAAATTAACCTCTACAAACATAATAAGGTGCTTATTTTTTTATGGGGCGATGAGTTGCGGTGTATAGAAATAGATTCAGATATTCTTTATAAAAACTTTAAAAACTACTTCGATATTCTATGGGAACAAATTAAAAAATAAAAACTTATTATTCAACGCCCTCTTCCTCTGTCTCTTCAACCTCAACCTCGTCTTCTGGCTGCGCCAGCTCCATGATTTCACCCTCTTCCTTTATCTCTTTTTCCTCTTTAATTTCCTTTTCAACTATTTCCTTGTCATCTTTCTCCGGCTTTTTCTCTTCCACTTTAATCTTTTTCAGCTTTGCGTCTCTTTTTGCAGGAAAAGGCCTTTTTACGCTTATAGGGAGAGCCCCCGACCTTAACTCAATTTCGGCAATCTTCAGGGGGTCATATCTCATTCTTTCAAGCTCTTTTACATCAATCTTTACGAGTATCGGGGCATCCATAGCAAGCTGCAATGCCCTTGCTCCAAGTATCCTCGCTACCTCATATTTTGAGAATTGCTCTTCTATCGGCTTATCTGAAAGTTTTGGCATTATCTGTATTTTGCTGTGCAGCAATTTAATTTTTTGCTTTGCTCATTCCTTTTCAGGCTTCCTGCCCCTTTTGTCTGATTTTTCCTTTTCTGACATTGACTTTTCTATCAAATCCTTAATCTTGCTGAATTTCACAACAGCATTGTCTATTATTTTGAACATTTCTTTCTTGTCAAGGGCAGTTTCCTCGCCTTTTTGTATTGAATTTATTCTTATCTCCTTGTCACCTGAAACAGCTATGCTTAACCTTGCCTCGCTTGCATCTTCTTCCTCTCGGATAGGGTCAAGAAGTAATGTGTCATCTATCTTGTGGAATGTCATGGTTATTGGCGTAGAATCTGTCAGTGGAAGTTTTTTAGTTGTCCATTCGCCGTATTCTATAACCTCTTCCTTCTCATTATATTTTGGAAAGACAGCATCCTTTAATGCGCATACTGCAGCAAGACAAGCAGCATCAATCAAATTTCCAGCATCATTTATTGAGTATATATCCAGAAAAATAGTCCATACCTTTTCTCCCTTTTTCACGCAAAGTTTCCCAAAATCAATGAATCCTGACTCCCTTATGCCCCTGTCAACAATTCTTGCAGTTTCTATAGCATCTATTCTTGGAGGGCCTGGCTCAAACCTGTCAGATGACATTGGAAGAAATTCAACAGTTGTTATCAAAGTGCCTGCATCAGGATGGTCTGTGTAAGGCTCTCCAGTTTCAAGCTTGACGCCCGCTATAACATCTGTGTTTCCTATTTTTATTCTCGCAGAGCCCTCTGCATTTTTTGACACGCCCAGCTCTATGCTTATATCCCTGTAATCCAGCATAGCCCTGTTGTCAAATCTCCTTCCTTCTTTCATATAGTTGATTATCCTTTTCTTTGTCAGATTTGAAACTTCCATTTTTTATTAATTGCCTGTTTTATCTTTGTCATTTATTTTCTTTAATGCACTTACCTGCAGTTCATGAATCATTTTGCACGCCTTTTCTCCTGCCTCTATTGCCTCCTTTAATTTTTCAGGAGAGGTCTTTCCGTCCAGCTGAAGCAGTGAGATCTTTCCGCTTCTTGACAAGAAAGCCATTGGAATGTCTGTTGCACCCTCGCCTTCCTCATAGTCCTCTTCCTCTTTTATTAAGTCAACAACAATTCTATCGTCTATCTTACCTATAGAAACAGCGCTTACCATCTCTGACATGGAAATTCCTGCCTGAGCCAGCGCGATGCATGCTGCATTTATTCCAGCGCACCTTGTTGAGGCATTTGCCTGCGTTATCATAATATGGACATCAACCACTGTGTTTGGAAACTCGCCTATTTTTATTATAGGGGAAAGAGCCCATTCTGTCACCTTGCTTATCTCCTGGCTTCTTCTGCTTGGCCCTGGCTTTTTTCTCTGGGTAACAGAGAAGCTCAGCATGTCATAAACGCACCTTACTATGCCTTTCTGGGGGTTTTGCAGGTGCTGTGGATGAAGCGGCTTTGGGCCGTAGACAGCAGCTATTGCTACAGTATCTCCAAAAGAGAACATAGCAGAGCCATCAGCATTTGGTATGACTCCTACCTCTGCCTTCATCTCCCTTGTCTCATCAAACTTTCTTCCATCTATTCTTTTTGTGTATGCCATTTTTTATTTTATTTCCTCAACCTTTATTTCTATTTTTGAAATATGAGGATTATACCTCATTAACTCTTCAATATTGGGTGTAATTCTTTTTGCCATTTCATCCATGCATGAAACCTGCTTAATTTCAGGGCCGCAAACACCCTCGCTGACATTTCTTTCCCCCTCATAGGCATGTGCTGGCTTTCCCTTTTCATTTCTTTCTGTTTTTATTGAATAATTATATTTTGTCATTTTCCTTTTATTCCACTGCGCTTTTAATCTTTTCTTCTTTTACTTCCTTTTTTAATCTTTTCTTTTTGCTTTCAAACCATTCCTTTACCTTTTCCGTAAGCCCCTCAACAAAGGATTTGTTTGCTATAAACATTATTGCATCTTTTGCAAAAAGCTCGTCATCTATGCCGTTTCCCTTTATCCATATAATTCCATTCTGCCCAACAGTTATATTGCATCCTGTCTCATCTTTTATCATGCCTATCATACTGCCTTCCCTGCCTATAATTCTCGGGACTTTATTTGAGTTTATGCTGATTATCATTCCATCCTCAAGCTTGCCCAGCCCCCTACTCGTCTTTGTTGTCAGGTCAACGCCTTTTCTTTTGATAGAATCAACCATGGCGCAAATCATGTCTCCTATGTCCATATAATCAGTTATGTTCTCCTTGCTCACAAACCTTGGAGATTCCATAAGAGGCAGGAATGACTGATAGGGGGCATTTATGTCTATTACCCATCCATTGAAAGTGACATCAGTTACCTTGCCTATAATTATATTTCTTCTTCGCGGGATATACACTCCGGACAGGGGAATAACCTTGATAATCCTGCCTGACTCTTCTGCCAGCCCGAATTTGCTTGAAATTATCTCTTTTTTCTCCCTCCGAGCCCCGTCTCCCGGCAGATAGTCTTCCCCTTCTGTGATTACTTCGCCTGGAACTACAAGCTTTCTCTTTGTCTTTTCTGCCCTGTCTTCCGGGATGGCTTCAATCCTGTTTTCGCCTTTTTCCATCATTTTATTTCCTCGCTTAAAACCGCGCCATGAGTCATGGAGTTGATTTTATCATAAAAATCCATCTGCATTCCTGATGGGATATTTAAAATGCATTTCAAACTGCCGTCAGGAAGCCATTCCTCGCTTTCCTTGTACGCATTCAACAGCCCATAAGCCTTGCCTGTGTGGACTGCCGGAATTGTCAGTGCAATCTTTTTTGTTTCAATCTTGATTGGAATAATGCCCTTTATTTTTTCGATTATTTTTCCTAATTGCTCTTCAGCAGGCTTGTTTTCTATGCTGATGCCGCACTCTTCAAGAGCGCTTGCTATTCTTTCAGGCGTGTGCGGCCTGCCGGTTCTTGGGTCTATTGCATTTCTGAGCAGCAAGTCTATAATCTGCTTTGTCTTTTCATCCCTTTCCTTTTTCTTGTATTCAAGGGGAAGCATAACCTGCCCCTCTTTTATTATTATTGCTGCGACAGCATATATATCAGAGGTTTTGAATGCTTTTTGCAAATCACTCTCAGGGGCCTTCTGCCCCTTCTTTGAGTCAAGGAATACAGCATCTATGCCGAGTATTTCATTGACAGAAACATTCTTGCCTTCTTTAAGCTGCAATGCCCTGTCTAAGTCAACCATAATTTCAAATTCCTTTCCGCATTTTTTTATTCTTGCTGTTGTATTAGCCATGTTATTTTGCAGGCTTCAGAAAAACTATAATATAACTCAAAATTATTGTATCTGAGTTTTTAATCGTTTTCTGCGCTGTTAATCTGTGATATAATTTATTTTTTGCTATAATGTCAAAATTCCTGAATTTTGAGCACTCTCAGAAATCAGAGATTTCTGAAGTCTTAAGATTTCAGGTATTTCTTTAATTGCTCGCCCTCAATCCTCTTTAACTTTTTTTCAGTTAGCTCGATATAGCCGACATCAAATCTCACAATGTCAAAGTTTTTTCCTAAAAGCTCCTTGAATATTTTTAATGCAAGCTTTATTCCCGCCTCGATTGTTATGCCATCATCATATTCTTTTCTTAATATCTCCCTTATTCTTTCGTCATTCTCCCCTATTGCTGCAGCCTTGTATGCAAAATAGTTTCCTGTAACATCAGACACATACAAATGCGGCTTTGCATTTATGCCTGCTATGAGAATTGAAACTCCGAAAGGCCTTGCCCCGCTATACTGCGTGAACATCTGTTTTGTATTTGCGATTTCTTTTATTATTGTTTCAGTGTCTATAGGAGAGTCATATGTCACTCTGTGCTGCTGCGCCAGAACCTGTGATTTTTCCACCAGAACTCTTGCGTCGCTCAGTATTCCAGCAGCACTTGCAGCTATGTGTTCGTCTATCTCATAAACCTTATTTGCTGATTCTGAGCTTATAAGCTTGTCCCTGACCCTTCTGTCTGCTGCTATGATAACGCCGTCCTTGCAGACAATTCCGATGCTTGCGCTTCCAAGCCTTACAGTTTTTTCTGCATATTCCACCTGCAATAAATGGCCGTCAGGCGAGAACATAGTTGCAGCTCTGTCGTAGCCCATTACCTGGTGTTGCATATCCATAGGAGTTTCCATGTTATAGAAGCTGATAATCAAAAATTTAACTTCTTTTCAGCGATATAATTTTAAATATCGCGGCTTTTTAAAGCTTTTGGTGAGCGCGCGAGAATCCATGCGCGCCTGCAAAATCATCATGGATTTTATATCTTGTTCTTGAAATGCACAAAGCTTGCAATAATGCCGATGATAAAGAAGATTACGGCAATCATGCTTGCAGTCTTCTCGCTTAAATCAGCTACGCTGAAGCCGGTTGTGGCTGGAGTGAAAAACAGGAATGATAAAGCAAGGCTTGTTATTGCAACAATTCCGGCAACCTTTCCCACAAGCCCGCTTTTCAGGCGTTTTCTTTCAGACATCCTTTGAATCATCCCTATTTTATCATGTATCTTGTTCCACCATATGCTGTGTGGGCGTATTCTTTTCATAGAATTTAGATACAGCTTGTTTATTTCTTCTGCTTCCTCTCTCAGTTCTTCAGGATTATTCCCCCTGTCCAATTTTTCTTTGTACCTGTCGAATCTCTTTCTAAATTCATGATATCTCTCATCGCTTTCGGTTTTGTAATCTGTCATTTTATGCGCATTCATCCAGATTATGCCAGCCCCTTTAGGGTTCCGCTGGCTTTCCTGATTTTAATCAGCTTTTCTCCAAGAGCAAAAGACGCCCTGACTTTGTCAGCTTCTTCCCTGTTGACAGCAATAATGTTTGATTTTATGAAAACTGGCGCTGCCTTGGCATATCCTAAAACCCCAACATAATCAAGAATTGCCTGCTCTATCTCATTTCTTGATGCGCCTGTTTCAAGAAGAAGGTATCTTTTCTTTTCCCTCATGCTTGGCTTAAGTCTTTTTTCTTGCATTTTTGATTCCAAAGAATATAAGCAGTATGGCTATGACTGATATTGCTATTGCAATATTCTTATAGTTAAATATCTTTCCCTTATCATCTTTTACCACATTCCCTGCGATTGATGCTGATGTTCCTGTGCTGTTTGAGGTGTTCTCATCTGGATTGCTTGTTTCTACAGGCTCTTTTATTGCCTTTATTGTGATATTTGCCCTGGCTGCTGTACTGTTTATGCTGTTAAGCTTTACATAGATGTCATAGAATGTGTCGTTTGTAACCTCAAACCTTTTCTCCCCGCCAACCGCCAGTGTTGCTGTCTGCGGTGTTGATGAAACGGTGATTGTTACTGCCTGCCCTGCTACATCATCAACTTTCATATAATGGCTTTCAACAGCGCCGCTGGCGCTTTCTCTGGCAACTTCAATTTTAATCTGCTCGTTCTTTCCAATATCTTTGCTATAGCCACTTTCAAACTGCCCTGCGCTTAGTGTGTATGTGATGCTCGCCTTATTCGCCTGCGTTGTGCTGCTACTACTGCTGTAACTTCCTCCGCCGCCTCCGCTGCTTCCACCGCCTCCTACTCCGCCGTTGTTTCCCCCGCCCTGGATTGTTATTGCCCTTGCTGTTGCATTGCCTTGGTTATTTGCAGAGTCTGTGCAGTTAATGCTCCATATGTGGCTTGCAACAGACAGCATCTTTGAAAATGTTTGCGTTGTGCCTTTTGTTATTGCTGCGCTTGCCTGGTCGACAGCATCATCTAAAATCAGGCTGCAGTTTGATATCTCAAAATCATCTGAAACATTGTAGGAAAATTCCTGTGCTGCGGTTGTTGTTGATGTGCCATTAGCAGGAGAGACCAAGCTGACTGCCGGTTTTGTTGAATCATAAACAAATGTAAAGTTTGCATTGGCAAAAGAGCTGTTAGAGCCGTTATTAAAGCTCAGGCAGTTCCACCCGTAGTTTGCTTCATAGGCAAATGTGTAATTAAACAGGGTTGAATTTTCAGTGCCAGAAACATTGGCTGTTTCAGTATAAGCCAAGGCAGTTGAGTTCCAGAGGTAAAATGTCATGTTTGCCAGCTTGCCGGGATATGTTCTCGCACTGCAGCTAAAATTAGTGTTATTCCAGCTTTTGTAGGTATTGTTTGCAGGGGAGAGCAAATCAGTTTCAATTCCAGAAACTGCAAAAGTGAAATTTGTTGCTGTAAAACTATTTCCTACAGCATCAAATGCAGTGCATGTCCAGTTATATGTGCCAATGGGCATATTCGTCACATTTAGTGATGCCTGGCCGAATGTTCCGGAGATATTTGTTGAGTTTTCATAATACAATGCAGAGGAATTAAATATTTTTAATGTGATGTTTTTCAGCTGCCAGTCTGTTGCATTGCATGAAAATGTTTCATTTTTTGAGATAATGCTGCTGTCAGCCGGAGCGGTTAATGTTGCATTTGGCGCTGTTTCATCAAGGCTTAACACAGCAGCGTAGATGTTTATGCGCGAAAAGACAAGCCCGCTGCTTGCGTCAGCTATTGCTTTTCCAGTAGTGTTTAAGGAGTTCTGGATTTCTGAAGGGGTTAAAACCCTGTTTTTCTCTGCTTTTTTGAACTGCCTGAGCAAGGCGAATGCAGCAGAAACATGGGGGGTGGCCATTGATGTTCCAGAGGCAGAGGCATACCCATTAGCGCAGCTTGTGAATCCATTGGGGCAGAGCCATGTTGTTGAGTTTATTGCTGAGCCAGTGGCAAAGAGGTAAGTCAGATTATTCCTGTTGCTGTAGCTTGCAATAGAGCCTGTTTTGTCAGTTGCGCCAACAGCTGTTGAATTCTTTATGCATGCGGGTGATGCTATTGCAGTGTAATCTCCATTGTTTCCTGTTGCAACTACTACTGAAATGTTTTTTGCAATTGCGCTGTTTATTGAGCTGGTTATATTAAGCGCGTCGTCAACATAGTCGCAGTAATCAGTATAGAGTGCTGCGCTGCCAAGGCTCATGCTTATGACAGAAATATTCAGGCTTGTTGAGTTTCCAACGCACCAGTCAATCCCCGCCTTTAAATCATCATCGCCGCATGCCCCCGCGGCATTGCACACTTTTATTGCAACAATTCTTGCATCAGGGGCAACGCCCTTTAAAGTGCCATTAGCAGCAGCAGTCCCTGCAACATGGCTTCCATGGCCATGGTCATCCATTGGATTGTCGTCATTATTGGCAAAATCATAGCCGCCAATCACCTTGCATGATGATGAATTGCTGTTGTTGCCGTAGCATCCGCCCAAATCAGGATGGCTGTAATTTACTCCTGAGTCAATAATGCAGATGCTTTCACCAAGCCCTGTGATATTAAGCCCATTAATGCTCAAATTCCATGCCCTGCTTGCGTTTACAATAGTGGCAGAGTCCTGCAGGAAAATATTCCTGAAGCCAATCACCTCTATTTTTTTCACATATGCATCATTTTGCAGTTTCTCAAGCTCGCTTTTTGTTATCTCGGCAGAAAACCCATTCAGTGAGGAGAACTCATGCCTGACTTTTTCCTTTCCAAGATTGCTTATTGACTCCTGCCTCGCAGAGCTTTTCAGCTTTTCACTCTCGCTCTGGCTGAGTGTTTTTGGCATCTTAATGCCACCGTCTTCTAAAATCTCCTCAGGGCTTTTCATTACAACCATAACTCTAACAGCATCCTGGCTGTCAAACGCCTGAAGAATAGCAGTGCCTGCTTTTTCATTAGAAGAATCAACTGATTTTCCAGAGATGTTGGATGCGAAGAAAAAAACAGCTGTTATGAATATAATGCAAAGCAGTAAAAGCATTGTGCCTCTTGCCCTCATTTTCCCATACACCTATTGTTTTGGCACCTGCAATCCTGAAATTCGCAGTTGTATAATGCTATGCATGCAATGTCTCTTGGGCAGTCCTGCAATATTTTCTGGTAGGATGTTGCATTTTCCAGGCTCATGCACTCTCTTTTCCCACCCATGGTGCATGGGCAGCACCCTGTTTCCTGCAGGACGCAGCCAGAATCTGATTCACATTCACTATTGCTGCTTGCTTCTCTTTCCTGCATTTTTATATAGCTGACTAACAAAATCAGGATAACAACCAGCGTAACAATAACCCACAAAATACCTGCATTATGCTCTATCTTTATGCGACCGCCTCTTTTTATTTTCATGCTAATGCATTGCTAATTGAGTTTAAAAAATTATGTCAGAAATGCTTAACGCATTTCTGAGCACTTCAGAAACTTATAGTTTCTGATAGCTGTCAAAATCTTTTAGATTTTGAAGTCCTAAAAACCCAACGAACAGACAAGAGGTTTTTTTGATTTATTCTTGGCACCTGCAAAGATATTTAAACCGCATTTTATTGCTGATGTTGGGATGAATCAAAAAGAGGGCTCATATAAACTAAAATATTAAAATGAAGATATATACAA